>Ga0307935_1000322_pt1 | contig 22152 bp, 32 predicted proteins | sample OrgLakmetageno92_FD_201827 | JGI IMG/M metagenome (GOLD analysis project Ga0307935, IMG submission 201827) | Saline water microbial communities from Organic Lake, Antarctica - #92 | ecosystem: Environmental > Aquatic > Non-marine Saline and Alkaline > Saline | place: Antarctica: Organic Lake...
ATGACGGCACGGCAAGCACAAGCATGGGCTTTACAATTTGCGAAGTGCCAGAGTATGTCGAGCCTCGCCTTGAAACGGCGCAGCTTATTGCGGAACTTTTAAACAAACATGAGGATAGTAAAAATGACTGATAAAAGATCATTTGAGGACGTGATGGGGCAGTGCCCTAATTTGTTAAACGATAAGCACGAACCATCGCCTAAAAATGAGTTTAAGGATTTATTCAAACCACACCCGTCCCTAACTCCAGAGTTGTTTAAAAAAATGAGGGATGAGTTGTTTAAAAAGGAAGAAGAAGCGCACATACGCTACGTCATGCTATCCGCGCTCAAAGAAGTGGCGCAGAGCCTTGAGGACGTAGCGGACGTGCCGCAGAGCGTTTATGACGCGATTAAGCTTGCGGAGGGGAAGTGATGAAGAAGATAAAAACAGCTTGGGGCATAAGACACATTAGGTTTTATTTTAAAATGGTGGCCTTAAATTTACACGTAGATAGATGTAGAAAAATGGGTATGGGATACCATGCCTCACAAAATGACGAAGATTATATGGACGCAGTTTGGAGGGGCGAAAAATGAACAAATCCGACACAATAAAAATCCTGAACGATTACAACAAATGGCGCAGAGGTGGTGATGATGAAGCCTTGATGCCAGAGCCGTTCGACATAGGGCTTGCGCTAGAATCGGCTGTGAAGGTTTTGGGTGAGGATGACCAACAAGCCCTACTGGACGAGATCAAGCACAAAGATGCGGTTATTGAGGTGATGCGGGAGACTTTAGAAGAAGCGCGATGCCAGCTTACGGATAGGGCAGATTGTAGACAAGAGGATAGCATTTTTGCGGACAGACGAAATGAAGGTCACTGACGATTTGTATGAGAAAGCCCTAGCCGCCACACATGAATTAACGAAGGAGCAGAAATGATGACAAATGAAAATACGCCAAAGCTACTTCCCTGCCCTTTTTGCGGGGGTGATGCTGAATTTGAACGCCTGGGAACGCGCATGCAATCAACCATAGTCGCGTGCCAATGTTGCGGCGCAACACAAGAGTGCGGCTTAACGTATGATTACGGCGATGTATGGAACACCCGCACCGCGCCCACGTCCGACACGCACGTTATTATTTCGCGCGAGGTTTTAGAGTTGATGAAACAGACAACGGACTTTAAAACAGATTATATGCAAGGGAACGAACAAGGACGCAACGACTTAATAGACATCTTACTCGAATATGAATTTGAAAATGACAAATAACACAGCCGCTATTGAGGCTTTGAATGAAATTATCGAAACAATCCGTAAAGCCTTGGAGGGCAAATCATGACTTCAGATCAAAAAAAGCAAATTGAACATTTAATCCATGCTGCACAAACAAACAACTACCTTGTGCCGATATTGCTTGAGTCCGCAATTCCTACGCTCAAGGCTTTACTGGATGAAAGTGTAATGGTAAGCCAACATTATCTAGTTGCGGTAGTTTGGATTTATAAAAGTAGTATTGATTTAAGGCATGGAATAATCACAGCTACGAGCAAAGATGAAGCTTTTGACAAGTTCGTATTAAGCTGTGACGCAAAAGGCTGGATATCAAACAAAAGCGTTATGGAAGCGACAGGATGGGTGCATGAAGATGACAAATAAAGGAACGCTTATCAAGGCGCGGGATGCTTTGAGCGAGTGCTTAGGGCAGATGACAGGCGGCATGGACGGGGTATGGCGTGGCGATGCTAACCCGATTGAATCGGCATTGTCAGCAATAGAAGATATTGATGCGCTTATCGCAAGTATGCCAGCACTGCCCGCCTTTGACTTTGATATAATTGACCGCTATTCCGCAGAAGAGCAAGCTACAATTTTAAAAGAAGCGAAAATCCTGCTCGATGCGGTGAGGTCTTAGGCGGGGATTCTAGGAATTGCCCCTTACAGCTTCATAGCAGGACTTCCAAGCGCCCCAGCCTTCGTTTATGTATTCCGCAACATCAAGGCCGCTTGCATCGCTTGCAACGCCCCCAGAAGGCCACGAGCGGCAATCCTTCACCGAGCCGCTATGGCAGGCGGTTAATAGCATTGCGGATGATATCAAGATCAGTGCTTTCATCTTCGCGCGCCTTTCTGTTCAATTCGGTGATGGTCTGTGTTGTTTTGATCTCTGTTCGGACTTGTGCCTGTGCCGCTTGCCCGTCTTTCAAACGCTGGTCACGTTGGCAAGCCGTATAGCCCTTGTGATGAAGCCAAAACGCCGCGAAGCCCAAAGCCACGACAAGCCCGATTGCGATGTATCCAGAGAATTTTGACGCTAGGAATTTGTTAATCATCAAGAAGCACCATGTTCTTTAAAGCCACGCCATAAGAAATCGTCTCTTTTGTTTCGCTGTTGATTAAATCAGGCTGGTCAAAAGAAGATTCGCCATAAATAACCGCGCCGCAATGTGTTGTGATCTCACAGCCTGTGTTCTCGCCTGGCGAATGGATAAAGGCGACTTGCTTAACCCGATTCATAAAGGCTTCAACGCGAGGGTTCACGTTATCATTCATTTGGCGTAATCTCGCTAACACCAGCCATCATCATCAGGCCGAGCAACACAAGCCCGCCGATAAGAAAAACCACCTTTACGCCCGTATCAAGGTTTTTAATCTTTGTAAGAAATTTCTTCATTTTAATAACTCCATATGGTTGGTGGAAAGTTTAACGCTTGGTCGCCCATGCCAAAATGCAGGAATCGCCCAGAACCTTTTTGCTGTATTCCAATGCGCCGTATGCCGTGGCCATAAGCAATAACAATTAAATCAAGTGCGTCTTGACCTGATATCACAATATCACAAGCGACGCCATATGTATGCTCACCCGCTGTTTTTTTCCGCGCTTCAACGGGGTGCGATGGGTGGCGGTATCCGGATGAAACCACAATCGGTTTTCCGTATGCGTTGCGTATCTGTTGCAGCCTGTCCATAAATTCAGGTCTCATGCGGTTTTCGCCTGTATGTTTGCAATCAAATTCAGACTTATTGAAATTCTTGTAATCGTTCCAGTTAATCATGCCTATCACTCCCAAAAGCATTGGAGGCACTATACTGCCCCACAAGAGCCGCTACAGCGCCTATAACCGCCGCCATGCTCATACCATCCATGGTGCTAACAAACATGAAGCACAGCGAGCCTACAAGGGCAATTAGCGTGAGGATAAACTTGCGGGATATGAATTTCACTATTTCTTATCCTCTTTTTTGTCCAGCTTATCTTCAATGCGCTCTAACTGCCGCTCGATGCGTGAGAAAATTTTACTCATTGCGTCTTGGTGCTGATTATGGCGCTCTGTCATATGCCCAATAATAATGTTTGTATTCTGCTCAATTCTAATGCGGTCTGCATCGCCTTGTGCTAGTCGCGTTTCGACTGTTGAAGCCCACCAGACTCCAGAGATCAAAAGCGTGGCAAGGGTGACGATCTGCCCGACAGTCACTTCTTTTTTTAAATGCCATCCACTCATGATCTCGCCTTTCGTCATAATTTTACTCTCAATACAATTTTGCCCACAGAATGCGCCTGAAACGCGGCAAAGATAAGCACAGCGATGCGGGAACACGCTTGAAGCCCCTGTGCGATGTCACAAAAACCTTAATGAATGTCCAGTCAGCACAAAGGCGGCAATCACCGCGCTCATATGCCCCGTCATGCGCTTCGCACAAATCGCCGTACCGACTTTCAAACCATTTACGAAAGCCAAATATCTTTGGAACGGTGCAATGTCTTTGAGGATTATTATCCATAGGCTGTATCAAAGGCCGTTTTCACAGCTTTAATGCTCGTATAAGGCGTTTCTTTATGCGCCGTGGTGACGATATCAGCAGCGGTAAAGCATTTCTGGCGGTGCCCTGCAATCATCATCCCATCATCACGAAGCATTTTTGCGGTAATCGGAAGGTTGTCATATCCGCTTTCCTGCCAGTTCAGCATCACTTGTGCATCTGGAATGGCTGTGTTCAAAACCACGGTGAAAAACATCGCAGTCAAATCAGCCCTTGCGCCATCATTAAGGCGCATCGGAACGTCTTTGTATAAGAACGTTTCGGCCTTTTCATCACGATATGTTTTTATATAATCTGTTACAGTTTGCGCTTTTTTAGCCGCCTTTTGTGCGTTGATGGTGGTAATTTCACCCTCTGCAAGCTCGACATAAGAAATACCCTTTGGTGTCACTATTCCCTTTTTCATACTGCAAATCCTCTTATCTTATAATCACATGAAAAGTTAGAACCCAGCTCTAACCTAAAACTGTTATGGGTTTCGGCAACGGTTACAGAACCGTCCGCACTATAAATGTGAATATTTCCAGTTCTCGGCCCAAGATATTTCACTGTGAAAAACGTAAAGTCTGACGATTGCATTGCATTGTGTAGCTCCACTCGCAAAAAGCCTTTGTGTCCAGCATCGCTTTCTATTGTCTGCGTTCCACACTCCACCACAGTATGGTTGTCCTTGTTACCCAAATTTAGCGCTGAATTGGGCGTGGTTGAATCTATACGATTATAATCGTAGCGTGCAACTGAAAAGCTAACCCCATTGTTTGTTGATAGCTTAAGGTACATGGAAGCGTCAGTAGAAAAATCAATGTTTGATATTTCAATAACATGCCGCCTGTAATCACCACTTAAAATAGAGTTGAAATCGTAGCTAGTAGCGCCACTCAAACTACCTTCTGCAAGCACGTTATCACCACCCGCATCCGCAAAAGCAGCAACCCCCGCGCCGTTAGTGGTCAAAACCTGCCCGTCAGTGCCATCCGCTGTTGGATAGCTGATGGAATCCAGAATAACCTTGCCTGTGCCGTGTGGTGTAATCTCAATATCACCATTGGAAGCCGATACAATCACGTTGCCATTCACATCCAAATCGCCGCCGAGTTGGGGCGTTGTGTCGTCAAGAACATTAGAGATACCGGGCGCAATAGATATCCAACTTGTGCCATCATAAAACCGCATCAGGCTCAATGACGTGTTCAAATAAATCGCGCCAGCAACAAGAGCATCGCCATCATTATCAAGCGCGGGGTCAGAGGCCTTTGCACCTAAAAAAACATCATCAAAATTATCAAGCGCGGTCTGCGCGTTAGTCGCGCTCGTGGCTGCGTTTGTAGCAGAAGTCTCCGCGTTAGTCGCGCTCGTGGCCGCATCTGTCGCAGATTGTGCCGCCTCTGTTGTCACTGTGTCGGGGTCAATGGTTGTGTTTACAAAGCCATCGCCAGCAGGATTCCATTTTAACGCCCGCCCCGGTATTCTTGTTGGCAAGGCTAATGATGTAAGTGCATCTTCCACGTCAAGCTGAATTGATCTTTTTAAATCTCTGTCTTGCTCTTGAAGAATAGTTGTTATTCTGTCCAAATCCCGCTCTAATGGCGCGGCATCTAATCGCCCATCAACTTGATATTGTGAACCACGCGAAATCGTGCTGTCACGGTATAGCGTCACCTTATCGCCAGACGTTGCGCCTGTTGTGAGCGTCACAGTGCCGCCAGCCTCCGCCCCGACACCTGAAACCGTGTAATCATCCCCTGCGCCAAGCGTTAAAATAGAGCCGGCTTTAACCACGACAATGTCGGCTTGGTCAAAGATGATAAAATCATAAACAAAGGCGGTCTGCGCGGCCGATGCTGTGTACTGTATTCGCGCATCATTGGCGGTTATATCGACTGTCGGCATCTATTCTGCTCCTGTAAATGAGGGAATTATCCCAGTTTTCTTGCCTTTTTCAGACACTCTTTCTTTAGTTTTGCTTTCGAGGATACTGTCAATGTTTGGATAGTTACTGCGAAGTTGTTTGAAGGCATCACGTTTTTTCTCATCCATTATAGCCTGTAAAGCCTTTTGATTATAGTCTAATCCTTGACTGGTATCTAACGCCATGTTGTCTTTGTAAAGCTTGGATTGGCGGTATAAATCCATTTCTTTACGCAAGCCATCCCGAGACAACTCAATAAATTCAGTCCAAAGGCCGTGTTCCGCAAGGTTAAAATTCACGCTTGGATTTTTGTACCGTGACGGATTATCCATTATCGCGTTAAAATCAAAATATGTCGATTTTGGATAAAACCCTGTTTCTGCAAAAAGCACAGATTCCAAGGGCGCTTGAGCAATCTTTGTGTATCGTAAGAACATGCCTTTGGATGGCTCGTAAGGCTCTAAGTAATTGTTATATGCAGTTTGATCGACCAGCCAAGGCGCAAATTGCGACTGCGCCGCCTCACTAAATCCATGGGCGCGTCTTTGTGAATCCATCAAATTGTTTGATATTGTTCTTGATAGCGCCGAACTTGGAAATAAATTGCCAGCCCTCATGCCCATAAACTCTGCCACTTTGCGTTTTCCGCGCTCCTGTGTGAGCGGGTCACTGGTCACAGCCATAGTGGATAGGTCTTTAAGCAACTCTGCAAGCTGGTCAGGTGTTGCCGCTAAGGGCGATTCTAAAAACACGTTCATAAGGTTTAGCATATTGGCTTGCAAAAGCTGGTCATAGGTTTGACGCTGCTCATCGCTAACATGGTTTATGACATTAACGATTTTGTTTTGATATTGCCCTGCGCCCTGTGCCAAAAGATAGTGCATTGGGCCAAGCGGATTGGTTGTATATGATTTATCATCAATCAACAAACTGCCAGGCGTTAAACCGAGTGATGTTCGCAGAAACCCTTTTGTTGCTCCATCAACTGGAACGGGCTGATAAAACCCTGCTTCTGCAAGCTGATATCCTACTTGAGCAAGTAGGTTTCCAGAAATCAGCATCGACATAACTTGCGCTTTTTCTTCGGCTGTTCCGTTGAAAAGTTTAAGCACCTTGGGATGCAATGGTATGCCAACTGCATCACCGATTGGAATCATTGGCAATCGTTTCATTGATTCATTTACGACATTAAAGGGTGTGCTAAAGAATGGTGTGATAACTTTACCTGCGCCATCGCCGGAATCCTGCAATATTTTCCGTGCGGATTCTGCCATTTTAGGAAGTTCCGCTTGAAAGACTGTGACTTCGGCATCTTTGACAGCATCAACAGCATTTTCATTAACCCAATTTTTTAATCGAGAGGCCAGAATAAGCGCATCTTCTTCCTTCATGCCAAGCTGCTTTAACTCTGCCATATCGAGAGCCGAGCCGCCTTTGTAAAACATTCTTTCCACGGCCTTATATGCTTGTTTTTCATCTATGCCGCTATTTGCCAGATCGAACATATCATCAACATAAAACCCGCGATAAAGCTTTTCGTTCAGCTTTCCGAGCGCGTAGGGTGCTTTATGAAGCGCGTCTTGCGCTCCAATCAAGCCAAACGACCAATGGCCTGTAAGAGCCTTTCCTGCATACGGAAGCTTGTGTATTCCGTCTATGACCGTATTGCCTGTTTGTGAGGACATATCCTCCTTTGTAAGTGTTCCAAGGCGTTTGGTTGCCTCTTTTGAAAGAGGGGGCATATCAGCAAATTTTGATCGTATTGTTTTTTTAGTGCCATCTTCTGATTGGCGCAAAAGATTAAGAAACGCGCTTTTATAACCTTTTGCAGTTCCCGACCCCAAGGCCATTGCCGCGCCAAATTCTTTGGTTCTATTACTTGATAGGCCAGCGCGAATAAAGGATTCAGAAACATTAAGCATCTGCATCCCTACTGACCCTGCCGAGTTCAAAACAAGCGTTGGCGTCCCCGTTAAAAGGTTGGCTTGTGTAAGCCTCCCAAGGGCTTCGGGTGTGTCTTTAATGGCTTGCATGATGACGGACGATCTCTTGACCCCATCAACAATGCTTCCTGCGCCATCTGCGCCTTTAAGGATAGCCGCTAAATATTCATCTTCGGATAAGCCAAGTTGCTTTTTCAATCCAAGAGATTTGGCGACTTCTTTGCCGTAGCTAACTGCCATCTGGTCATCTGAAAGTTCAAGACCCATTTTTTTTGATAGCGCATCAAAAGTCCTGCCCTGATCTTTGAAATCATCAAGCACTTTTCTTGTAAATTGGTTTACTTCCTGCGAGGTTCTAAGAGTTCGCCCTGCGCCGCCAACGTGTGCTAAACGATTTTGCGTCATGGCTGTGAATGATTTAACGGATTCAATCCAAGCCTTTTCGTTCATAGTGCCTTTTGTATAATCTCGATAAGACATAGCAAACTTTTGTGCTTCCTGATCGGCGACAATGTTGTGTGCTTGTGTTTTCAAAACATCTTTAAGGCTTTTGGTTTTGTCGTATTCAAGGGCATCGCCGCCAATTTGACGGACAAATCTTTCTAATTCTTCTTCTGCCGCAACGCCTTTTGATTTGGCCATGCTAACCACTTTAGCGTTAATCTGCGGCGCAAGGGCTTCAAGCTTGGTCTCAAAATTCGTGATGTGCTGTGATATGTTTTCAGGCTGAATAATCTCTGTGCTGTCAAAACCGATATCAATCGTGTCATTAATGTTTTGCCATGCGTTTTTATCAGGTGAAAAATCAACATCATCTTTTACCCTTACGATAGCATCAGCCGCGCCGCTTTTCATTTTTGAAACAAGACGCTCGCCTTTTAGATTATCTCTGCGAGATTCAATCAAAGATCGCGCTTGTTTTAAGGTGTTTGCATACTTATCACGAACGGCCCTTATTGTTTTGTCTGGAATGGCGTTGATAGCTTTTTCGCCCGCCACAGCCGCTCCCTTAGCCGCTACAGCACTTACCCCACCCATCATCCCATAATCAACCGTGTTCATCATCCTGCGTATTGTATGCCGCGCAAGCATGTCATCTGTTTCAGGACTCATCAAAAGGTCAAAATCTGTCTTTAAATTTGGGTCAATCGCTGTCAAAGCAGAACCAGTGAGGAAATTACTTATGCCGATATCTTCTTCGGGGTCTGCCAAAGCGCCAGAGCCAAGCGTAGCAATCGCGCCTTTTTGCACTGTGCCTAATCCTGTTTTTCCCATTGTTTTAAAAATGGTTGAAAATCTGGCAATTTCTTCGACTGCTAATTTTGTAAAATTGTAAACAGGCTCATCATCTTGATCGTCAAAATTAAGTCGTCCTGTAAGGTTTTTCACAAGGCGATCTTTTGATTCCCACATGCGCTTTTCAGATTCGGCATCATATTCATTTCCCATCGCCCAATCAACGCCACGGCCTATACCCATTGCGCCCATAAAGCCAATATCAGTTAATGAATCAACCGTTTCGCTTGCAAAATTACCAATGCCCGCGCCAATGCCACGGGCTGCATCATAAGGCGCGGAAACGATATGCCCTGTAAGCGTTGTTCTTTCTTGCTTCAAGCCCTCGCCGCCAAAAGCTTCCTCGATGCTATTGATTTCTAATTCAAGATCACTCGTCATACATGTCCCTAATCAAGCTTTCATGCCCTGTTAAATTGTACCGCCGCGCAATAGCGAGAAGTTCATCTTTTCCGAATGGTGGCGGCGATTCGTCTTGAATGCTTAATTCTGCGTTAAGATACTGGCGTGTTGTGCCTATCATAACATTTAATCTTTGGGGCGCATTGTTATTATTCCAAGGTGTCCCATCAAATATGGCGACCTTCTTTTGCGCCTCAAGCGGAAGAAGTGACATATCAGGGCTTTGAGAGTTAAGGTCTAATAGCCGCTTTGAAGTGCCAAGTGTTGGGGCAAAAATTCTCACTGTCGGGTTTTCAGCGTTTAGCATATTTAAAATGCGATGCTTGGTTGTATCATCACCTTCAAGCTGTTCAAACCGCGTTTCATTCGGCGATAGCCCTTGTTGTGCCAGCCTGTTTACTTCTTCTGCTAAAGCTTGCTGTAGATCGATCCCATCATCTGCCGCAACCCTTGATTCAATGCCGCGCTTAATGCTAGCAACACTTGCTTTTTGCTCTGTGATTGCGCGAATTTCATCAGCACTTCCAGACGCTACAATCAAATCAACTTCATCGGGCGTTTTAAACGCCTTGGGGTAGAGCGGTTTTAAAGTTTGAATTTCAAAAATATCATACGTTGTCGAATTCAACGGCGATGACAAAGCCTCTTTCGCCTCTTGTTCAAGCTGTATCTTTGTTTGCGTAGAGATCGCGCCGCTTAAATGCGCCTTTTTAATAAGCGCCGGGGTTTCTGCTGACACATTGTTAATCATGTCACGCACCTGATTGACAACTTCAGGTGCATCCCGTTGCTGGCCAAACATATATTTGTTGAAGTTTGTTTCAAATTCAAACAGTCTCTCTGCCGGAGCGCCCATACTCACAAGAGCTTTTTTTGTATTATCTCTAATCTCTGCCATTTGACCATCATCAACGATGCCGTTTTGTCGTGCCAATTCAGTTTGATTATAAACATTATCTAAAAAACCGATCATCTGTTGAGATTGAACGGCCTCGCCTTGCTGGCGTTCGCGCCGGTGAAACGCCTCTTTCACGCCATAGCTGTTGTAAACCTGTTGCATCTTCGTCACGGTGACGTTGATGCCCAAATCCTCAAGCTGTTGAATGGCTACATCCGGGCGCACTTGTGACATTGCAAGCCCTTTGTAAATCCCGGCTTCTGCCATATCTCTAGAAAATTCTTCGGCTTTTTGGGCTTTTAATTCAGGGCTTAAAGCAGACACACTCGAATTGATTAACCCCATAGCCTTTAAAAGTTGGCTTTGTTTTTCTTCGGGGTCATCCGCGTTATTGATCTTTGTCGCAATTTCTTCAAGCTTGATTTTCTCAAGTTCCTGCGCCTCATTCAAAGTTTTAGCTTTCAACTCTTGGTCAAGACTGAAAGCTTTTCTTCGCATGTCTGCGAGAGCGTACTTTGAAACGCTGTTTTTTAATTCGGGGGCTAGTTCAGACGATGCCCCGCGCATATATTCCGTTGCTTTTTTCTGAAAGCCAGCGGGGTCATATTGGCTTTCGCTGTAAAGCCTATTAAGCGTTTTGTCAATTTTATCTTCAACGCCGATAGCATACGTGTTTAACGCCGCCTCACGGTATATCCTATCCGCCGCCGTAATCGGGCTTGATAAATCGTTAGGGTTAAGCCCGCCGCTTCTAACGGCTTCCTCTGCCGCAAGCCGCTGGCTTCGCTCCATAAACTGATCGGCTTTTTGATTGGCAAAGTCACCAACCACATCAAAAAATTGCGACTGCTGTGCCACTGCCTCCCCAAAGGCGCGTGTTCCCGATTGATCTACTATGCCCATGCTTGGCTTGGCTGTCACTCTATCGGAGCGGAATGTAGGGATGCTACTCATTATGAAGGCGCCTTTTGAAATAGGTCGCTTGTTCTAACGCGATCTGCCGTTTTTACAACTGTGTCAAACGTCCGCGCATTTCGTCTTGATTTTGAAGCTAGCAACGACGCAGAACCGCCAAGGCGGGCTTGGTTTGCGTTTTGCCGCAACTGCTGCTGTTTGAATTTGCTGTCTGAATTTGAAATTTTATTTTCTTCTTCAAACTCCTGTTCACTAAAGCTGGCAATCGCAAGATCAGAACCGCTACCAATAGCAATCCCGCGCCCTGCTGTCATTGCCATCTGTTGCCCTAAAATCTGATTTAATCTTTGTCTGCGCTGTGATTCTTCTTGAATCGCCCGCGTTTTTTCAAACTCTGCGCTTTGCTCAAGCTGTAACGCTTGCATCTCTGCCGCGTTTGCTTGCATTTGCGACCCTGCTTGATCTGCGTTATTTGCGGCAAACATAGAGCCTATACCGCCAACCAGCGCTAAGCCTTTAAGAGCTGACATGAAGCTAAAACCGCCCGCCGCCCCGCCAGCCGCAGCCGCCGCCCCGCCCGCAGCCGCCGCCCCGCCCGCAGCCGTTGCAGCCGCCCCGCCTGCCGCAGCCCCGCCTGTACCCGCCATCATCCCTAATAGCGCTGGCCCTATGCCCGTCATACGCTGACCTCCAAAGTCATACTTAACAAATCTAAATCAACGGGGTTTGGTTGTGTAATCTCAAAATAAGGTTGCCTATCAAAGCCGCGCAAAGGAACAGGCTTCCACCCCGTAAACTTCTCTGGTACTTGGTTTAATGTAACATCACCAAAACGCGAAAGCGATACTTTAATTTCTTCACCGCGCTTTGTCGTTACAGTAAAATTATTTGAGTTTAAAAGATTAAAGTTCGCCCGAACAAGCCTCACGCGCTCACCAAGAATACCTGCTCTTGGGTCCGTTGGGGGCAAGCTGCGAATTAACGGTGTCCAAGGTAAGCCAACCTCGATTGAACCTTGCAGGCTTTCCGTTGTGATTGCACCGCTACTCACTGCGTTTTGAAGTAACGGGTAGCCATCTTGTGACCGTATTGATACTGCCGCGCCCTCTAGGTGTCCAAGGCCACTCCACGAGGCTGTATCGGTGTCATTGCTCAATAGCTTTCCTGCATCCGTGTAATACGCATAATCAAACTTTTCAATATATCGCACCACACTTGAATCAATCGTGCGTTTCACAATGACATAAACGCTATTGCCGACGACAACTAAATCTTCATATGCGCCCGCTGTTTCCCACAAAGACCAAGCGATAAAACTTTGCGATCTTTTACGATTTAAGACAGCGATTGTCCCGTCTGAATTACAATAATAAGAATATTCTCCCGATAATCTTGTTTGCGCTTTTTGCAGGGCAATGCGCGTGGGATTTTTAATGATGTGTTCTGATACAGCAGATATATCATCGCTGACATACGATTGCTCAATATCTAAAAATAAATACTCGCGCACAATCTGCCCTGATTGCTCAACAAAAATTGTTGCACCGTCCGAAGATATAGGCTTGATACGGCTTATGCCATGTCGTGTTGCGCGTTCTAATTTAAAATTGCCCGGCGTTAGTGTCTGTGTTGAGATAATCGGCGCGAAATATTCCGCCGCCTGTGAAAATATCTGTAATGTTCTGCCGCCAAAAACAGATTCAATCGCGTTCACTTCGTCATCATCAATCGTGGCTTCAATGGCATCATCATCATTACCGCTACCAAGGTCAAAGTTAAAGAATCCTGCAAGTTTAGAGCCCCAGATTGTAGAGGGGCGGCTTCTTGAACCTCCAAACCATAATCTTTGCTGAAAGAAGGCCGCGCTTCTAGGCCATCCCCGCGTTGCACTCCATACCGCTTCCGCGCCATCGCCAAAATCAAACGTAGGGATATTAGATAAAGTTAACGCACTTGCCGCCCATGACGTGCTGGATGATCGTACAATTTTAAGCGGCGGTAGGTCAGGGTGAATCAAAATCACCGTGTCCAGTGATTGAATATAGTCCATGCTATTGATAATATCAGCAGTAAGCGTTGATAAATTTGTTGTTACCGTTGCTTGCAGAACATCATCTTCATAAACTTTTAATTCACCGGGCGTAAAGGCCAGCAGATAAGTTTGGTCAATATTAAATTGAAAAGAAACCAAGCGCCCCTGTTGGCTTGTCGTTGTGGTCGCAACGTATTTTGAACCGGGTCTGCGCTTGATTCCACCAAGGGGAGCAACATAAACATTTCGCAATCGCGCCGCGCCGTTCAAGTAAATGTCCCGATCAACCCGCCCCAACAAAGCAGGGCTGATCTCGCCAGCCGCAAAACTTGTTTGATTGAGTAGTGTCTTAGCCATTTATCCTCGTGAATTTAAAGCGGTAAAAGCAATGTCCGGTATTCTTTGTGTTGGTTGCTGTTGCGCGTCAAGCTGTCTGGCGCGGGCTGTTTCTTTATCTGCGGCACGATCAAAAACATTCATTTTACCCCCGTCCTCTTGCAAGGACATGGCAAACAGCCGTGCCAGGTGAAAGTTTAATGCGCGGATGAAATAGCTTGGCATGTCGGCTTCGCTAACATTGCGCTGGTAAATAACTCTTGCGGGCTTTACGTTTGTGTAAATCTGTCGTCCGTATAATTCGTATTCTTGCGCATTTTCTAACTGGATGATACGCAAGCAATCGCTTGGTAGTTGATACTGATAATTCCATGAAAAATCAGGCGGGGACGATAATGCGCCGCCAAGATCAACTTGTCTTAATGAAAACCGCCAAGGGTAATACTGCAAAAGAGTTTTTTTAGTGTCCTTATAAACGCTATTTGCAAGTTTGGCTTCCACTGTATTATCTGAAAAAGATGTGATATCGTCCGCGCCGACCATAATTAAAGACGTGTTGCATATTGAAATATCTGTTGTCATTGCTTGTCTTTCTGGCATCAAGAGGCTGTACGAACATAGAAGCAGAAGCGAGAAACCCGCTTCTGCTTAATTTTACTTTAACTCAATGCCGCCAATGCGCCAACAGTTACAGTAGCCGCGCCAGTCGCCGAAGTTACCTGCGCTAAGCCTGTGCCGTTGCTGCCACCGAGTATGATGAGATCATAACGCTTTAGCTGGTTTGTCGCACTGTTGAAGTAGCCAGAAGCCGCCATCGTCGCCACTGTTGCTGCTTCCTGATACAACCAAGTGTCAACCAAAGTTGAATTGGCGTGGTCAGATACTTTGTGCAAGTTTGCTTGTGAATAAGCCATAGTATTAGTTCCTTTCTGTTACGCTTGACGCGCTGTGATTTTGACAATACCAGTACCGTCAATGGCAACCGCGCCACAAGAGAACATAACAGTTGACAAGAATGCCAATTTTTCTGGAACGTAATTTGTTTCGCTTTTCATTTCCATGTTAAGACCAAGGCCAACGGAATCGCGGTGGAAGCCAAACAGTGTCACATCGTTTGAGCCATCTTTTGGAAGCCCTGTGAGTGTGCCATCGTTTTCCGTGCGATCATTGATTGTCACAATGTTAAAGCCGAGGTAAGGCTTGATATTGCCTTTAGCTGTAACATCAAATCTTTGCTGACCGTAATCAGAGCTGATAAATTTATCATCATTCAATAGATTACGATACGCGCGGTGATTCATAACAATCGTGCGCCCGTCTTGTGGAACGCCGTTATCATCAAGCGCACCCATAGCCGCAAGAAACTTCGCAAAGTTCATGTCAGTGTTTGCACCACCAACGCTGCTTGCAACTGTTCCTGTACCACCTGCGGCGGCAAGTGCATCAATCAAGATTCTATCCATGCGGCGACCACAAGCGTTCCGAAGAATGTCTGCAAGTTCCGTGATTTCATCAAAATTGATTTGCTTGTTTTTGAAAATGTCCGTGTAATCGGCAGCGTACCAATCATTCATTGCCGCTGTGACTGGCGCGTGTGCTACATCACTTGGGACAACGTCTGTGTGCATTGCTTTTTGAAAGGCAACGCCTTTGTTCATTACTGGGAATTGGATTGTTTTTGCACCAGCAACGCTTTTTTCACGAACCAAACCTTTTAAAGAATAACCTTCTTGGTAAACTTTGTGGACTTGGCTGTCAAAAAGGGTTACAGCACTATCATTGATTTCAATAGTCATTTGTGTTCCTCCATGAAACATTAAGTTGATTTTTTTTAATCAGCTTTGGTTGTTCCTCTTAGGAGGGCCATTGCCTAAGTGTTTTCGCTACACTTAGCGGCGGGACAGAACGTGGCTCAAGTAAAAGAGTTAATCACTAAAGTAGTTCCGCAATTAACACTTTACATCGTAGCGATTTTATTTGCAAGAGCCATTGCTTCCTGCTGTTTTTCTCTGTTTGATTTAATATCAGGCTCACTTAGCAATGTGTTTAGCTTCCCTTGGAAGTCTTTTTTCGATTCACTGCCAACACCTTCACCGGGCTTAGAAGGGATTTGTTTATCTGACGCGCGAATAATTTTATATAATAATTTTGCTTGTTCGGCTGTATAAACCATCCCTTCTAATGCTTCGCGCTCGGCTGGTAACAGCTTCGTGGCGGCGTAAGATTCAAGGCTGGAAAGCATTTTTTCGCCATCCTCGCCCATCTTTTTTAATTCTTCATCATAGACAGGAACATCAAAATAGCCCGCGTCTTGTGCATATTTGAGAACGGCGTCTGCCTGACCGTTTGTAAGTCCTGCTTCTTTTGCAAAGTCTGAATAGTGCGTGACAATATCTTCTTCAAGGCCGTAGGTTTCTTCAAATTCATACTTATCAGGAGCAACCCTTCCTTTTTCTTTCAAGGTTTTTTCTAATTCAGAATAAGATTTCGCCATATCCTCGGCTGATTTAAACTTTTCTGGAAGCCATTTGGGGCGTTCACCGTCATCCGCTTTTTCTTCTTTGCCGTCCGCTTTTTTAATTGCGTCCTCAACGCTGATTACCTCGCCATCACGATCAAGCAATTCACCACTAGGCTTGCTTGGCGCGGCGGCTTCTTCTGTTACAGCTTCTTCTGTTACAGCTTCTTCTGTTACAGCTTCTTCAACCTGTGCGGCATCCGTCATTTGGTCAACTCCCTGTTGATTAAAGTCTTAATATATTTTACTACGTTTTGTTCGCCAATTCTGGCAAACGTGAGGTTGCTCATGGCCACGCCATCATTGGCGTTCTGAATTAAAGTGGGTTTATCAAAGCGTGATTCTAAAATATCCAGCACACTTTCGCCATCGGCTGTAGCAAACAAGCGTTTAAAAACAGCACTCACCTCATCTAAATCATTATATTTATTTTCCACTTGGTTGCCCCTGCTGTGCCATCATTGCTTGCGCCGCCATCTGCTTTTCAGCAACCTCTTTGTTTTGTTCTTTTTCTGCTTTGCTATACGTCAATCGTTCGGGAACATTTAATTGATCGCCGATAAAGTCAATAACCTCATCCGCTTTAATCGCACCCATTCCAACTTCGGGGCCAAAGCTACCTAAAGCAAACTCAATGAAGCGAACCACATTGTTAATCTCGTCTTGCTGCTGCGATTGCGCAAGAGGGGATACAGCGTCAATCGCTATCATGTGGCCATCAACTTTAAAATCATTCATGTTGATAATGTTTAACTTATCCAACTGATACAAACATATATTCACAAGCGGGTTAATCAATTCATATTGCAAGCGACCGTATGCGCTGCCAATGCGCTTGGCTAGTTCTTGCTGTCTAATGCTGATCTCTGTGGCTGTCTTAACAGGAAGGTTTACAGACCCCAGCGGCTCTGTGTACATCTGATCGTTTATGCTGGCCTCAAGGCGTTCGATTTCCATCTGCCCTGCTTGCAAGTTACCACCTGTTGGAAGCGGTTTAATGCTGGGGCCAAAGACGCCATCGTTAGCAGACACGGGAAGCATTGCGCCGGGGCCAACACGGATTGCAGAAATGTTAATCACGCCATCATCCACAACGGTGTATGTCGGGTGGGTGTTGATTTCCATAGACTGCATGTGCAATTTGATAAACTGATTCAGCGTTTTACCATCGTTCAAGCATACAATCACGGGGCCGCGCCCCCATTCTTCGCCGCTCATAACAGACCAGCGGGCGACAATCCAAGGGTTTACATCCATGTTGCGTTCGACAATAAACTTATCCGCAAACTTTTCTAAAAGCACATAGTAGCCAAAGCCTTCTTTTTCAATTTCTTTTTCTGTCTTGAGGTCGAACGCTTTAAATTTCTTGGGTGTTGTCCCCTCGATGCACCATATTTTTTTCTCCGGGTCTGCCTCTGCCATGGTTTTTAAATCGTTTGGCAGGTCTGCATCATCCCAAGTATCTAAAATAACGCCAACTTTAATTTGATAGCGGCGGTATATTTTATCAACAACACCCAGCGCACCTGTGGAAAAGCAAAGCTCGTTTAAAGGAACGGAAGTGAAAATCAAAGGCTGCTTTGGCGTGCCTGTGACCATAAGCGCGGCTGTGCCAATCATCAAATCACGGTAAAATTCACTGATCGCAAGGTCAAAGTTTGAGGTAAAGATGTGATCGAACAGCGTGTCTTTGATTTCTTCAAGCTGTGAGGCGGCTTCCTTTTTCTGATCTTTTGGAATCATTCTGCCGGGCTTTAAGTTTGTCCAGCGTTTCAGGTGCGGCGTTAGGCTTGAGTGGATATTGTTAGCTGCTTTATCAAAGGCGATGTAAGGGCTTGAGGTATAAACAGTTCTGCCCTTCTTTTGCCCTGACGCTTGGTTGTAAAAGTTTTCGCGTTCGGGGCAAAATAATTCCATTGCTTCACGATATAGCGTTTCCCAATTTTTTTGTTTATTGGTTTGCGCTGCATCATAGCGTTTTTTAAATTCCTGTGGCGTCATTTACGATACCCCTAATTCATCGCCTTCTGTGCCAAGCAACCCGCGTCTACCGCGCCGCTGCCTTTGCCTTAAATCATCAAGGCGGGCTTTCTCTGTAGCTTCTTTTTCAGCCGCTTCCTCTTGGATGCGCTTATTCTCTGCCCGCTGCTCATCAATCTGTTGCCGTTGCCTCGCCATCGCCTCATCTTGTGCTCTTGTGTCTGGTCTTTTGCTACCACCACCCATAGTTAAAATTCCTTCATAAGAGTTACACCAATTTCTTGATAATCGTATTTGCCCCAAAGATTTCTAAATAACGCCAAGTGATCGCGCATTGATATCCCCGGCGATGCCTCGCAGTAAGCCCGCGCACATCCCCATTCTTTGTATTGATTAACCGCTGCCTCGACCAACTTCCGCGCTACTTTTGTGCTGCGATATTCTGGCTTAACGTAAAATTGAAACATCTCGCCAATGCGCTCGACTGTATAATCGGTTTGATAATAAACCAATACATAACCAACAATCGCGCCATCAATCGAAGCGCATATCCCCGCCGTATCAGGAAGGCCAATATGCGCCCTGACCGTATCTTTCCAAAAATCAGGAGCAAGGGTTAGGCCCGCTGTTTGGAAATTGCTTTCGTGCCAGAACGTTTCTGCAAGGGCAAACATTTCTTCAAGGTTAGAAGCGTCCGCATTAAATATTTCAACTGATTCGGGTTGCACCATATTTTATTAAATCCCTGTAATACCCGTGGACACTAATTCTATTGAAAGATACGCCTGAGACCATCATGCAATTACCAACGCAAGACGGTATCAGAATACCTAAACGCAGCTTACGTGGTTTTTTAAAGGTTGGCAAGTACAGTATAATCGCGTTTTGTTCGGTTAGTTTTTTAATAACTTCGTTAATATTTTCTTTGTAAAAAGTAAACTCTACATTTTCAATCGTCTGACATACGCTCATAGATGCGTCACCAATCGCCGTATAAATCTCGCAATGGCGCATACCGTGGCGCGTAAACAGCCTGTAAAACCAGTTCAAGCGTGCCTTGCTGGTAAATACGATTAAATATTCCCTAAACTCACCAGTCTGTCGCATAGCTATACATTTTATATTCTGACCGTTTGCGCTGCTTCATCGTGTTTAACTCGCCCATTCCAGCAATCGCGTATTGCAACGCCTCATGCGGGTGCGAGTATTCATTCTTGTCGGGGTCCGGCGTATAGCGTGCGCTTCCAGATGAGCCGATTTTTCTGTAACGATAGCCGCCATTAAAACCTTTGCGCAATGCCTTGCAAGCCGCGCTAACTAAAAGCGCAGGTTCGCCTCCGATGTTACGGGATAAAATACTATTAACGCCCTCGATGCGCTCACCTGTGCGAAAGCCGGGCGAGGGCTGGACAATTAAGCCTTCACCGCGCAGGATTTCAAAGTAAGTTCGCTCATCGTTTTGAGATTTAAACGCGCCCGCCGGATCGCCCCACCATGTAATGTTATGATGCGGGAATGACGATGCCACCTCTTGCCGCAACAGCTTACTAAATGTCACCGCGCCTACATCCTCGCCGCATAGTTCCCATACGACCTGAACCTGCCCCTTGGGTGTGCTTTGCAGCACCACCGCCGCAGGGCTACGACCCGAAGCATCTATGCCGCCAATCAATGTTCGCGCCGGTATGAGTGAGATAGCCTCGCTTGTGAAGTGGAAGTCGTCGTTCCATGTGTCCTTGTAAACGCTCTTGCCTTCTTCCATGAATCCGTATTTACCGTGAACGTAAACATTTATCCACTCTTGCGTTTTACCAATCGACATATTTTCGTAATAATTATCAGGCAGGTTTTCTCTGTTCTCGCCGTATTTTGATATGCCGCTTGGCTGATAATACATCGCCACGTTTGAGGGCTTCGCTTCTTCAACCAGCTTATACATCCAGTGGGCATCGTCAGGCGGGTTAGTGTCGGCGATAATGCCATGCCATGTAGCACCACCATCAACCTTGCGCGGATATCTGCCCGGGCGCGTACATGCCTCACGAAAAATAATCTCGTCAATAAAGCGAAGTTCGTTAAAGAAAATACCAGTACACTCAAGCGACATAAGTTTTTTAATATCTTCCTCACCATCGAGCGCAAGAAAAATAATCTCTAAATGCAAGGTTGTGCCATCGCCTGTTGGGTGGGCGTGTTCTATGGTCTGTTTGTAAGGAGCGCGGCCTGTAATCTTCGCGCCTCTAAAGATGCCCTCACCAAACCATTGCTTCCACGTTGCCATTGTGGTCGTCTCAAGTTCGGGCAGGGTGTTACGCACGATAACCCAACGCGACATACGGACACCATCGCTGTTCGGCTTCTGCTTGAGCGCCCTCATGTAAACTTCCCAGCAACAGCCTACGCTCTTGCCGCTACCAACGGGCCCCATGGCAATGCGGATGAACGTATCGTCATGGTGGAATTTACTAAAGGTGCGGGAGGCTTTGTAATTTAAAGCTGTCATCGGGTACTATAATACCTCTATGGTTTTTTAAGCAACGATTTTTTTCTGGCCTTCTTATCTCGCGGAAAGCTTCGGTTCTTGCTGGCTGATTGAACGCGGAGATTACTTGGGCTATTATTGTTCGGGTTTCCGTCTTTGTGATCGACATCCTTGCCATCGCCCTTTTTAACCAGGCCTTTTTTCATCAAGCTATATCGCGCCCTGTTACGAGCGGCGCGCTTTTTCTTAACATGCGGCTGGCTGTCATATTTTCGTTCTTTGTCGTAGTCCCTAGACATCTTCAATAACCTCACCCTCAATGTCAACAACGCTATCCTTATCAAAAGATATGTTAATCATAACATTGTTTCCCTTCTGCTTGTTATCTTTTTCAAACAGGCCGTGCATTTTAAATTCCATCTCATGCGTTTTAATTAACGAGTGGGCAACATCCAGATTACCGCCATCCAATTCGTCTTCTAAAGCTTGTTGTGTTTTACGAAATCTTTTAATCGCTTCATCAATTCCTGACCGATCTCCAACACATTTTTCAATGATCTTCTGACCACGCGCCACAAATTGCCTGTCCTGCATGTAATCGGATAGCGATGATTGAGGCACTTTCGCCCGCTTAGCAGCAGCTTGCCAGTCGAAATCAATCGCCAGTTCCTGCAACAGCTTTGCTTCCCTTTGCAGTCTCTTTGGGGTTTTCTTCTTTGCCATTGTTACCTTCTTCATTGGTATTTTCGTTCAAACGCTCTTTGGCCATCGCTCGCGCAGCCCATTGACGCACGACAAACGACGCTTCCTCAAGCGATGCACCCTGCGCCATTAGATTGTTAATCTTATTTCGTATTTTATTATTAAGATTTTTCATAAACTGGATACTTTCTAAACTTCTTCGGTAATAAATGACCCGGCGAAACTTCATAAACGATAATACACGAATTTGGAATCTCACCACTTAAAACGTGATACTTAAAGATTTTACCCGTTTCCTTTACCCTAATCAAGTGGGTGTAGGCTAGGCTGTTCTTTTCTGGCTTCTGTGACGCTTCCTGATCGTCTTTTCTTTTTTGAGCCATACACGCCCTGCAATAGTATTCAACCCACTCCACGCCAGCGAAATCGCTGCGAGGGAGGTAATGGTTGTGTCCTTTACAAAATTCACTTTGGTGGCTTCCCCATATGGGGGTTCCATTCTCATCGAATCCCTCACTGGGAGGGTCTGATTTATGCGGCATAATGTTTCCTTTCTGCGCGGGTTGTCGTGACCGTAGTACTCTTGGTTGAAAAATACGCGTACAAGCCTCGCCCGTACGCGTATAATCATTTAATTATGGAATTTATCTAAACATTGTAACATTACAATAGTCCTCGCTGAACTTACTATAGCATTTCTCTAATTCTGCGACGCTAGGCCTTGCCAGGTACATTCCAACGCCTAAGAAAAGCAAAAAGAACACGCCGAATAAGATCTGTTTCATGATAAAACCCCTAATTGCTCTAGTAATTCATCGTCACTTGTGTCGATCGGCTTTGACTTGCGAACGATATAACCCGCCGCCCTTAATTGGTTAATCACGGCAATTTCGTGCGCCGCCATGACCGCTGCCGCGCCTTCTTGTTC
>Ga0307935_1000325_pt1 | contig 22120 bp, 25 predicted proteins | sample OrgLakmetageno92_FD_201827 | JGI IMG/M metagenome (GOLD analysis project Ga0307935, IMG submission 201827) | Saline water microbial communities from Organic Lake, Antarctica - #92 | ecosystem: Environmental > Aquatic > Non-marine Saline and Alkaline > Saline | place: Antarctica: Organic Lake...
TAAGTAATTTATGCATAAAAAATTTAGTTATTATTTCGATGAGAACCACAACTATACAACGGCTTAAGTGCAAATCTGTGACGTTCGGATAAAGTGCTAAAACTACTTAGGCAAACTTAATTTCAAAACTTCAAATAATCGATCTGCCTGTAACCCTTTGATACGAGAAAATTCACCCGGAATAGTCACGTCCGCCAACGCCCGATATCGAGTAATTCTATCTTCTAACAAACCAGGATAACAACGTCTTAGGGCGTCCATGCCTTGCTCGTTTTCTTTTTGATTAAAAGCGTTTCCCCAAACAACCGTTTTAGGACTTCTAAAAAATTCACCCATCATGTCATCAATCATACTTTGCGATACATCAAAGCTAACGATTAAATAATTTTGCTCTAAATACGCTCTGACTTTCGGATTCAAATAGATCACACTTCCCGTGGTATCCATAACTAAATTCCCAGATTTTTCGCTGAGATCTAACTCGGTTTTTTCAACTTCTAAGCTTAAATAAGATTTTTCATTCGCCTGATACTTACTTTCAAACGGATAGCCCATCCAGCTTGAAGCATCGTTCATGCCATCGGCGCCAATCTGCTTTTGAATTTCCCCATCAACCTCATACCGGTCAAAGTTGAAATGCGTTTCAAGCAATTGTGAGCAGTAGCTTTTTCCGATATTAGACATACCAATAAAACAAAGTCGCAGGCTGCCTTCGTCGTATTTTTGCTGAAAATCTGTTTGATTTAAAATCATTGTTGCGTGGTTTTTAAATAAGCTTCTAAGGCGTCTAAATTTGGTTCTAATTCGGTCACCTCTGGCGTTCGGTCCATTATGGCGGCTAAGCTTTCTGGTAAAATGGGGGCACTCCCAATAAGCGGCTCTACTTCATCTCTAAATTTAGCGGGGTGGGCCGTGGCCACCGTTACCACTAAGTCATTTGGATGATTTATTTGATGATCGGTCGTGGCTAAATGCCCTACCGAAGTATGCGGACACATTAAATAATTAGTCGATGCAAAATAATTTACTAAATTTTCAGCTGTTTTTTCATCACTATAAGTAGCGCCACTAAATAATTTTGTAATCGTTTTTAAGCCGTCTGGAAAAAAATAATTAAGGCGGTAGTAGTTATTAGGATGTCCAATATCCATGGCGTTAGAAAGCGTTGGCACGGAAGGTCTAGGTTTAAAGTCCCCTGACTTTAAGAAGTCTACAAACGGAGAGTTTCGATTATTCGCCACGATTAAGTGTTCAATCGGTGCGCCCATCTGCTGGGCTATATAGGCTCCGGTAATATTACCAAGGTTCCCCGATGGCACCGAAAATACGATTCGTTTGTTTGGGTACTGGGCCTTTAATTTTAAAGACGCCCATAAATAGTAAAAACTTTGGGGAATCACTCTTCCGACGTTAATAGAATTAGCCGACATTAAGTTATACCGACGATTAAAGTCATGGTTTGAAAAAGCTTGCTTTACTAACGCCTGACAATCGTCAAAAGTGCCTGCTACTTCTAAAGCATGAACATTGCCCCCCATGGTACAAAGCTGTTGACGTTGCACCGACGACACGCCCCCTTTAGGAAAAAGAATAAAGACTTTAACGCCCGGCTGATTTTTAAACCCCGCCCCAATGGCACCACCGGTGTCTCCTGAGGTAGCGACTAAAATATTTTTTTCTTCAGCCGACTGCTTTAAAAAATAAGCGACCGAGTGCCCCATAAATTGACCAGCCACATCTTTAAAAGCAGCGGTTGGACCATGAAATAATTCTAAAAAAATATCCCCGCGACTTGTTTTTTCAAGCTTAATATCAAAGTCATACGCCGCCCTACACATCGCCTCAATATCTGAGGGCGGCATTTCATCGCCCACAAAAACTTTGGTTACTTCCGCGGCTAAAGCGGCAAAGCTCATTTTAGATAAGTTTGTTAGCTCAGATTCACTAAATCGCGGAATTGAAGCGGGAATATACAAACCTCCGTCAGGCGCTAAACCAGACAGTAAGGCTTGTCTAAAATTAGCGGTTAAATTTGAATCTGTGGTTGAAAAAAAATGCATCAGATTTTATTCTAATGCATTTTAAATTCTAGAGAACCAAACTTTTACTTATTGTTGCGCGTAGATTCGAAATGAATCGAAAATCGTATCAACCGCGGCAATATAATTACCTGCTGCACTTCGTGGAATTTTAATCTCCATGAAATAAACACCTCCATCTACGTCTTGCACCGCATATCGATAAAGCGTGTATTGATTTCCATCTGTAAACTCGGTTACAAACTTTTCTGTGTAGATATCAGTTTGAACGTTTACGACCCCTAACACTGAGTCAGACTTATAAATATTTCGAACCGTTCGATCAATGGGAATTAAACGTCCTTTCCCCCCCACTAAAAGTGTGTTTTCTGAGCGCATAATGTTGGTAGCACAACCTTTAAAGCCGAAGGCGTTACTACAAGTGTTCGCTTCATACTTTTTAATTCTTATATCTAAATTTCCGGCTTCAAAAGCGTGCGCATCATTTGCTTTTGCTACCGCCCCAACGGGCAATTGAACAGAAAAAGCATCATTTTCGAAGGTGTCAAAATTCATCATCGTATTACTCAGTGGCACGTTCATAACCCGTGAAGTAAGCCCTGTACGATTCAAATTGGCACGCCAAGGAGCGATCCCCGCTCGAGTAGCAAACGGACGAATAACGGTTCCATTTTCGTCTCGATCTCCGGCTTCAAGGTAAATGGTATTTCCCGCTGGTTCACTGTAATTAACCCGACTGTTACGTTGGTAACGAGCCGGAATATTTCGGAGTACGCTACTTTGTGAAGATTGAGCGGTGTTAGATACGGCTCGGTTTGAGGTAACGCTCCCAACTCGACGGCTTTCGGCAAACCGCCGATATTCTTCATCATTACCCTGCGAAGTTATATAAGCATGATAAGCGTTTCTGGAAGCGGCACTAAATGGAATGACGCTCGCGGTAATAAAGGCGAGCCCTAGAACGAGTACAAAAGATTTTTTCATGAGTATTTAAAACAAGTTTATTAAAGCTTAATACGATTACTGTCGAAAGCGAAAGCTTTCAAACACTTTAAACATTGATTGCGCTGCTAAATTACGGTCTCTCGAAGCCCCAACGCCCTCAATTCGGACAATACTACCATCCGCAGGATTCAACGCACTTAGCATGTAGTAAGTTCGGCCGTTGGCTTCAAAACTTTCGGTAACTGTCGGGAAGCGGCTAAAGCTTAGCGCCTGAGTATCGTTCCATCTAAAGTCTTGTGTCGCGTTTGTCACATTTTGGATATTTTGAGTGTTTTTAAAGTTTTGTGAAAGACGGCTTACGCACGCCCAAAAATTAGTTTGGCTACATTTGTAATCATTCGGAGAAGTTAACACTCTGAAAGCCAATGAAGTGTTTTGACTTCGGTAATTGCCTCCTCCATCTTTATTAAAGTCAGACGTATCAAGCGTGTAGAAAGTGGCATCTACCACCGCTAAATCTGATACCGCCGGATCTCCTCGGTAAGTGGCTATACGATCTTTATAGTTATTATTTCGAACGACTAAACGATTGCTTTGGAAAGTGTTTTCAATTCGAGGGTTTTGCGCGGGACGTTGCAATTTGTAATCTAAGCGATCTTTAGCTGGCGAATACATAGTTTGCTTGTTGAAATAATGACAACCGTACTCTGTACGTAAGTCACATTGGGCTTTGTATTGATTATTGTAGCGCGATCTAAAAGCATTCGCGTACGGATTAATGTAGGAAACACTGTGCGGTCGGTACACACTTGTGTGCCGGTGATCTTGTTGATTGGGCGTGGTGTATCCCGCTCGTTGTAACACATGATATTGATAACGTGAGGCGTCAACAAATCCAATAACTGAGCCCGCAATGAGCACAAAACCGAGACCAAGAAGTAAATTTTTTCGCATGAGAGTGTTAAAAATTGGGTTAAAATAAAAAACAGTTCTTTGGTGATTTAATTCTTTTGCAAGAAGGGATCACCGCAGAATGTATTTGTTTTTTTATTTGAGCTTTACGACTAATTTTTACCACAAAAAACACTCCTGTCAAACAAAATTACATAAAAGTCAAATTGCTAAAGCCTCGCCCTAATTAATTCCGTTACTGTTTCCAAATGTACTTTCGGTACAGTCCTTCAATACTCTCTCTGGTCATATCAACCAACTGGGTCATTAAGCTGCGCATTTGTCTAATTTCACGAAGCAACTTTTCCATTTTAGCCGCCGAGTAGTTTTTTGATTTTTCTAACTTAGTCGCTTTATACACCAAATCACGTGTTCTTTTGGCGATGGCTTTTTTTACTTCTGTCTTCTGCTTTTCGGCATTTGGGAGCACATAATTTTGGTTTGAAGTCCCACTTTTAAAAAGCAGGCCTGAAACCGCTTGAGAGATAACGCCATTATTATTTTTGTCGTCAGCTTGAGCCTTACCAGCACTTGTTGGAATATTCTCCCCCGCGTTCTCTCGTACCACTTCAGACACTTTACCAGATGCTTTTACACTATCTAAATTAGACGCATCAAGCCCGAGATTATCAACCTCTTGGGCAATAATAGATTCAAAATTAGGAGTCTTTTCGGCGTTTTCAGACATTTTAATGGTACATCCAATTTAAACATTATAGCACATCGCACAACAAAAGAACAGTTTGAGTTAGTGGCTTCTCGCTCAATAACCGCCTAGAACGTGTATGCCGGCTACCTGTTTTTTAAGTGTTTTAAGGTGGTTTTTAAGCTGATCTTGGCTTATTTGTGCGTCTACGAAAAATACAAAATCCCCTTTATCGGACGTCGCTCTTCTTGAATCGAGTTTTAACAAATTAATGTGCGCCTGGGAAAAATAGTTTAGCACCGTGGCCAGATTACCGGCTTGATCCGCTTTAAACCAAAAAACCATTGAGGTAACTTGGTTTGGTTTAAGCTTTGGGTTTTTTTGCACGAGCACAAACCGAGTACGATTCGTTTCGCTCGCCATATTCGAGGTGACAAGATGAAGCCCCATTTGCTGTGCCAACACCTTTGAACCAATGGCCGCCAATGGTTTGGTGGGCATCTGCTTAATATGACGCGCCGCTTGTGCCGTTGAGGCCGCCGCCTCTAAACTTGCTTTTGGCAGGTGCGACCGCAAATAAATTTTACTCTGCGATAAGGCTTGTGGGTGAGAATAGACACGCTCAATTTCAGCTAGCTTAATGGGCGACACCGTCATCAAATACTGCTCTATTGGGCGATCCACCGCCCCCACAATTTGCACTTCTGGGTGCGCGAGTAATTCATCTAAAACTTCTAAAACCGAACCCTCGGTCGTATTTTCATAGGGTAAAATCCCCCACTGGGCTTCCCCCTTATCAATCGCTTCTATTAATTTAAACTTACTCCCATAAAATTTAACCGAACCTGCGCCTGTTTGGGTCTCAAAATCAATGCGGGCACTATCGGTGTGCGAACCTCTCTCGCCAAAAACGGCTATATCTACCTTTTCTGGTGCCTCAGCCTTTGTGGCTTGGTCTTGAGCCTTATAGGAGGATAAAAAATGTTGCGATGCCGTGTAGGCTTCATCACAAAAATTTTTTGTTAAATAAAGCTTAGTGGCTTCAAAACTGTTTATTAAAGCCGCTCTATCGCGTTGCTCAACAATATGCTCCAGCTCGTCGGTTGCCTTTTTAAAAAGGTGGGTAAACCGATGGGCGCTTAAATTTTGAGTGGCAATATCAGCGTATAAATCAGGGTTTTGCGCAAACATCCGCCCCATGACTTCTAGTTTTAAACGGTAAGACGGTGATGAAACCTGCCAAATTGTCTCAAAATCTAAACCTGATTTACGCAGCGTTTCGCCCATCACCATATCTGACATATGCGAAGCACACTGCACCACGCCCATCAAATCATCGTGATCACTCGCTGAAAATTTCATTAATTTAAAACCGTCCAACAATTCGAGCAGAGATTTTAGACCACTGGCTTCAATTCGCGCGGGGCAATAAATTAACGTTTGATCTTCAATTTCTGGTAACGGCCCAAACAAGGGATGTAAACCACAAATCTGCGCCTTAGATTTCAACATGGCTTCGATGGGTTGCTGCTTAATACTGGTAAAATCAGTCCAAATTTGATCCGCACGCGAAAATGGCACCATCGCTTTTATCACCGCTAAAGTTTGATCAATGGGCACCGCAAAAACAATTAAGTCACACTGCTCTACCAAATCTTGATTGGTTAAGGTGCTATTTCTCCCAGAGACTTTAATCTCAAGTTCAGGAAATTTTTCTTTAAAGTAGCTCTCAAAACGAGCGCCTAAGCCCCCCGTTCCGCCTAAAATACCAATAGATTTAATGTTCATATCTTCTTATTTGTACTGAATATCTGATGAGACGCAAAAATTGACAAAAACCACGATTGATAATAAAAACCATTTAATGGATTTACTCAAACAATTAGAACCTCTTTCAAAAGATACCATTTATCCTGCCACTGAAATTCAAATATTAGCGCAACAGTTTATTGAAGATCAAACAGCTTTAGCGCAAGTTGTAGGGTACTCAGAAGATGAACTATTTGCGGCTAATGGTGACCTAGATGATTTGGGTTTTACCAATAGCCCCTTTGGAATTAAGCCACGCCCTGCAATCTGGTTCCAACTAGCTATCGGCGCTTTTGTTGAAAATGTCATTGGCCCTAAAAAAGATGAACCATTAGCCGCAGGAGACGGTGCTAATGCGGGTAAAACAGCCGAAGATGCATATATAACCACCATTGTTGATTTCAAGAGTCTTGACTACCCAAATTTCAGCCAAAGTAGTTATCCAACCTTTGCCATTAGAGAATCCTCTTTAAGCCCAGAAGAAAAAACAAAACTTATTGAAAACCTTCGTGGACTTTATGAACGATGGGAATTTTCAAAACTCTATTACGCCAGTATTCAAAAAATAAATCCTTTTAACAATCTACTAGACCAAATTTGTGTCGTGTTAGCCAGACTCGATTCGAGCGCTTTACCAAGTAGTAAAATCTTTCCAGATCACCAACCAGAAATTCTGACTTTCTCACCAGATGACCTATTTTTTTCGGGTGAAGGCAATGAGTATTATCCGCCTAATGCTTGGTTTGGATGGAAAAGGGATGAAGCAGGTGAAGTAACCGAATCTTACTACGTCAGCCATGGAGAGGCAGAAACTTTTAAAAACCAAGGGGTTAGATATCTTGACTCACATAACAACTATGATCCCCTGTGGGGAAAAACGGGATACGTCCCAAGCACGGGAAACATCGTAATGGTAGATTCGTTCTATGCTGGGCCTTCTTCTTAACCCAAAAATCCTTCCAAAAACCTATCCGTCATCCCGGCAATGTAATCACAAATACGCTGATGCAGGTCTTCTTCGGGCATAAATTCCGCTGGAATTTTATCTGGGTGTGCCAGTAAATAATCAAACACCGCTTCAATTTTACGTTCCCCGTCTTCCGTCATTTTTTTAACACTGGGTTGACGGTAAAAGTGTTCCATCAAAAATTGCTTCAGCGCTAAAAATTCTTCATAAAATTCCGGAGAAAAGGCCACAATACTGCGCGGTATTTTTTGTACTTGGCCAAGCGTTTGAATATTTAAGAACTGTAAATTCTCTTCGGTATCTTTAACCAACTGATACAATAATTTATGGATAATCTTACGAATAAACGTGGCGCGCAAAACTTTGCCCTCAGCCCCAATTTCGGCCAGGGCTTCCGCGCATATTTTAAAGGGTTTTAAATCTTCTAAATTAAAAAAACCAGCCCGCATACCGTCCTCTAAATCCGCCGCTAAATAAGCGATCTCATCTGATACATCGACCAATTGGCTTTCTAGGTGTGGAAAAAATATTTTTCCACGCTTCCCACGGTCAAAACTACGCTCATGTTTTTGAATGCCTTCTAAAACTTCGAGCGTCAAATTCAAACCTTCAAATTGAGCGTATCGTTTTTCGTACATTTCTACGACCCGCAACGATTGCACGTTGTGATCAAAATTTCGACCGTGTTCTCGCATCTTTTTGTCTAAGGCTTTTTCGCCCGCGTGCCCGTAAGGCGGATGCCCTAAATCATGCGCCAAAGCCACAGTTTCTGCTAAATCTTCATTCAGTTTTAAATGTCTGGCTAAATCGCGCGCCACCTGCGCTACTTCAATGGTGTGGCTCAAACGATTTCTAAAGTGGTCGCCCGACATCGGTGACACTACTTGCATTTTACCTTTTAAACGCCGAAACGCAGTCGTATGAATAATTCGATCTCGATCTCTTTGGTACGGTAAGCGATCAGGGTCTTCTTTTTCTTTAAATTTTCGCCCCCGCGAATTACAATTATGTTGCGCATAAGGCGCTAAATGAGCGTCAAATCGCTCCCACAAATGAGACCCATCAATATTTTGTTTCACACGCGCTTTATACTTTAATAAACAACTTTTGTCATGTAACACGACCCAAAAAAATTAAAATTAAGCCCAGAATGACAAAACGAACTTTTCTATTTTTTATTTAGACTCTACAATTAACTCCGATGACTGACCGATTATTCGGCTTCGATAGCTCTGCCTTAAAAATAAGCGCCCCTAAAACGAAAGAATTAGAGGCGGAAATGGAGCGAACCTTTGGCATGATGGGCTATCATAGCTCTCTTGATTTTTCTTTAACGCAAGACGCTTAATATGGGTGATGAACAAGGCGTTCGGCGAGTAGCAGAAAGCAATAATTGGTTGGCTAACTATGAATGGGGCGGTCTGGACCCCATGATCACTTGGTTTAGCACTAACGCTATACTGGTTATTTCAGTCGTGTTAGGGGCCGCTTTGATTCTTTGGTCGGTAAAAAAAATACGACAGCGACGCGATCAAATTCAAAAATTATGGGTGTTTATCCTTTTCTTTCTGACAAAACGACAAATGATGATTCCGCTCGTAATTCGTTTATCTGAGAAAGATAATTTACTTGATGCCGATCTGCGAGCCCGACTGCTTGAGATTCGCCAAAAAAGCCGAGAAACCTCTTTCAAAAAAAATCCTAATCAACGTTTAGAAATCGAGGAACAGGTTTCTAAAATTTTATTTCTTTATTTCTCAACGCTTGAAAAGAAAGACCAAATTAAGCCTGGTACTAAGTTTGCCAAAATAGTGAAAGATTTAGAATTTATCGACGCCAAGCTAGTACAATTGCAAAAAGTGTATAATGATGAAGCCTTGCGTTGGAATAAATGGGTTAACTTTCCGGTACTCAGTGTGTTTACGCGTATTATTGGTGCGGCTCCCTTTAGGGCTTTTAAATAATGGTTTATACGTGGAATCTTGACCCAGTGGCCTTCTCCTTAGCAGGTTTTGAAGTTTATTGGTACGGCATAATGTACCTAGCCAACTATTTTTTGTTTATCTACTTTGGATGGTGGCTGTATCAAAAATATTTTAAAGATCGGGCCGATCTAAATTGGAAAGCCTGGGAAAATTTAGTGTTTGGGGGCTTTGCGGCTGGTATTTTAGGCGGTCGATTAGGGTATATGCTGTTTTATAACTTAGACGCTTTGATAGCCCAACCGCTGAGTTTTTTTAAAGTGTGGGAAGGCGGCATGAGTATTCATGGCGGCGTTGTTGGCGCTATTGTTTTTGGTTTGCTGTGGTGTAAATACAAACAGGAATCTTTTTTAAAGCTGGTGGATATTTTTATACTACCACTCTGTTTAGCCTTAATACTTGGAAGACTCACGAACTTTGTAAACGGCGAACTTTATGGTCGCATTAACCCACATAACTGGGGGGTTATTTTCCCACTGGTTGATGACGCTGTCAGGTACCCAAGTCAGCTTTTTGAAGCCGCTAAAAATGCCCTCATGGCGTTAATCTTTACGGGGCTCATTTGGAAAAATATTCATCTTAAGCCAGGCAGTTGGCTTGGTTTATTTTTAATTATGTACGGGGTGTTGCGGTTTATCATTGAATACTACCGTCAGCCAGAGATTTATGTCGGGCTCTTGACTATGGGGCAAACCTTATGCACTATCATGATTGTTTTAGGCCTTAGTCTGATCGCCTTTATTTACCGTTCAAAACGCACATGAAAAAAATTACCCTAGCGGCTCTCACTATTGCCCTCGTAGCCTGTGCTAATACCGATTCTACTAGCGAAGTGGTAACCGTTGAGGCCGTGCCCACTGAAGAAATAACCCTAGAAGCCCTTCCTGTTGAAAAAGCCACCATTGTTAAATTTTTTGACTACAATTGTGGGCACTGCAAAACGTCTCATACTACCGTTAAAAATCTTAAAGCTCAATTCGGTGATAAAGTTGAGTTTGAGCTCAAACACTATCCCCTTTCGGCTGAAACCTATTTAGTGGCCGAAACAGCGGAATGTGCGCGTCGACAAGGAAAATTTCAGGCGTACCACGATAAATTATTTGAAGAAAATTTTCAAAACTACGCGCCAGCCAACTTACAATTGGTGGCCGAATCGGTTGGGATTGATTTAGACCAATTCAATACGTGTGCCGCTAATGGTGGTGGCCGATCGCAAGTGCAAGCTGATGTTGATGAGGCGACCGCTTTAGGCGTGAGCGGCACCCCTTATTTTTTAATTAACAATTCCATTCCTCTTCCTGGGTCGATTCCTGAAAAAAGCTTTGAACGCTTAATTAATCAGGTATTAGCGGGGGAAGTGCAATAAATGGATTTTTTAAAAATCCTCAAAACTAATTTAAAAACGCATAAAAAAATAGTTTTAAACGTTAAAGTCACACCTGGGGCGCCTAACAATGAAATATTTGATCAGCTCAGTGACGGCACTTTAAAGGTACGACTACAAGCCGCACCAGAAAATGGAAAAGCCAATAAGGCTTTAATCAAGTTACTGCAAAGAGAGTTTAGTGCCGAAGTAGTAATTCTAAGTGGTGAAACCAGCTCTAGGAAGCGGATTCAGATGAATTTATTTCTCCAGAAATAGACAACGCTCTGGCTTTAATAAATTCAGACAAATTTTTTATATAAAATCGACTCGCGTTGGTTTCCAGTCCTAGGCGATCATAAAAAAGCTGAATAGAGTCTAGCCAGTCCCCGTTTTCGATAGACATCTTCTACATAAAGCGATCGAACTTTAACCGCTAAACCTCCCCACTTGTCTTCTAAATTACAGCTAATTTTTGCGCCTTCTGTTAATAAATCAAAATCATCAAAATTGCCCATTGCATCCTCTGGGTTGCCAACGGTATTTACCAGCTCAATGTTGCGGTCTGGCGTTTTTCCAAACAAATCAAATCTCTCCATAAAAATAATTTAAAACATTACTAAAAAATAGCAATTAAAAGTAAACCCCATAAACTTAGGTAAACACTAAAGTGACGTCATCTTTAAATTATGTACTCTGAAGCCACATGAAAGACCAATCTAGATTTGCTAAAAAGGCCTTGGGGCAAAATTTTTTAACCAGCACTTACGTACGGGACAAGATTTTAAAAGAAGCCGGTGACCTTAAAGGCAAAAAAGTTTTAGAAATTGGGCCAGGACTTGGGTTTTTAACCGAAGAATTACTGAAGGCGGGGGCCGACGTAACCGCGGTTGAGCTTGATACCCGGGCTTTTAAAATTTTAGGCAACCAATTTTCTTCGTACAAAAATTTAAATCTGATAAACGATGATATCCTACAAGTTAATTTAGATGATTTATTTGGCGATGAGGAGTACTGCGTCATAGCTAATATCCCGTATAATATTACAGGCCCTATCATTCGAAAATTACTAGAGAAAGTCAGTAATAAGCCTCGCTTTGTGCTAATTATGGTGCAAAAAGAAGTCGGTTTAAAAATTTGTGACCCAGTAAGTAAAACGACCGAAAACACAGAGGAGTCGGGCGAAGGCCAACCTTTTGGCGTTCCGTTACGAGGGGTCGCCGAAGCCTCTAAAAAGAGAACCAAGTCAAAGCGCTCAATTTTATCTATTGCCGTTGAGGTTTACGCTGATGCCACGTATTGCTTTACCGTCGGGCGCGAAGATTTTGAACCTTCTCCTAAAGTTGATTCGGCGATTATAAAATTAGAGGTGCTTAAAAAACCGCTTATTTCTAAAACAGAGCAAAGAGATTTTTTTACCGTTGTTAACGGCGGATTTAGTGAAAAACGCAAAAAAATTGGCAATGTGCTCGGTAAGTTTTTCGGAATTCCATCAAATGAATTATTAGGCGACTTAGACAAAAACCGTCGGGCAGAAACGCTCACAATTGATGAGTGGTTGAAGCTAATGGAGAACTTTAAAGCTATAAACGAAAGAGAGTAAGATTTCTAGACTTAATTTAAGACATTAATTTTGTTGAATGATAACTTTTACTATAAAAGTAAATACTGCAGAGATATTTGACAATTTAACAGAAGGAAGGGATCTCTATGTCCTTAACACTGAAACAAGAATTCCAAACCCCTGGAGTAAAAATTGGAGGAGCGATCTTTATCGCTCTTTCTATCTTGCTGGGTCTGTCTGTCGGTAATATGGCAGCGGGCGTTTGCTTTGGCCTAGCGGCCTACGCCGTTGTTGCCAACGACGCAGTGCAGACCTTAATGACGTTCATCAACTCGAACCGCGACGTAAAGTGGCAATGGCTTTACGCTGGAGCCGCTGCCGTGATGGTTTCCGCTCTGTGGTGGGGCTGGAGTCAAAACGGGGGTGACATCAGCTATGGGCGTCTCGATGCCAAAGGCTATACCGGTGTTTCGGTCGAATGGTACATGGTTATCTTTCCGCTCATCTTGATCTTCCTTACCAAATCAAGGGGCGTGCCAGTTTCCACTTCGTTGCTGATGCTTTCAATTTTTGCCGGAGATCTTCTTTTTGGCCAAATTGTCATCAAAAGCTTCGCTGGCTACCTGGTCGCGTTTCTATCAGCCTACGTTTTATGGTTGATGGTGGAAGCCTCTCTAAAGACCCGTCCCCCAACGACTACCAAGCCGCATAATATGTGGCGGGTGGCACAATGGGGCACGACCGGGCTTCTCTGGTGGACCTGGCTTTCACACGACATGGTTAACATGGCCGTGTTCTTGCCCTCACCCCTGAGTGGCTTTCAATTAACCTTGATCACCAGTATTTTTCTGATTGGTCTAGCCTACACCTTCTGGTCACAAGGAGGAAAAATTGGTAACATCGTTACCAAAAAAACTGAAACAGACCGGGTTATCGCCGCAACCCTTATCGACCTGGTCTATTTCGTCGTCTTACTCATCTTCAAAGAATGGAACAACATTCCGATGAGCACCACGTGGGTCTTTATTGGTTTGATGGCCGGTCGCGAATTTGCGATCCGCACCATCAACCGACTAGACCCACTTCCTGCCGATCAACGTTTCAAAGCCGCTTATCGCTTGGTTTGGAAAGACGCTTCAAAGGTGCTTTTCGGACTAGGTGTTTCAGTACTCGCTTTGGTCGTCGTTCGTGCTATCACCTAAACTCTGCCGAGTTGGACCTCGTAAAAAGTCCACCTTTTCAAAAATTTCAAATTAAGACACAAAAAACTCAAACTTGGTGTTTTTTAGATTCGGCTTAAAATAGACACATGATTAGTCTTCCATCGCTCAACGAAGTTAAACAACAAACTCTTAAAACAGGAATGAGGTTTCCGCTCCCAACGCTGTGTGCTTTTATTTTAACCGGCTTAGGGCTGTATATAACTCATAATGACTATGGAAATACTTTGCCTGATTGGATTTGGCAGGGCTTAATAACGGCTATGCTGGGCTTAATAAGTTTAACGGCTTTAACGTTAGTTGCCGAAACTATTAGCAAAAAGGGACGCGGCTATTTAATGCTGGCAGGTGTTTTACTACTCGGACTTTATTTTTGGAGTCTCCCCAGTGACCCCAATACACAAGGAAGCTTATGGGTGGTACGACATATATTTTTAATACTGGGTAGCTTTATTGCTTTAAGCTGGAGTCCTTTTTGGAAACAAGGGGTTTCAAATAAAATTTTATGGCTGTGGAGCAGCCAAATCATTGGCAGTTTAGTGGTTACCTTATTTTTTGCCCTGGTATTATTTCTTGGTTTAGCCGCCGCCGTTTGGAGCACGGAAATGCTGTTTGATTTAGATTTTGATGAGAACCTTTACTTAGATATCTGGATTACAATTGCGGCTTTATTTAGCCCACTGTTTTTCCTCTCTCAATTCATATCCACGCCTGAAAAACTAAAAGAACCAAAGTCTGTTTCTGGATTTATGGGCGTATTTACAAAATATATCATGACGCCTATTGCCGTGATTTATATGGTTATTTTATATGCCTATACCGCTAAGATTTTGATTACGTGGGAATGGCCGAAAAACGTTCTGGGGTGGTTAGTGATTGTGTTTTTGGGGGTGGCCATCTTTACCTACTTTTTGTGGACACCTTTACTCAAACCCTCCTGGGATAAATACCGTCGCCTCTTTTGGCTGACCTTAATTCCACAAATATTTTTACTCTTTATTGCTATTGGCTGGCGTATTAGTGCCTACAGCTGGACCGAAAACCGATATTTTGTGGTCATACTCGGGCTGTGGCTACTAGGAACAACGCTTTATTTTTTATTTCGAAAAAACGCACAATTCAAGTGGGTGTTTGTGGCTCTAACCGCCATTATTAGTATGAGTCAGATTGGCCCCTTGAGTGGTTATAATATTGGTAAAACTGCACAATTAAACCGGCTGGATAATTTATTAATCGACGCTGGTGTTAGCAAATCAGAAAAATTACAAAGCGTCAGTATTGACGTAAATGACAATACTGAGAACGAAATCGCGAGTATTTTAGATTACCTTGAAGACCGCTTTGGCCCTGAATTACTAAAAACTCGTTTCTCAGAACTAGATTACACAGATGTGAATCGATACAATTTTCCAGATTTTATTATGGAAGAATACGGTTTAGAATATCGATCAAAATGGGACCGAAATAACGAAAACTATAGCGATAAAAACTATAGAAGCTTTAGTACTAATATGACTAGACCATTGGCTATATCAGGGTTTGACTGGAAAGTTTCTACCACTCAATATACAAACGCGAATGCAGAAAATGAGATTAATGGTTATCGGTTTCAAACAAGCCGAAACAATGAAACGGCCACTATTAAAATTTATAAAACCCTCGAACTTATTGAAACTATTGATGTGAGTAAAAAATTAGAAAGCTTACTGCAAAATGAAACCAACGTGGCCCGAGAAAGTGTAAACCCCGAAGAGGCTTTTATAATGTATGACTCTGAACGATTTAAGGCTAAAATTTATCTAACACGGGGTTATCAATATGAGAGTGAAGCTATTGATTTTGGCGCCGAAATATTTTTAAGCTTCAAAGACTAAATGGATAAATTTCCCGCTCGGTTTTTAGAAAGAATTAACGCGCTTTTACCAGCGGATGAAGTTGAGGCGTATTTAGAGCATTGTACCGAGCCGCTGCCAAAAACGATTAGACTTAAAGATTTAGAAGCACCTATCCCTGATGGTTGGCATTTGAAACCAACGGCGGTGCCAGAGGGATTTTTTATTGATCGCGATAACCAAACCGAAGTCGCTTTAGGTAAAACCTTAGAACATTTTACGGGGCACATTTATAGTCAAAGTTTAAGTTCGATGTTGCCGGTGATGGTTTTAAACCCGCAACCGCACGAGAAAATTTTAGATTTGTGTGCCGCGCCCGGCAGTAAGACTAGCTTTTTGGCCCAGCGTATGGGTAACACTGGTGTTATTATTGCCAATGAACCTAGTGGCTCTAGAAGTAAAAAACTAGCGGCAAACCTAGATAGAATGGCCAGTGTAAACGCGGTGATTATTCAAACTGATGGCACGATATTAAACAGCTTTATTGGCGAAGAATTTGATAGAATCTTGCTCGATGCGCCCTGCAGCAGTGAAGGGTACGGCCGGCGTGATAGCAGTTTTTTTGCCAAAATGTGGAGTGAGCCAAAAATTTTTATGGCGGCTAAATTACAAAAGCGCCTCATTGAAAGCTCTTGGGAAATGCTCGCACCCGGTGGCATTATGGTGTATTCAACCTGTACATCGGCCCCAGAAGAAAATGAAGCCGTGGTGCAACACTTGCTGAACACTTACCCAGAATCGGTTGAAATATTACCCACAGACTTAGTAGATGTGCCGCACGCTAAAAGTATAAAGTCTTGGGAAGGCGAAGTTTTTGACGACGCTATTGTGCAGCATGCCCAGCGTTTTTATCCACACTTAAGGTCGGACACCTGGAACTCTGAAAGTTTTTTTGTGGTGAAACTGCGAAAGCTTGAACCCGTTGAGCGAGTACTTTTACAAAAACCGTCGCACACGGCCGAAATAAATTTTTTAAAGAAGAACCACAACACTGAAATTATTACTAAAATAGCCAAACAGTTTGGTTTAGAAAAAACCTGGCCAAATATATTTACCGATGGAAAGCCCGCCTTTTATATTAAACAAAACGAGTTGTACCTGACGACGCATGAAGCCACCAAGTTCATGCAGGTAAATCTGTTTCGACGCGTGGGCATAAAAGTCAGTGATAAAGACGATAACATAACCACTATTGTGGCTAAGGCCTTAGCTCCAGCTGCCACTAAAAACGTGTCCGATTTAAACGCAGATCAAACCGCACGTTGGCTAGAAGGCTTTGATATACCTTTAGAAAACAGTGATTTAAGCCCCCTAAAAAACGGAACGGCTATTTTGGTAAAACAAGGCTCGTTTGGGTTGGGGTGGGGAAAAATGATAGACGGAAAAATAAAAAACAAGCTGGATCGAGATTTAGTTTTTTAGCTTTGAATGGTTATTGGCGGATGATCATAAATTTCAAACATAAGTGCTAATAATAGCTCGTCCCATTTTTCTTCTGGTCCACTAAATTCTTTAGCTCTTAGTAATATGTATTCTGCTACACCGGCAGAAGTTATTCCCGCACAATCTGAGCGTTCATTCGCAACATCTTCGGTGAGTGATTCAAGCCAGTGAGCCGCGTCTTCGCATCTCTGCAACCCACTTAATACTTCACTGCCTAAGACTTCATCTTTAGATAAAGCCGAGACAACTTCATTCATCCATTCATCACGCACTTCTTCTAATGCGCTCGCTACGCTCAAGGCTTTTTCTCTAATTTTATCGGCCATCGCTGAGACTTTTCTCGGGCTCGCTCCTTCTGAACCAGTGGCTGCTAGAGTAATTTTATTTCGAAAGCCATAGGGCCTTATTGGTTTCATTAAATTATTGATACTCAATAAATGAAAAAATATCAATGCGGCTGCCCGAATAATTTAGTCGTCTAATAAAATAAAAAAGCCTTAGACATACTGCTGAATATCCTTCACCTGGACGCTTATTTTTGCCAGGCCCTCCTCGTTCTCGGCTACCGCTAAAGATGGATACAAATTTATGAGTCTCATTAACACAAAAGGTTTTGTTTGTGCGCGTTGAATCAAGTCTGACAGGTTATCTTGCAGTCGAAACTTCTGTGCGAAAAAAGTAATCATGCGTTGCACCGCTAACATTTCTGCATAGGTTTCAACTCTATCGAACTGGGTTTGAATCGATAATGATTGTTCTCCATCACCACGCGATTCTAAAAACGCTAAATCTTCTCTCGCTAAATCATAAAAACGAGCCCTCATATCAGACAGAGACCCTTCATCCGTTCTAATTTCATCAATCTGGTAGTAAGGATGCGCCAGCAATTCTTTAATAGGGCTCCACACTGATTTTCTCGCTAAAGCCACGGTTTCTTTAAATCGCGGCGTTGGTCCTTTTTTATTTTTGCCGCCAAGCAATGCATTATCCAAGGCTAAACTAAGTTCTGGAGCTTCTATTTTAAGTAATCCAACATCGCCGATAATTTCGCCTGAATAACGGTTTTTCATTAAAAAAAATTTTAAACGTGTTACTCAAATAAATCAACTTATCGTTTAAACCTTAATCTTCTGCTGTTAAACTAATCAATCGATTCCAGTAATTTTCGGCTTCAGCCGGGTTTAATTTTAGCTTCGTTAAGGGTAATCTTCTTCGTTCTGGTTCTCTAAAGAGCGGCCTAAACAGCATATATTCAACTAATTCGCTTTCTAAGCTTTCCCAGTCGGAATCTCTAGAAACTGGCATGTATCCTTCACGAATGTAGAAAATAATTAAGTCATAGCCACGAACATGCTCGTACGGCAAAGGGGATTCAATGCAATTAATTAACCCTAAGATAAGGTGTGCAATCATACCTTTTTCAAACTTATCCGTACCTTCTTTGACCAGTAAATAACGATGCAACGATGTAGAATTAATAGCGGACCGTACTTCCCCGATTAACTTTGTTCTCGAATAGGCACAAATACGGTTTCCACTATCCTCATCTGTTTTAATTCCAACTTCAATATGTAGATCTGGTTGACCGACGTTTAAAATAAACAGCTTTTTCCTCGTACAGACTTTTATTTTTTTAATTAAATCATCAAAATTTTCGTCTAAATTGAGTAAAGATTTCAAACCTTCAGTACTCATACATCATGTTTCAACAAATATTCATAGGCTTGCAAGGCTCCTACTGCCCCTTCTCCCGCTGATACAATTACTTGTTTATGGTAGCCATCATTACAATCACCGGCCGCAAATAAACCGGGTACGTTAGTGTTCATTAAGCGGTCTGTCACAATTTCTTGGTGTTCGTTAAGTTCTACTAGGTCTTCTAAAAATTTAGTAGCCGGTGTTTGGCCAATTTCTTCAAAAATGCCTTCACACGCAAATTCGTAGGCGTCGCCTTCACCTTCCTGCATTCGAACACCACGAACTTTGTGATCTTTCCCAAGCAGCACTTCTTCGACCTTAACTTCGTACTTAACTTCTACCTTATCAGACGCTTTGACCTTATCCATTAAACAAGCCTCACCGATTAGATGATCTAAATTTGTCATGAGCGTAATTTTTTTGGCAAAACCCATCAATTGAACCGTTACATCCATCGCCGAATTCCCGCCGCCAATTACCACCATTTCTTTATCTTTATACAAAGGCGCATCCTGTGTAGCCGCAAACGATAAGCCGTTACCGCGCATAGCAATGTCTTCCCCGGGAATATTTAAAGTTCTCGGTTTTTTACCCGTCGTACAGAGCACCGTTTTGCTTTTAAAAACATGATCTCCATCCGTAGCGACAAAAAATTCGTCTTTAACTTTAGTAACACCACTTACTTTCTCTTTTTCTCTTACCCATAAATCAAAATGGGCGTTATCATCATCCACTTTTTTAACATGCGCAAAAAACTGATCTCTTAGGCCTGGGCCAGTAGATTGTGCTACCCCTGTCCAATTAGAAATATCATTGGCATAATTCATTTGTCCGCCGATTTCTCCACAAATAAATAAAATTTTCATCTTACGACGGGCGGCATATACCGCCGCGGTCATACCCGCTGGACCCGCTCCAATGATAATTAAATCAAAAACTTTAGGGTAACGGGGCTCGTGTCCAACGCTACAAACGCCAGTTTGGTTCCAATCTTTAGTCATGCTTATTTATTTTTATTTCAAATTATTATACCGCATTTAAGCCTTTTTTACCAGTCTCATAACTCCCTATTTAGACATAACTTAAAATTCATTGTGTTTAGCGAACTTCTTTCTACAATTGCCCTGATGAAATACCTAATATTATTGAGTTTGGCTTTTACGATGGTGGCTTGCAGCCCCGCTTCTACCGAAATTGAAGATCCTAATGCCCCCACCGTTATTGACGTCAACAACGCCGGCTCTGATAAAATTGACCCTGCGAGTTTGTCTCGTCTAGGCGAAAGTTGTGGCCCAAGTACGCAAAAATTATGTGCGAGTGGTTTGAGTTGTCAGTTTGAGGGAAACGCGCAAACCGAAGGTTTGTGTTTACCTACCGTGGTAAATAACGACTTAGAATGTGATGAAACGCAAAACCCTGTTTGTGGTATAATCGGAAACAACAAAAACGGTTACTTGAATGAATGTTACGCACAGCGTTACGGTGCCGAAGTATTAAATGAAGGGTTTTGTACGGTTAACGCCGATAGCGCTGAGAGCTGTACCGCCCCGGCGGTGAGCCTTGGGAACTGCCAAGAAACCTTTACGGGCGCGGCGTTTAACGCCGAAACGCAGGAATGCGAAGCGGTAACCCTAGTCGGGTGCGCGGTTGAAATGCCTTTCAGTTCACTGCGAGCTTGTCAGAGCGCGTGCTAGAGAGTTGTTAAATCTTTGTTTTTAGGTTATAATAGCCTAATGAATGAAATTATTTTCACGCTTGTAGAAGGTTTATCTCTCTTTATTGGCACAATAGGAATTGCCATTATTGCCATCGGTTCGATAAAAGCTTTGTACCATTACGTAATGACGCGTGATGAACATAATTTTCAACATACACGTTTAGTTCTCAGTTCTCATATTATCTTGGGACTCGATTTTATGGTCGGAAAAGATATTATTGATACCGTTTTACTCGATAGCGGTGCTGAATTTTGGCAAGACTTAGCGAGTTTAATAACCGTCGTTGGGATTCGTATCATCCTCACCCACTTTATGCTGAAAGAAGTAGAACAAGCCGAATTAAACGAGAATGCCAACTTAAATAAAAAAGCTTCGTAGTAATCTACACTACAACCACCTTTAGAGACAAACAGATATAATCATTATAGTAAATGAGATTTATTTCTTATTTTTATCGAAACATGATTACAAAAATTACGTCATTAAGCTTCATGCTTGGGCTCGCACTTACTTTAACCGCTTGTAGCCAAAGTTCAGACAATAGTACCATCACTACTACAACGACTATGACACCGCCAAAAGTGGTAGCCGTAGAAACCAGTATGCCCGCTGATGAAAATATGGAAGTATTTTCGGCTAGTTATACCGACTACCAAGCGGATGAAGCCATGGGACAAAAACATATTTTATTTTTTCACGCCCCTTGGTGCCCAACGTGTGTAAAGTGGGAAGCGAAAGTAAAAGAAAGCATGGGTGATTTAGGCGAAGACGTAGTTATTTACAAAACTGATTACGACACTTCAGAGGCGCTAAAAAAGGAATACGGAATCACGCAGCAATCAACGGCTGCATTCGTAAATGCAGATGGGACTCTGGCAAAAATAGAAGCCGACCCAAGTATTGAAAGTATGAATACTTTCTTTGCTAAATAATTATTTGAAAAATAAGTTACCTATTTTTATCTAAAAGCCTGAGCGAATTACGCTCAGGTTTTTTTATGTCTAATAAACAATTTCATGCGATTGCTTCATGATGTATTTAGGGTAAATTAACCTCGAAATGACAAATAAAGTCGCCATTATTGGAGCTGGACCTGCTGGAATTTATGCCAGCCTGTTACTCGGCAGTTTTAAAGGCGAAGTATTTTTGTTCGATCAAAATAAAGATGTGGGCGAAAAATTAAAAACCACTGGTGGCGGTCGCATGAACGTCACCAATAAAAAATTTGGGGCAGAGGAGTTCAGCTCGCAATCAAGCAACTTATTAAAACGACTTTTTAAAAATCCGCACTTTAATAATCGGCATCTAATTTTTGAAAAACTTGGTATTGAGTACGAATGGGAAAAGAACAGAGCGTTACTAAGATCACAAAATGCGCCTTTAGAAGTAGCACGACTTAAAGAAAAAGTGTTAGCCCAACCAAACCTAAAACTGTGTTTAGAGCACAAAGCCGTAAACATTAAACAGCTTGAATCAGGACAGTTTAGAGTCACCTTTGAAACGCCTGAAAACACGCAGGTTTTAGATTTTGATAAAGTAGTACTTAGTGGTGGTGGCATGTTTAGAATGAAAGATATGGGAGACACCGATAAAATCTACACACTACCATTACAGTTAGGTCATTCTATAACAGCCGTACAACCGTCACTGTCACCCCTTATTTTCACCGATAAAGTATTACGAGAATTAAAAGGCGTTAGCTTTGAAGGTGTTTTAACCGATACCCAAAACAAAAAATCTGTGGCCGATGATATGATCATCACTCACTTTGGACTCTCTGGCCCAGCCGTTTTAGATTTCTCAGCCTTTAGAGAAAGTGAAAGTATTGAACTTTGTTTTACCACGCAGCTAAAAGAAAACGAATTACGCGATAAAATCAATAT
>Ga0307935_1000326_pt1 | contig 22105 bp, 16 predicted proteins | sample OrgLakmetageno92_FD_201827 | JGI IMG/M metagenome (GOLD analysis project Ga0307935, IMG submission 201827) | Saline water microbial communities from Organic Lake, Antarctica - #92 | ecosystem: Environmental > Aquatic > Non-marine Saline and Alkaline > Saline | place: Antarctica: Organic Lake...
AATTACCAACAAGCTTATTATTTACAAAATTATTACTAGTATCAGATAAATTATCAATATTATTATTATTATTTACAAAATTATCACTAGTAGCAGATAAATTATCAATATTATTATTATTATTTACAAAATTATCACTAGTAGCAGATAAATTATCAATATTATTATTTACAAAATTATCACTAGTAGCAGATAAATTATCAATATTGTTATTTACGAAATTATCACTAGTAGCAGATAAATTACCAACAAGCTTATTATTTACAAAATTATTACTAGTATCAGATAAATTATCAATATTGTTATTTACGAAATTATCACTAGTAGCAGATAAATTACCAACAAGCTTATTATTTACAAAATTATTACTAGTATCAGATATATTATTAATATTATTTGAATTTAATTGTGAAACATTTGTATTATTTATATTTGTATCATTTGCTTGATCTGTAAATAAATCTTGACTAGTTGCGGTAGAAAAAGTGTTATCATTTTTATGTAAAGTCGCAAATATTTTTTCAAAATTTTCCATTCTTTTATATTATAATGCAATAATAAAATATTATAAAATAATAAAAATAATTTTATAATATTTTTTTCAGTAGTAAAGTATTAAAATATAAATTCATGCGTAATATTTTAATAAAAAATATTTAAATATTATTTAAAATCTATAATTTCTTCAATGAGATGTTTGTTATTATACAAATAATCACATATTTTTTTAACAAGTTCATATGTAATATAATCCCCATGTTCATGATATAAAAAATCTTGTAAACATGAAGAAGGATTACAAGAATTATTGTATTCATGAGAGCATATCAATAATTGGTAATCTGCTTCAATCATATTTTTAAAATTATCGAAACTATAATCATAATTGGTAGTAAGTGGATCATCTGAAAAGAAATAAAAAATGAATCCGTTATTAAACACAACTTTATAAATCCATTCATCATCGTAACGAACATGTTTAAGATAATGAGAATCTGGATCGCGAAGCAATCCTTAAGACTAAAGTCTTTGAGGAATATCATATTTTGAAATATCATATATTTTGAATTTCATAGGTCTAGATATAATATATACTATAAGATAATATAATGATATTTACTACATATTAAATTAATTTTTATTATCATTATTTTTTAAATAATAATCTTGAATATTATAGATATTGAGAGCTTTAAAAGCACGACTTCTAAAATCAGGATTTTTTAATTTATCTAAAAAATGAGTATTATTAATTACGCGTTGTGATAAAATTCCATCCAAATCATTACGTAAATCAATATATGATGGTCGATATAATTTATATAAAATTTCTTTAGACTGAATAGCATGTTCTACATTAATATTATATAAACCAGTTATGAATTTCTTGTCTAGATTACCAGAAATAAAATTATATAATTTTTCAAAATATGAGTATGGATTTGTGATTTCATCTTTAGTATATAGGTTATTAATAACAGGAAGATAACCATTTTTCAAATGACTAATCAAGACATCATTATTATCGCCTTCAATTGATTCAAGAAATGTATAATCAATATTTGTATAATAATTTTTATGTAATAAGCATTCCAATGTATTAATAATTTCACTATTTACTTGATATGAACATGTAACATGACATTCCATATATTTTACATTATCATCATCTTTGTCTTCAAGAATAGTTGTAAATAATAAAGAATCAACTTTACTATTTGATAATGAATTATATAACAATTTAATATTATCTTGTTCATAATTAGGCTCAAAATTCTTAATTGTATCTTTTACATTTTTTACAGAACAACATATATAAGATTTATTATTATTATCAGAATGTTCTTCAATAGAAGTCCAACCATATCCAACTAAATCACTACATAAAGTTTTCATTTCATTTAAACAATGAAACAAAAATTTACCAGATAAACTTTTATTATTATTATTATTCTTGTCGTCAAAATGAAAATCATCAATTGTATCTTGATAAAATAAATTATAATGACATTTTGGTTTAATATCATCTGTATAATAAAACCATTTTGAAGTATATGATATTATATAATTGTTGTCTCCTTTAATTATATTACTTTCTTTGCATTCATTAATTTCATAAACAACAACTAGTCTATTTTTATTACGATAATAAAGTTCTTGTTTTTTTTGCTTAGTTTTTTCAAGAAATTCCTGTAACTTAGCATCATCATACTCAAGCTGAGTATTAAATATATCTCGAGTTTCTTCATTTTCATGATTGCTTTCATTACTTACATTACTATCACTATCACTGTCACTATCACTATCACTATCATTATCACTATCACTATTACTATTATTACTTAGATTACTTACATTACTTAGATTACTATTATTACTTAGATTACTATTATTACTTAGATTACTAACATTACTTAGATTACTTACATTACTATAAAGACTTTTGCTATTATCATTATTGATGTAATTACTATTTGAATTAATTGGTTGCGAAGAATTATAATTAATAGAATTATAAGGATTTAAACTATCAATTTCATTAGAGAATTTAGGCGAATTAAAATCTAAGTTTGATTTATTATTATCAACAAGATTCTGAAATAAATCAGAAAACTTGGAATTGTTACTAAGATTATTATTACTAATAGAATTTTGATTATTAAGATTTACATATGGATTATTAATATTATTAGAATCAAATAAGTCAAAGTTGTCATCATTTGTAATTTGAGATGGATTATTATTAGAATTAAATAAATCAAAGTTGTCATCGTTTGTAATTTGAGATGGAATAATATTATTAGGATTAAGTGTATTATTAAAATCATTGTCAATTAGATTTTGATCTAGGTTATTATTAAATAAATTAAGAGTATTATCGATTAGATTTTGATCTAGGTTATTAAATAAATCAAGGTTATCATCAATTATATTTTGGTCTAAATTATTATTAAATAAATCAAAGTCATCATTATTCATATTTTGATCTAGATTATTATTATTAGGATTAATTGATTCAAGTGTATTATTAAAATTATTGTTGATGGCATTTTGATATGGATTATTAATATTATTATCATTAACAGGGTTAGAATCAAGTATATTTTTAATTTCATTAGCGAATTTAGGCGAATTAAAACCAATATTTTGATTATTTAAATTTGAGTTTTGATTATTAATAGAGGAGTTAGTATTAGGATTATTATATGGATGAAATTTATGGTTTTTTATTCTGTCAAACTTTTTGTTATTTTCCATTATTATATATAATATAAGAATAAAATAAAAATAATTTAATTTAAAAATTATACAAAACAAGAAAATATTTAATATTATGCATTAATGTAATCTCGAATCAACATCATGATAATAAAATTAGATGAACTAACTAAATTATATAAACCAACCCCTTTATATAAACCATAAAAACCATGTTTTTTATAAATTTCAAATGCGACATGACGAATAGATATTTTATTAATGGAATCTCGTTGATTAGTTCTAATAATATCAAAAGGATAAAACAATGTAGATGTTAAAATTTTCGAGATAGCAGAAGAAATAAATACATTATTAGTTTTATCATGTAATAAGTCATATAGTGGAAATTGTATACCAAGTTTAGAACTATTAAGTGCAGTAACTTTTATTCCTTTCATATATCCAGCAAAACCTTCTTTATGATAAATATTACGTAATATATCATTATAAGAGCTATTATTAGTTGAAACAAGATTTTCAATTTGTAGTCTTGTTTTGAGAACAAATAGTGGATTAGTAACAATAGATGCAAAAATAGCAGAGGATGAAGATGTAATAAATTTATTAATGAAAGAATCAGGAGAGAAATAAGAATTAACAAATTGTTTATTATATTGATTTGATTGAAAATATACGCCCCAAAAAATTGGAAAAGAAATAAGATTCGATCCTAAACCTTTATAAAATCCTCCGTTGTGGTGAATATTTTTAACAATATGACGAATTGAATTGCTATTGTGATTCAAAACAAGATTTCTTTGATATTGAGATTTAATAACTTCTATTGGATAAACAGTAGAAGATGCAATTATTGAACTAAAAGAATCAGTTAAAAAAGTCATAAGATTGGATAAAATATGGATAAAATATAATGAAAGATGTAAATGAAATATCAATTTTTTATTATAATAAATAAATATGTTGGATAAAAAATGAACAAAGTATTTAATTAATTATATAAATGAAATTTGTTTTTTTTAAACAAAGTTTTCTTTGACGCTTCGCTTAAGAAGCAAAGCTTCTCAAGCCAAAAGGCCAGTTGTTCGAAGAACAACAAGGTTAAAAATAAATTTTTAGCTAAAAAAAATTGAGTCTTCAACCTAATTTTCTTTAATATTCAATTCTTCTTAGAAGAATATTAAAAAAAATTGAGTCTTCAACCTAATTTTCTTTAATATTCAATTCTTCTTAGAAGAATATTAAAAAAAATTGAATAAAAAATAATAAAGTGTATATAAAGTTATAAAAATAAATAAACAAATAAAAATGAATAAAAAAATAAATATAATAGCAGCTTGTATAAGAAGTGAAACAATAAATAATGGAGGAATAGGAGTATTAAAAAATAATAAATACACTTTACCATGGGATTATTTAAAAGAAGATATGTCAAGATTTTCAAAAATAACAACAAAAAGAAAAGATTTGAATAAAGAAAATTGTGTGATAATGGGATATAATACATGGGAATCATTGCCAAAAAGATCCAAACCATTACCTGATAGATTAAATGTAATATTAAGCAGAAAAAAGAATATACAAGGAGAGAAAATAATAACATATAATTCATTAGAAACAGCATTAGATAAGTTAGATAAAAATACAAATATAGAAAAGATATTTATAATTGGAGGAGGGACAGTATATAATCAAGTAATAAATGACACGAATTATAATAAATTATATTTAACAGAAATTTATAAAGAATATAATGGAATATGTGATACATTTTTACCAGAATTACCTTTGTGTGAAAAAGGAGGGCATTTAAAAAAAGTAAAAACAGAATCAATAGAAACGTCACAAGAACCAAAAACAAAAATGAAATTTGTTACATATAAAAATATGTCTGACGTAAATTCAGATGAACAACAATATTTGGACCTTGTAAATGAATTATTAAAAAATAAAAAAGAAACGAGACAAGGTAGAAATGGAAATACAATATCATTATTTGGTCCACAACATATATTTGATTTAAGGAAAGGATTACCATTATTAACAACAAAAAAAGTATATTTTAAAGGAATAGTAGAAGAATTATTATTTTTTTTAAGAGGATCAAGTGATGCAAAAAAATTATCAGCAAAAGGGATCAGAATATGGGATCAGAATACTACAAAAGATTTTTTAGCTTCAAGAGGTTTAAATTATAAGGAAGGAGATATGGGACCAATGTATGGATTTTTATGGCGAAATTATGGTGTGAAATATGAAGGATGTGAAAAAGATTATAAAAATAGTGGTGGATATGATCAATTATGGCATTTATTAAATGGATTAATAAATGATCCTTATAGTAGACGACATTTATTAACAACATATGATCCATCAAAAGTAAAAGAATCAGTATTAGCACCATGTCATGGATTGACTGTTCAATTTCATGTAACAAATGACAATGTATTAAATTGTAAAATGTATCAACGATCTGTAGATGTAATGTTGGGATATCCATTCAATATAGCATCATATGGAATATTAGTTCATATTATATGTAAATTAACAGGATATAAACCAGGTAATTTAATAATGACATTAGGAGATGTCCATATATATGAACAACATTTAGATGGTGCACATGAGCAAATAAAAAGAAAACCATTAAAATTACCAACTCTTGAAATAAATAAAGAATTTAACAGCACAAATGATAAAAAATCAGACGAATATATAAATGATTTAATAAATTATATTGAAAATCTAAATTTAGATGATTTTGAATTAAAAAATTATGTAAATCATCCAGCAATAAAAATGAAAATGGTTGCATAATATTTTAAAAATTAATGATAATTAGAAGAACAAAAATATAAAAATATTATTTCTTTATTATAAATAAAAAAATAATATTTGCTATTTCTTTTTAATTAGACTAAGCATTTTTTGAGCAGCTAAATGTTTTGCATTTTTTTTTGAATTTGATGCTTGAGTAATTTTTTTATTATTAAAATGACATATACATTCAAAATAATTATTACGAAGAACATTAAAGGTATATATAGGTGATATTTTATTTTCTTTTTGTGCTATTTCATTTAATCTTCCAATAAAATTATTTTGTGCTAAATTATTATAATTATTACCATTATTATTATTACAAGATGTGTCAACAATATTAACTAATAAATTATTGGTTGTATTATTAAGATCAATCAATTTATCAATACTTGGTTGTAACATAGCAATACCGAGATTATAAGAAATTATAGCATCTTTAGCAGCATATTCAATTTGTTTATTATTTAATTTTGAACTCCAGTCACAAATAGATTTATTTTTAGTAATATTTTCTTTCAAAACAACATTGGATAGAACTTGTAAGCTTGGATTTGAGAAATTAGCCATAATAGCAATATTTTTTAATTCAATAGCACCAGCACAATGTCCAATTGCATAATTATGAGACAATATAGCAAGATCATTTTCAATACCAATACCTAATTTTATCCAACAATCTTTTTTTAACAAGTCCATCAATTTATTAGGTAAAATAGGTCCTAATTTAGTTAAATCAAAAATAAGACAAATGTCACGAGTTGCAACTTGAATTAAACATGTAGCAATATCTTTATCATTACAAAGAAGCCAATTATGTGAATTATTAAAAGAATCCAAATGATTTGATTTAGATATATATTCAATATCAAAACCTATAATAAAATTATGCAATGTTCCAACAATGTGTCTAGCGGATGATTTCAACAAATTAAAATATTTATTGAAATCTTGAATATTTTTAATAATGTATGTAGTAGTCATTATATTATGTGATTAATTAAATGTTAATGTTATAAATTTATAACCTGATATTATTTTTTAACAACTTAACAACTATTTAATTCAATTTTTTTTAATAAACTTGATAAATTAGATTAATTAAAAAAAATTGAAATATCAAGCTTTAGTATATATTGAATTATAAACATATATTGAATATATAAATATTTTATAATAATATAATGAATAGCAATATAGATCCTGCAACAATTCTTAAGACAAAAGTCTTAGAAGCTGATAAAAATATAATATTAAAAAAAATACTAGTTCAATTGTATAATAATAATGATAATATATTACAATTATTAACAGATTCAGAATGTTTAGAAAATAATGATCGAGACAAAATCGAAACTAAATTATATCATTATTTGAAAAATGAAATTAATAATTTAACCGACCAAAAATTAAATGAATATATAAATATTATTGCTAGTTTATATACTAAATATAGATATTTAATATATTTTGTAAGAAGAGAAGATAAAGAAGAAAATATTTTAGAATTTATACAAGATCAAGGTATATTTTTAATATGTTTTAATGAATCATTTATACAAAGTGAAATACAAGAGACAATAGTATACATGACAATAAATGAAATAAAAAATGAATTGGAAAAATATAATATTACAAAATTAGATGAAATATTAAAAAAAATACAAAATGAAAATGAACAATATATAAAAAATATAGAATATGATGATGATGATGTAAATGATAAATTAAATAATGAACAAAATGAGTCACCTGATAATGAATATATAAAAAAAATATTATGTATATTAAATAATAACAATGAAATATTAATAAGATTATTAAAAGAAACTTGCGAATTAGAAAATATTGATAGACCGACCAAAGTTCATTTCTTTGGATCTTTAGATCTTGAAAATATATTATATGAATCTTTTAAAAATGAAATTACTGCACTTTCTAAAGAAGAATTAAATGAATATATAAATATTATTATTGCAATTTATCCTCAATATTGGTTTATTAAATATAAAGGAAGGAATGACAAGGAATCAAATATTTTTCAAATAGTGAAAAATCATGGTATATTTACTACATGTTTAGGAGGTGAAATATTTATTAAAGGTAAAATACAAGAAGTATTAAAAAAACAAATAATAAATGAAATAAAAAATGAATTGCAAAAATATAATATTACACAATTAGACGAAATATTAAAAAAAATACAAGACTTAGTAGAAAATAATCAAGTAATTATAGAAATATTACAAATATTAAATAATAACAATGAAAATATATTAAAACTATTAACAGAAACTGGATATTTAGAAACTAGTGAATTACAGAGAATAGAGGAAATATTGTATAAAACTTTAAAAGACGAGTTTCTTGGATTATATAAAGAAGAATTAAATGAATATATAGATATTATGCTTGCGATACATCAAGAATATTATATTTCTTTAAATATCGAAAAAAATATGATAAAAAAAACAGATATATATAAAATGATGCGAGATCACGGTGTATTTAAAACATGTTTTGGTAAAACATTTATTAAAAACGAAACACAAGAAGTATTGAAAAAACAAACAATAAATGAAATAAAAAATAATTTTGAAAAAAGAACTATTATGCAATTAAATGAAATATTAAAAAAAATGAAAGATTGTGAAATAATTAATGAAGATAAAAATAATCAAGAATTTAGAATACCAGACATAATATTAGATTCAGATATTATAGAACAAAAGCAAATAAATGAAGAATATTTATTGGGTGAAGATAGTGATTTTGATGATGACTCTGTAGAAAAATTCCATAAATTAATGAAATGTTTAGATTAATAAATAAAGTTAGTTTTTATAAATTTGATTAAAATGAGTTGGTGGTTGATAGACTATCTGATCATCAATAAATGAGAAAATAATTTCAACAGTTTTTTTATCAACATTGAAAAATTCTCTTTTTTTATTAATTCTTAAATTATTATTTTCTAATATTTTATGTATCTTTTTTTTATCACGTCGAGGATTGTTACTTTTAATATAAAATTCCACATGAAAAGGATAAGGAACACCTGTAGTATATAAACATTTGGCTCTTTTGAAAGGACATAATGTAGTGAATCCAATTTTACAAATATTAGGCATAAATTGATTAGTTAAACAATATATATAACCACTCATAAATAATATGAATAAATATATATAAAATAAATAGTGAATAAATACAAAATTCAATTTTATTTATCTAATAAATTTGTTGAATAAATAAAATTGAAAATAAAAATACATAATAATAAATAATAATAAATAATATAATAAATAATAATACTAAAAATGAATGATTCAATATTAATAAAAACAGAATTAAATCAATTTGAAATAATAATAAAAGAATATTTGAAAAAAAGGAACAAAACAATGTGTAATACATTTGAAAAAATAAATGAAAATATAAAAATGTTAAAATTAGTGAAAAATAAAAAGATAAAAAAAGAAATAATAAAAGAAATGTTAAATAATTTGAATTTTAGATATATTGAAATGGTCCAAACAATGATGGAAGAAAATTTGGATGATAATATAATAAAAAAGCTTATGATTGGATATTTAAATATCAATATGAAATGTTATAATGAAGATGAAAATGAGAAATTCCAAGCTTATGTATTATGTAAATATTTAAAATTGCTAAACATAACAGATATATATAAATTAAAAAATATATTAAATAAAAAAAAAACATGGTTAACTGGAAGAATAAAATTAATAAATCATAAATATGAGAATAATATATATTCAATAAATGAAAATATTAAAATTGTTGATCGCATATACGATTTAAAAAATATATTAGTGAATAATGCAGATGAAATAAACGAAGATGTAAGGATAATATTATTATTAGGTTATAGTAGTCCAGATGAAATAATAACATTATATAATGATAAATGTATACCAGAAAAAATATTAAAAATATTAAATATAGACAAATACAAGCTAAATAAATTATGTTATGAGAAAATAAATGAGAAATATATTGGACATAATTTATTTGATGATAAATTAGCAATTGTTGATAAAAAAAGTCGTTATGAATCTTTAAAAAATTATATGTCAATATATAATCAAAAAAAAATTAAAATAAATGAAATAGAAATGATGTTATACGAAGGAATTAAAAAAAAATTAGATATATTTGTGCTAAATATAATAGATACTTATAAAAAGACAACAAAAAAAATATATGATGATGGAAATACTTTATTAATATTAGCATGTAAAAATTTATCAGATGATACCTGTGTAAAAATCATAGATATATATGGAGAAAAATGTATGCCTGAACATATAAATAGAAAATATAAGACAGCATTATTAATAGCATGTGAGAGAAATCTAGAAAAAACAGCAAAAAAATTAATAGAAAAATTCAAATCAAGATCAATGCCATTTTATGCAGATTCAGAAAATAAACAAAGTATATATTATGCAGTTCATAATAAAATGACAGAAGTAGTGAATAAGTTAATAATTGAAAGTAAATTATATAATAAAAAATAGTGAAAAAATATTTATTAAAATAAAAATATTTAATTTATTAAAATAAAAAATATATTAATGAATTAAAAAAAATTGATAAAGTAATTAAAAATAGTAATAATAATAATAATATAATTGAAAACAATGAATAGTAATATATTAATATCAGGAGAATATTTTAATGCCATATATCCAAATGAACAATTTTATCGATTAGAAGAAGGATTACAGGAAGATTATGAGAATGATAAATATATATATGAAAACAAAATAGAAATAAATAATAACATTGAAATTAATGGTGGATTATTATTTACTGATATATATAAATTACCATATAATATAAATGACATCGATGATGTAGAATATTATTTAGAAATAAAAATACCAAATGATGCATCAGTATATATAGGAGAAGAAAATTATTTGACAAATAAATTATTGATAATAAAAAAAAATAAAATAAATGATCATCCAATATGGGAAGAAAAAAATGAAGAAATTTTAAAAGAAATTCTGGAGAAATATCCCCGAATGATAAAATTTATAAGAGAACCATCTGACGAATGGAATAAAATTGCAATTGATGCTGACTATAAAACAATAAAATATATGAATCTATCTGAAAAAATGCAATATTATGCATTGGAAGTAAATCCAGATTCGATTAATTATATAACAAAACCATCAGAAGAATTAATATTAAGGGCGACAGAATTGGATCCATTGGTATTTATAGATGTATCTGGCAATTTAACAAGTAAAGGAATGTTGAAATATGGTATAAATAAATACATGAAAAAATCAAGTATAAAATATGTGAAGATATGTGACCATTTATTGAGTGTTTATGGAGATGAAATAGAACCAATAAAAGGAGGATCAGAAGAAATGATAAAAAAATTAATAGAAGAAAATGAAAATAATATAAAATGGTTTGATGATCTATCTGACGAAATATGTATGATTGCACTAAAAAAAAATAAAACAATATTCAAATATATAAAAAATCCAAGTGAAGAAATAAAATTATTAGCAGTGATATTATTTCCAAAAAATATTAAATATCTTGATGAAACATCAAATAAAGATATATATGAAGTAGCAATAATAAAAAAACCAGAAATAATAAAAATATTAAAAAAACCAACAAAAGAATTAATAAAATTGGCAATAAAAATGGATGGTTCAATTGTTGAAAATATTGTTGTTAGTAATAATAATGCGTATTTTAATTCTACATATTTATCAGAAATATTTACTGAATCATTATATTTAGAAGCATTAAATACATATCCTAAAGCATTAAAATATATAAATCAACAAACATATGGAATGTGTGTCGAACAAGTAAATAAAAATGGAAAAATGTTAAAATATGTGATAGATAAAAATAAGGCAGTATGTGCAATAGCTATAGGAAATAAACCATCAGCAATAAAATATATGTCAGAAATTGAACAAAGTAAAGAATTATGCACAAAAGCAATAAAAATAAAACCAAAAACAATAAAATATATAAAAAATCCAAGCATAGAAAATTATTTAACAGCAATAAGCTTAGATAGTAGTGTAATGGAACATATGAATGATAAAAAAATATCAAAAGATATATATTTTGCATGTTATTTAGTGAATATAAAATGTTTAAAATATATTGAAGATGAAAAAATAAAAGAATATATAGAAAATGAATTAACTGATTTATTAAATAAAAATATGAATGATGAAATTTAATTTGATTATTAATAATCAAATAATCTAATTTTATTTATTAACAATCAAATAATCTAATTTTATTTATTAACAAAAAGGTTATTTAATAAAAAAATTGATAATAAAATTAAAAAATAGTAGATTATTAATGCAATGAATAATAAAAACTCGATGAAAAATATATATTGCATTGACTACGTGGTATTGACAATAATCATTCTAATGATAATACCATTTATAAATAGTATGAAGGATCAAGAAAATGGTCCATATTTTCCAATACATGGAAAATATTGTGGTTTATATCATACAAGTTATTATGGTGAAAAACCAATAGATGAAATAGATAGATATTGTCAATTTCATGATATATGTGTGACTTTAAAAGAAAATGGATTGAGTTCTTGTTGGTGCAATGAACAGTTATATTATTTAGTATCAAATTTAGAACCAGAAAATGAAGAAGTGAAAGGAATAAAGGATAGTATATTATATTATTTATATATTTCAGTAGCAAGATGTATGAATAATTATAATTTTGATAAAAAAATAATGATATCAAGGAGACGAAGCGAATCAAATAAAAAAGGGTTTAATTATTTACCAATTTATAATAGTATAAATGAAAAATATGAAATAGAGAGTGATAAAAATATAACAATTTATAGAATAAAAAAAAGTGAATATAAAAATTTTACAACTGATGTTTACGATGATCCAAGTTTAATAAGTAAATATGACAATTATATAGAAAAACAATTATTTACCAAAAATAAATATATTATTAAAACAAATAATGAAACAAATATTATTCTATACAACAATGACGTATTAAATTCAAGATCTTTAATGATTAAAAATGTGACATCATGTCAAATAATAAAAACAGTCAAAATAAATGTTCATATATATTAGCAACATTGTATATACTAACAACATTATTAATGTTAGCAACTATGACATTAGCGACGTTATTGTTTACAATATATGGAATCATTACAATAATATTATCAAAAAAAAATCACAATAGTTATACAATAATATAAAATCAATAAAATAAAATTTTAAAAAATTAATTTTAATATATTTTATTTTAAAGATATTTAAAGATAAATAAATATGTATATTCGTTAACAGTGTTCAGCAGATATAAATGATAAATTCATTCACTGTTATAAATTAATTATCAATACATTACAAGTTTATTATATTGATATTAATTTAATAATAAATATCAATTATGATATTTTGATAGTGTTCAGCAGAAAAAAAAACAGAAATATATTTCTAATGGTCTTCACTGTCATATTCTTGATTATGTCATAAACAAATAAATTATATAATATAAAAACGTTATATAATAATTATATAATGATCATAAATAATTTAATAATGTTCAGCAAAAAATGTTTTTTTTTATTCATTGTTATATTTAGGCATAATTAATTGAAAAGCCAAAGTTATATAATGCATAAAATCGTTATATGACAATTATAATATGATCATATATAATTTAATAGTGTTCAGCAAAAATAATATAAAAATAATTTTTAAAATTCACTGTTATATTAATTGTTTATAATCAAGAATAACAATATAGTAATTTTCAGCAGAAGTGGTTAATAATAACTAAAATTGCTAGAGTTTTATTATTCAAACTCGAAAAATGAATAATTTAATAGTTTTCAGCAGAAAAAAAATGGTATATAAAATAATTTTTAAAGTAACTATCACTGTTACTGATATAAAAATAATTTTAAAAATAACTATTAATGTTAGCATTATATTAAATTAAATATAATTGGTGACAAAAAAAATAACGATTTACAGCTAAATAAATATGTTTAGATAATCGTTAAGAGTTTTTATTATTCAAACTCGAAAAATGAATAATTTAATAGTGTTCAGCAGAAAAAATAATACAATTGCGGCTTAATTAAAATCACTGTTATGTTTAGATAAATCTAAATACAACAATGAAAAAATATTTTCAATAAAATTATTTATATTAAAATCTAAATAAAATAGAACAAATTTAATATCAGAATAAAAATGCAAATTAATTAAAACAGAACAAATTTAATATTAGAATAAAAATGCAATTTAATTAAAACAAGTTCGATTACAACAATATAAAAAGTTTATGCTTTCAATAAATTTATGCATACATATTAATCAGAACAAAATAATATAATAATAAAAATAGTATTATATTATATTATATTGATCAAATACAATTTATATTTAAATAACAATAAAATATTAAAAAATCAATAAGTAAATTCATATAAAGAAATATTATTAAATATAATACAATTATGTCATCAATGATAACAACAGAAAATGGAGCACCTGCGTGGAGTGTAAATGTTTTAAATGGAACATTAGGAGAAGGAAAATATAAAGAATTAATATCTATAATGACAGAATTATTTACTCAAACAAATAGATCAACAGAATATTTATTTAACAAAGTGAAAAGTTATTTAGATGTGTTAGACATAAACCTTGAAAATGAAAACCTTGAAGAGAATAATTTTTTGGCATTAATGTTAAGTTATTGTATTTATAAAAGAGATATAAAAAATGGAGGAGGAAGACGAGATGAATCAAGAGCAATACTATTAGCAATTGCATCAAAATATAACAAAAATAAAGAATTAATAAAATATATGCTAGAATCATATTTTAAACAAGGATATTGGGGAGATGCAATGAAATTATTAGAAATATCTTTGAATAAAAAATCAGGACTTGAAAATATTGAAAATTATGATATTAAAAATTTAGATATGATAAGAAATATTGTAATGGAAATAATAAAAGAAAGATTAAAACAAGATCATAATATTATAAGAGAATATGAAAAAAAAATAAAAATTCATGGAGAAGATGATTCAATAAAACAAATAAGTAATTTAGGAAAATGGATAACTTTACCGAAAAGAAAGTGCGGAAAGAAATCCAAAGACAGAGTGAATATATCATTATCAATTGCACGATTTTTATTTCCAACAATAAAAAAAAATGAATATTACAATATTCAAGGAACAGAAGGTAAAAAAGAAAAAGTAACAGAGAAAACACCAGTATATTTAGCATGGCATGGATTATTGGCAAGATATAGAAATTATATAAAAAAGTTTAGAAAGTATATACCATTTGTAGAAAAACACATGCAAAAAGAAAAGTATTCTTCAATAAATCCAAGGATTTTAACATCATCAAATAAATTGAGATATGATAGATGTTTTAAGAATTTACCTCCAAGATTTTTGATTAGCAAGTCAAATAAACAAGCATATTCAAAATATAGCAAAAAATATTCTTCTTCGTTAGAGATAAGAAGTGAAACAGAAGATCGTAAAGCAGCAGCAGAACGATATTATAAATATGAAAAAGAAGTAGAAGAAAAACAGAGAATAAAATGGAAAAAAATGAGAGAACTAAAAAACAAGATAAATGAAAATCCAGATAATGAATTAGAAAAAGAATTAATGGAATTAGAAGATGAAAAAATAATGAATTTTTCAACTGGAACTCCGGTAGATGTATTGAAAGCATATAATGGAGAAGAAGGAGAAAACACAATGTATGAAAATTGCATAAGAGAAATGATGTTGGGAAGTTATTCCAAATTAGCAGATTTGAAATGCTTATGTGTAGTTGACAATAGTGATTCAATGACATGGGATTTAGAAAGTAAAGAAAGACCAATTGATATATGTCTAGCATTATCATCATTTATCTCAATGAGTTCTTGTGAACCATATAAAAATAAATTCATACAATTTGCATCAAAATCATTTGTAGTTGATTTACAAGAAAAATTAAATAAAGAAGAATTATCATTTTATGATCATTTTAATTATATGAAAAATCATGATTACGTTGGTTGTTCAACTAATTTTGAAGCAGTATTAGGATCCTTAAAATTAATATTTGAAGGAGCAAATGAAAATTCACTTCCAAAATATGTATTATTTTTTTCAGATATGCAGTTTGATGAAGCAATCAATACAAGTGATATGAAAATGTCTGCAGGAGAACAAATGAAAAAATTATTCAATGATTTAGGATTCAGTAAATCACCAACATTAGTATTTTGGAATTTGGCTGAACATGATAATAGACCAGCAGTAGCAACAGATGATGATATAGTAATGCTTTCAGGATATAATCCAAAAATGTTATTAGATTTAGATAGCATAATAAATAATTCTATTTCACAATCAGAATATAATGCACGACAGGAATATTATAATGAAAAGATCCGCGAAGATGCAAAAATAAATACTTGGAAAACATTGACAGGTATATTGAGTTCAAGTGAATCAACCGTGAATTTCTTAGAAGAATTAAAAAAATTATTAAAATTTAATCTCCTTGATTAATCAATATTAATTAACATTAATGAATACAATATATATTATTTATTTTATTAAAAATATATAAACTGATTTGATATTATTATTAATATTAAACCAATTATGTTTAGCAAAATAAAAAAAAATATATGTAGTAACTGTAATTATGAAAATCCAATTTTATTAAAAAAATGTAATAAATGTAAAAATTTTATAATAAATAAAAATAATAATCTATTACAACAAGAAACAGATGAAGAAAAAAAAATAATGTCATCCAGAATAAATACATTATCATATATATCATCAAATATAAATAAAATAATAAATGGATTAAATATATTGAATCCCGAAATTTTAGCACATGAAAGTGATAGAAAACGTTTCATATATTTATTAATATGTATGACAAAAGATAATGACCAAGATGCAACAATTTTATTAAATAAATTAATTGAATTAAATATTGAAAATGTCGAAAATAATCAAGATGAAGAAATCACTAAATTATTTCAAGAGATGATTCCAAAAATGGAAATTTATGAAAATATTCATTTCACTTTCAATGCTGATATTGAAAGGGAAATTGAACATTATTCATTTAACAGACAACAAATTACAAATCACAATATTGACTATGATCATTATAATAATATGTCAGACACAGATTCTGATTATTATAGTGATGATTATTCATATGATGCATATAATGAAGCAGCAACAAAGGAACAATTATTATTAATAAAATTAATAGAATATAAAAATATTCCAGATAATCTTATTTGTGTGATATGTCAAGAAGATTTTAGTGAAATGAAAGACAATAAAGAAATAATAATATTGCCATGTGGTCATGTATTTCATAATGAATGTATATTGAAATGGTTAGAACAAAAAAATACCTGTCCATTGGGCAGATGTAAAATTGAAAGTTTGGAAGATTTATTAAAATAATTATTTCAAATAAAAATTGATTCTTTAATCTAATATTTTTTATTAAAAAAATTGAGTCTCCAACCTAATTTATTTTAATAAACCTAATAAATTAGGTTAATTAAAAAAAATTGAGTCTCCAACCTAATTTATTTTAATAAACCTAATAAATTAGGTTAATTAAAATAAATTGAAATATACATATATTAGTAAACTTAATATATGTATTTTATTTATAATAAAATATAAAACATAAATTATTAATTCATTGTAATATTACCAATTTATCAATACCACTAACTATTTAGCAAATTTTTATAAAAATTAAAATATCACAACAAAAATGCATAGATTAAATAATTCAGATGCAGCATTAAACTATTTAATAACTGCTTTAAATATAAATCAAAATATAAGACAAACATCAAATGATTTTTTAGACACACCATTAAATATAAATCAAAATATTAATACACATAGAATTTTTCCAATAAGTATTACACAAATATCAAATGATAAAACAAACATTCTGAATACATTGATGGAAGATTCAGTATTAATAAAATCAATTGAATATGAAAATAATCTGAAGAATCAGGCATGTTCAATTTGTATAGAAAATTTTAATGAAGATGAAGATTTAGTAAATTTACCTTGTGAACGTCATGTATTTCATCGTGTATGTATTCAAAAATGGTTTGAAAAGAAAAAAAGTTGTCCAGTATGTAGATGGGGAGATGAATATAATTCATCTAATGAGAACGATTTATTAGATTATTTTGAGGAAGTTGATTAATAGAACCATTTGGAGGAATAGAAACAGAGGACCAATACAACCAACATAATACAAAAGAAACAATATAAATAAGAGTCTAAGGATAAAAAATTGAAATTAAAATAATAAGACTACAACATTTATATATTTATTTATTAAAAATAATAATATAAATAAAATAAAATTAATTCTAATATTTTTGATAGTTGAATCTATTTACATCAACATAAAAATTAAAATACATTAAAAATGGAAAGTGAAAATACTCCTTTATTTTTACCTTATTTATCACAAATGGCAGAAATATTATTAGAAAATTATCATGATGAACAAGAAGATATAGATGATTCAGAACATTCAAAATGTAATATATTAACAGAACAAGATTTGGCATTAATAAAATCAATAAAATATCATGATGAATTGAAGGACATGGAATGTTCAATTTGCACAGAAAATTTTAATGAAGATGAAGATTTAGCAATTTTGCCTTGTAATGAACGTCATGTATTTCATCGCGGATGTATTCAAAAATGGTTTGAAAAGAAAAAAAGTTGTCCATTATGCAGGTGGGAACAAAAAACTGAAAAATCTAATTTATTTGACACAATGCCTTTAAATACACCATCAGAAGATATTCATTCTAATTTATACCAAACATTATTTACCAATTCTTCAAATATACCAACAGAATTAACAGAAGATGCTCATGTTAATTTCTTTTACTCATTATTTACTAATAGAATAATTCCGAATCGTTCAAATATAGCAACAGAAGCAATACAAGCAACAGGAACAGGAGGAATAGGAGAAACAATAGAAACATCAGGAACAGGAGGATCAGAATCAATAGAAGCACCAAATTCTAATTTTTTCGAAACACCTTTAGATATATCAACAGAAGAAATAGAACCAATAGAAGAAACAGATGATCCAGATTCAAGAGAAGAAACAGAGGAATTAGAATCAATGATTTTATTAATTATGAAGACATTGTAGACAGATAATTATTACAATTATCAAAATATATAAATATTGATGAATTGATTTTAAATTTAATTTTTTTTATTAATTAAATAATTTTATTAAATAAAAAAAATTAAATATTTATGAATAATATGGTATATTATTATAATGGTATGGAAAATTGTTGTAATAATATAATGGATAATAATAATAATTATTTTTATAAGGTTTTGTATAATTATGCCATGGTCCAACTGAATCAAATATATTATATCGATTGAGTATAAAACTAGGATCATAAATATTAAAAAAAGGAATATATTTGGAAACATCTCCATAAAGATAATTATCAATTGGTCCTTTAGAAACAAGTTGATCAAATGCAGCATTACTATAATTTTCTTGTTTATTTTCGTAAAAATAAAACAAAATAATTGCGATTAAAAGAAATAATATAATAAAAATAGTCATATATTATAATATTATATATTTAAAATAATATTGAAATAATTGAACAAGATTAAAAAAAAATAAGTCTTGTGACCTAATTTATTTTTAATAATTAATAATTGAATATTAAAAATAAAAATTGAATCTTGTAACCTAATTTATTTTATAAACAAAACATAAAATAAAAATAAAAATTGAAATAATAAAAAATTGCAGTAGACAAATTGATGTTATATAAGAAACAATACCAATATAAAAAATAACAGTAATAACAAATAAATATCATTATTAACTGAAATATACTAAATAAAAAGTAAAATCATTAAAAAATTTATATACATTGAAAAAGATAATGAATCGACGTGAAATATTTTTAAAAGGAACTATAGATTATAAATTAATAGGATATCGCGTAGAATATTATAAAGCAAATAAATATATATCATTAGATGGAATTTATCATTTTAAAGATGTTGAAATGAAAAAATACATAATTTCTGTAAAAAGAATTGATAATGATGAAAAACATGAAATAGAATTAAAAACAATATATAATAAGAGTTTTGATATGTCAAGGAAAGAGGAAATAAAATGTTATATTGTGGATACTTTTAATAAAATAGAATATTATCCAAAACCAATAATAGAATATTATGATCTAATGAATTATTCGGACGATGAAAGTGATGATGAATTGATTTATGTAAAAAAAGAGAAACCATTAATAAGTATAAATTATGAATTAATAAAATACCAAAATAAATATTTTGCATGGAATAAAGAAAACTGTATAGGATGTGATTTTAAAAGAACAAATACAATAGTAGGTGAATGGAATTTTATTCATCATAGTAAATATTTAGAATTTGATGATCCAAAGAGAATTGAATACAACAAGACAAAAAAATATCCAATATTATCCAATATAAATATATCAAGCAAGGATTATTTATATAATGTAATAGGATATCGAATAATGAGACATAAATTTAGTGATATTGAATATGATATAAATGATGAAAAATTCAAAATTAAAAAAAATTGGAGAAAAGTGATAATAGTATCTTTGAATGAAATAATTTCAGGTAAAAAACATGAATTATATTTATTTAAACGAATATCTGGATCATTGTTAAATATGTCAATAATACAATACCATGGAGATCATTTATGTTTTGAAGTTGAAGAATTTGGAAAGATAGAATATTATACTAAATCTGATTATAAAATATTATTAATAAATCATGCAAATAAAAATTTCAAAAGTAGATTTATTGAATGGAGTGAAACTGATAATGATGATTATAAAGCAGACGGCTATGTAGTAATAAAAAAAGAAGCATTTATAGACAAATAAAAGAAATTTATTTATAAAAAAAAATTGATAATAAAATATTCAAAAACCAATAAAATAGACTTAAATATAAATATAAGCATAATAATATATAGATGTGTATTTTAGACGTTAAATTCAGTGAAGATGGAAATAAAATAATATGTGGAACAAAACACGGTTTCATAATATATAAATTAACACCAGAATTAGAGAAAATAACATCTCATAGATTCAATAAAGGAGTAGGAAAAATAGATCATTTAAATAAAACAAATATAATATCATTTATAGGAGGAGGAAAAGATCCATATAAACCATTAAACATATCAATATTATGGGATTTGAAAACAAAAAAAGAATTTTCTGTGGCAGAAATGACGAATCCAATTCAAAATGTGTTAATTGGATTTAATGCAAGGATAACTTTGACAATGGATAAAATAGAAATATTAACATTTAAAGCAGATAAAATGATTGGTTCGAGATCTACTTATCTAAATCCAAAAGGTATTTGTTCAATGAAAACAACTGGAGACGTACTGGATCCATTTATGACAATTGCCACATTAGGTATTAAAAAAGGAGAAATAGCAATATGGAAACCATTTGATAATTTTTATAATCAGATCCAAGCACATTTAGGTGAAATATCAAATATAAAATTAAGTCATGATAATTCACTTGTAGCAACTGCATCAGAAAATGGAACAAATATACATGTATTTAATACAATAACCGGTCAATTAATACATCAATTAAGAAGAGGAACGAATTTATTAGCTAATACAGGAATACATGATATATGTATAAGTAATGACAATAGTTTATTAGCATGTTGCAGCACAAATGGAACAATTCATATATTTGAATTAAATACGAATAAAGATATGAATAAAAATAAAAAATCATTATTGTATTCAGTGGGAGATTATTTACCAGGATATTTTAGTTCTGATTGGAGTTTTGTTCAACATCATACTGGGTCAACTTGTAAAAT
>Ga0307935_1000327_pt1 | contig 22059 bp, 20 predicted proteins | sample OrgLakmetageno92_FD_201827 | JGI IMG/M metagenome (GOLD analysis project Ga0307935, IMG submission 201827) | Saline water microbial communities from Organic Lake, Antarctica - #92 | ecosystem: Environmental > Aquatic > Non-marine Saline and Alkaline > Saline | place: Antarctica: Organic Lake...
TATTTGACACGAACTCGCTTGTCGGAAGGCTTTAGAACTTTTTTGACAATATAGCTTTTAGCATTTTATTGTCTAAACTAACATCCGTATACATCTGTTTGAGCTTGTTATTCTCTGTTTCAAGTTCCTTTAGACGCTTAAGCTCTTGCTGTTCCATACCACCGTATTTCTTACGCCAGTAATAAAAGGTGCTCTTGTCGATACCTAATTCTCTTGATATATCGCCTACGGTTATACCTTGTTGATTTTCCTTGAGGGCCTTGATAATTTGACTCTCGTTAAATTTGATGTTTCTCATTGTGACAGTTTGAATTTAAAGCTAGTAAATTCGAATTTATAACTGTCCTATTTTTAGGGAAGCCTACAGTCTTACAGCTTATTCTTTTTTAGACTCAAAACCATCAGTGAAAATCCAAAATATGCTACCTAACATTGGAATCTCTTAGGTCGAACTCACGTTAGTTAAAAAACCTATTGCTAGATGTTAAACCCCCATTTTTTCTTTTAATAAAGAAAGTCCTATACGCAGGGAGCCATAATCTATTTTACCGTCAAAATGCTCAAAAACGATTTTGAGGCTTTCTTGATCTTTTATTTGTTCAAAGTCAGCTGCTATGAGGTCGTAATCTTTACCATCAATGAGCTTTTCAAGATCAATATCGTTATGAGACTCATACCTTTTAGTGAGATGTGCCATGATGGTTGATGGTTGGAAACCTCTTATTTCGGCAATGTCTTTGATCGTTTTTCCATCCCAAAAAAGCTTGACACTTTCCATTACCGTATCCTTTTTAGGGCCAGACACTTTTTTCTTTTTAGGTTTTGGCTTGACGACTTCCTCTCTATAGACAAAATCATCTGTACGGGAATCTTTGAATTCAGAGATTATTTTAAGGAATGCTACTCCATACGTATCGTGCTTATGGCTTCCTACGCCAGTAATATCTGCAAATTCATTATCGTCTAGTGGTATTCTAGCAGCCATATCCTTTAGTGTTGCATCACTGAAAACCATATAAGGAGCGAGATTACCGGCGTTTGCGAGTTGGAGCCTGGTTTTACGCAATGCTTCGTAGAGATCGCGGTTGACCTCTGTAGGTAGTTCTTCTTTGGTGTGTTGTGCTCTTTTGGCCGCCAGTTCTTCTGGTTTAGGAATTACAGCCAGTGATACCTTACGTCCATCAAAAAGCACTTCTTTACCTTGAGGAGTCATCTTTAAATGATTGAATTCATGGAAAGCAATTTCTACCAGCCCTTGATTGATCATTTGCACAATATATTGTTGCCAGTCGTTCCAAGAGATATCTTTTCCAGCACCATAGGTTTTGATTTGCTGGAACCCACTTTCTATAACCGCTGCATTTTGCGCTCCACGCAACACATCTATGAGTAGGTTAAGAGATGCTTTTTCTCCAGTTCTAATAACCGCACTCAAAGCTTTTTGTGCGGACAACGTAGCGTCAAAAAAGTCCGGTTTATTAAGGCAAACATCACAATTGCCGCAGTCTTCGTCTAGATATTCATTAAAGTAAGAAAGCAACATCTTTCTTCTACAAGTTAAGGCCTCAGCAAATTGCTTCATGCGTTCTAGCTTTGCTATTTGAACCTCTGCATTACCGCTGCCTTCGGCAAATTTGCGCAGTTGGATCATGTCTGCATAACTATGAAATAACAACGCATGAGAATCAATGCCATCTCTACCGGCACGACCTATTTCTTGATAATATCCTTCTATGTTTTTAGGCATGTTGTAGTGCAATACAAAGCGTACATTGGATTTATCGATTCCCATTCCAAAAGCAATGGTTGCACAGACTATTTTAAGATCGTCTTTGATAAATTTTTCTTGTACGTTCTCGCGCTCTTCGTGACTCAATCCTGCATGGTAAGCCGCTGCGTCAAAGCCGTAAGCAGCAATTTTACTGGCGAGGCTTTCACAGGTTTTTCTACTTAAACAATAAATAATGCCAGACTCGCCTTTATTCTTTTGAAGAAAGCGACGTATTTGTTGTAAGCGATTGTTTCCTGGTCGTACTTCTAAGGTCAAATTAGGTCGGTCAAAAGAGGAGACATATTCCTGTGCATTTTGAATGCCCAGTTGTTTTTTAATATCGGCTCTTGTGGCACGGTCTGCAGTGGCTGTAAGTGCAATGAGATTTGCGTCTGGAAAACTAGTTTTAAAATAAGCCAGTTGTGTGTAGGCGGGTCTAAAATCATGTCCCCATGTAGAAATGCAGTGCGCTTCATCTACCGCAATCAAAGAAACGGGTATTTCTTGCAAATGATTGTTGAGCAGTCCTATACTTTCTGGGGCTACGTATACAAGTTTTAAGCTTCCAGATCGCAGTTCTTCTAGCATTTCTTGTTGCTGTGTAGCGTCTTGTGAGCTGTTAAAATAAGAAGCAGGGATACCATTAGCCCGCAATGCATCTACTTGATCTTTCATCAAGGCAATTAATGGCGATACCACTAAAGTAATCCCATCCAACAATAAGGAAGGTAACTGGAAACACATAGACTTCCCTCCGCCTGTAGGCATCACGACCATAAGGTCTTTACCAGCAATAACATCGTCTATAACTTGTTCTTGCAATGGTCGGAAACTGTCGTAACCAAAATACTTTTTAAGGAGTTCTAATTTTTTCATGAGATTAGTTGGAATGGCGCGTAAGTTTCAAAGGTAGGGTTTCAGTGTATTTTTACGAAGTTTTGTTCATAAATTAGGCTTATTTATTAGAGCAGTTAAGGATATTTTGATCCTAGAATGACTCTTTAGTTCTTAGTTAATTTGTATTTTTCCACTTTCGGCCTTATGGAAGAGGAACATCAACTTTTATCCTTTAAGAAAACATAAACCTATATTCCCGACAACATCAATAGAATGGAATCGTTCTAGGAAAGCCCTAATAATGTAAGTCACAAGTCTTATGAAACAATTACTCTTATTTTTATTTATCATAACATCGTTCTTTGCAAACGCACAAGAGGCATTGTTGAATCAGTACAAGTATATTGTTGTAAATAACCAATACGAGTTTCAAAATGACGCTAATGAATACAGCTTTAACGAACTGATCGTATTTGAACTTAAAAAACACAACTTTAAGGCATTCAGGAATTCTGAAGTTCTTCCCGCAGATATGAACCGTGGCGAGTGCAACGCACTTCAATTAAAAGTGGATAAATCAGGAACCACCCGAGTATATATGGTCTTGCAATTAGAGGATTGCACAGGTACTGTTGTTTTCACCAGTAAAAAAGGAGTAGGGACAACCAAATCCTATGATAAAGCCTATTTTGAAGCGCTAAGAGATGCGATAACTTCTTTTGATGAGGTAGATTATGAGTACAGGCCTAAAGCTGTAGTAGAGGAGCAAGCAATAATTAAAGAAAAAACACCAATTCAACAACCTGAAAAAGCCCCTGAATTTAACACGCAAGTAAAGGATCGTCAAGTTACAGATGCAGCGGCAGTGGAGATGCCGTTTGAATTAACACAAATTAAAAGGGACTATACAACCACAGACCATTCTTTTTCTTTAATGAGCTCTTCTGATGGCTACACTATTTTCAGAGGTGATATGATCATAGGAACCTTAAAGAAGAGTAAAGGAGGTTGTTATCTTGCAGTAACGACTAACTTTATAGGAATAGGTTATAAAACTGCAGGCGGTTTTTCTATTGAGCACACTGCTGATGGGAAGGATCAGGTTATGGAGTTTTTGAGACAGTAAATACTATCAATTAAACATGCTTTCCCACCTCAAAACCATATTTCCCTAAATATTGATTACCGCTCTCTATCGCATCTTCTTCTAATGTGGTTCCCATAGAATCATTCCATCTGTTGAGGTATCCGAAAAGCGATATCACTCCTAGCATCTCTACTACCTCTCCTTCATTCCAATACTGGTGTAAACGTTTTTTTATAGTTATATCTACACCATTAGGCACTTGGCTGGCTGCTAGAGAAAAATCAAGGGCAGCACGTTCTGCTTCGTTGAAAGCTGGATGTGTACGGTATTCCCAGATGTTGTCTAGTTGTTCCTGTGCTGCTCCATAACGTTCTGCCGCTCTTATAGCGTGCGCTTGACAGTACCTGCATCCCGTAGCATTGCTAGAAACCCACGCGATCATTCTTTTCAATGCGCTGGTGACGCGACCTTCATTTGCCATTACAGCTTTATTAAGGTTTATAAAAGCTTTGGATATCGCAGGACGTCTTTGCATGGTCAGTACAGAATTAGGACAAAACCCTAAGGTCTCATTGAAAAATGCAGCAAGCGCTGCTGTTTCTGGATCGTGGCTGGCGTCTAGTGGCGTTACTAATGGCATTCTTGGAATTTTGTAAGATTGATTCTGCAATTTACATATTAAAGATAACGGAAATGCCGCAAAAAGGAACCTGGTAAGTCATATTTATATTCCAAGACTCTTTTTTACATCTTATCTTTACCAAATGCGATGGACTCTTAAACCCATACCAGATTCTCAAAAACAACAACAACTTGCTCAGGAATTAGGGATTGATCCTTTTCTTGCTGGTTTGTTAGTGCAGCGTGGTGTGGACGCTTTCGCGAAAGCGAGATCCTATTTCAGACCTGATCTAGAAGAACTTCACGACCCTTATCTTATGAAAGATATGGATCTAGCAGTAAAACGTATTCAAAAAGCGGTGGGTAATAATGAGAATATCCTTGTTTACGGAGACTATGATGTAGATGGGACGACTAGCGTGGCACTGATGTCTACTTTTTTAGAAAGTTTCTACGACCGTGTTTCTACTTATATTCCCGACCGCTATGAGGAAGGCTATGGAATAAGTTATAAAGGAATCGATTTTGCAGCTGATAATGATTTTTCACTCATTATAGCTTTGGATTGTGGTGTAAAAGCTATCGATAAAGTAGCTTATGCTAAAGAAAAAGGGATCGACTTTATTATTTGCGATCACCACAGACCGGGGAAAGAATTACCAGATGCTGTAGCGGTTCTCGATCCCAAACGCCCTGACTGCTCTTATCCTTATGACGAATTGTGCGGTTGTGGTGTAGGTTTTAAATTATGCCAAGCCTTAACAATGGCAAACGACTGGGAATTTGAAATTTTGATACCTTATTTAGACTTAGTAGCCACGGCAATAGGAGCAGATATTGTGCCTATGACTGGTGAGAATAGAATCCTCGCTTACCACGGCCTTAATGTCATTAATACGAGTCCGCGGGCGGGATTTGAGGCGATTATATCCAATTTAAATAAAACAACACTTACGATTACTGACGTTGTTTTTATCATTGCCCCCCGCATCAACGCTGCGGGAAGAATGAAGCATGGACTTCATGCAGTAGAGCTTCTTAAAGAAACAGATATAGAAAAAGCACAAGAATTTGCAGCGTCAATTGAGAACTATAATTCTGATAGGAGGGAACTGGACCAATCGATAACGCAAGAAGCCATACGGCAAATTATAGCTAATAAGGAAGAAGATAAATTTACGAGCGTAGTCTATGATGCCAGCTGGCATAAGGGCGTGATAGGAATAGTGGCTTCTAGATTGATAGAAAATTATTACCGACCTACATTAGTATTTACTAAATCTGGAGATCGACTCGCGGCAAGTGCTCGCAGTGTCAAAGGTTTTGATGTGTATAATGCACTAGAACAATGTGCTGATTATATCGAGCAATTTGGTGGACATATGTATGCTGCTGGATTGACATTATTACCAGAGAATTACGAAAAATTCAAAGTCCGCTTTGAAGAAGTAGTTTGTGCCACTATAGAAAACAAACACTTGACTCCAGAAATTCAAATAGATGCGGTACTTCCATTGGAACAGATTACACCAAAATTTTACCGCATTCTCCAGCAAATGGCACCATTCGGTCCAGGGAACATGACCCCAGTGTTTCTGACAGAAAGTGTGGTCGATACAGGTTTTGGTAAATGTGTGGGTAAAGAGGAAGACCATCTTAAAATTAAAGTAGCTTCAAAAAAAGGGGATAGCATTGCATTTAATGCTATAGGTTTTAATATGGGAAGTAAATGTAAGCAAATTACCGATGGTAAAAAATTCCACATTGCTTATTCTATCGATGAAAATGAATGGCAGGGAACTACTTCCTTACAGTTGAGATTAAGAGATCTCAACTCTTAAAGAACAGAAGGTAATTCTTCTACTTTCCCTTGAAAGGTAAGTAGCTTGGAGGCATCATAAAGTTCTTCCCAATTCGTATCACTGATATCTTTAAAGGAAGGAACGATTCTTTTGATTTGATTTTTAAAGGTATCAATATCTCCCTCGCTTAGTCGCACTGCTTTACGCAAATACTTTTTATTTTCATGAAATATAGAATCGTTTTTAAAAGAAGAATTTTTAACAGTTAAGGTGATTTCGTCTAATGTATTAGAAGACACTTTATGCGCTGTTTCCATTTTTTGAGCAACTGAATGAAAAGAAGTTAGCATAAATAGGACACTAAAAAAAGCAAATTTTATAGCTGAATTTCTCATAATTGTGATTTTAAGATAAAATTTTAAATGACCACACAAAGATCGTTAAATTGATTTATGAGATGCTTAGACATACTTCTTTTAGAATGTTATATAATTCCCTATATTTTATTTTTTGTAAGTAATGTCTTCAAATGTTCCATACAGACGCAAACATATACCGTTGATAAACTCACTTATTCCTGCGGCTCTAACCCAAATAGGAGTTCCTTTAGCTGTTATTAATTCCAATTCAAGGTCGTAAGAAGTCCCCTTTGTGATGGCTTGAAAAAAAGCTTTTGTAATTTTCGTGCGAGATGCTCCAGATTTATAAAAGTCGAGTGCTTCGTTTGCTTTTGGAATAAAGTCTTTAGGGGTCTCGTGTATAGTTCTTGTGGCGTTTGACCAGTGTAGCTCACCGTTTATATGGTCGTATTCCCAGGTGCCTATTTGCTTGCGCAAGCAGGCTTTAAAAAGCAAGTCATAATCATACAGGTTCTTTCTCCTTAGTTCAACTGCTTCTGTTAGATCTTCAGTTACTATGATCACTCCAGTAACTTTATCATCATAATTGTGCCACGGCTTCATATTCCATTTTATCCACCGTTGCTTGCCGTTTATTATTAACAACTCTTCGTCACAAGACTCTTCAGAGCCTTTAAGTACCCGTTGGTGTACTTCTTTCCATTCTCTACTTAGTATAGGGAAAAGATCGTAATGATGCATCCCTTTAATGTCAGTGTATCCCAAATTATAATCTTCACACCACTTTGAAGAGTGTGCTACATATCTAAGGTCATTATCTAAAAAAGCTATGGCTATAGGTGCTTGAGTTATGATCTTTAATTGATCAACAATTCTTTCGGAAAAAATACTTCTCATTTTAATAAAATACTAAAAAAAAGCATTAAATGTAGTTAATAAAATATTAAATAAACAGTTATAAGCAAAATATTATAAGAATACCTTGGAGTTTGATCTAGACGATATAGGAACGTATCCCATGTTTCAAAAATGCATGGTAGCCTATTTAATACTATTCGCGAGCTACTGATCGACTGTCTTCACCTTCCCAATTTTTCTCCTACCTAAGAGATACTTACAGCTGGACAGATTTTTTAGTTCCCAGAAAACAGATGCAGATATGAACATTTTGCGAAACAGCTTTTGCTGAAGTCAGTTTTGATAAAGTGGGGTTGAGGTTAGTTGCTTTTGAGAAATCTATCAAGTCTCAAAACCTCTTAAAGATATTAATGTGTTGATTTATGATTTATGTATGGGATATTAAAACTGTAAAAAATACAGCCTTATTGGTAAGTTACATGACTTCTGTTGTGCTAAAGGGTGTGTTTAAAATAGAAGCGCAAAATGTTAAAACCGAATCAGCTGAAAATCTTTTCCATCAAAGACACCATAGCGGTATTGAGAAATCCAGTCTCCTAGATTGATATAGGTAGATGTTTCCCCTACTTTGATTTGCATAGGTAAGTGTCTGTGACCAAAAACAAAATAATCAAAATGCTCTTTTTCCAGTTTACGCTTTGCATACTGAGCAAGCCATTCATTTTCTTCCCCTAGAAATTGAGCATCCTCTTCACCAGAGATGAGTTTATTTTTTACGGATAGGTGTCTTGCAATACGCACTCCCATATCTGGATGTACCCATCGGAAACACCATTGGAAAAAGGGGTTGGTAAACACCTTTTTCATACGTTTATAACCCTTATCGCCAGGACCTAAGCCGTCGCCATGCCCGATAAGGAACTTCTTGTTATTAAATTCAAATGTCTGAGGGGCATGATACACAGGGATCCCTAATTCTTCTTCAAAATATCCGAACATCCATAAGTCGTGATTACCGACAAAAAAATAGATGGGTATACCACTGTCAACGATTTCTGCTAGTTTTCCTAGGACGCGTACCTGGTTTTTAGGAACTACCGTTTTATACTCGAACCAAAAGTCAAATAAATCTCCCAATAAAAATATAGCAGCAGCATCTTCTTTAACTTGATCCAACCAAGCTAAAAATTTTCTTTCACGAGGTTTGCTCAATTCTTGAGTTGGAGCACCTAAGTGATTATCGCTAGAGAAGTATATTTTTTTTCCTTCGGGAATTTGCATGTGAGCAAAGATAGGTAGATGAAATCACAAATCACAAACAACAAAAACACCTATTGTTTATTCAATGCTTCACTTTTGAATAATTGATGGTCTATTGCCTATTGGTAATTTCACTGTTAATATGAAGTGGTGTTGAGAACATAAAAAAAAGCGTTTGGTGAAGCATGGAACAGTTTTCAGCACTTATGTAGTTGAAACCTACTTCAAATCTCTATTCTATATTCTTTCAGCTCTAACTGCTGAGCTCACCGAAGGAAGCGGTCTTGAATCTTTTTTAAATTTTTGTTGAGATCTAAATTTCTAGTTTATCTTTCAGTCATGATCAATAAACGACTTCTGGTTAAAAACTTGCTGGCGCATAACGACGAGAATAGTTTTTATGATAAAAAACTACGTATTGATTTAAGTAATAAAGAAGGAAAGGCTAAGTTTTTAAAACACATTTGCGCCCTTTCTAATACCAATCCAAAAAATAACAGTTATATCGTTATAGGGATTGACGATGAGATCAATGGTATAGTAGGAGTCGATTTCTTTGACGATTCTAAATTACAAAACCTGATCAATGCTTATCTGACTAATGCTCCTATCATACAGTACGAGAATATTGCTTTCCCTCATTTAGAAATCGGTAAAGTGGTTGGATTAGTAACTATTAGAGCTCAAGATGGACTTACGGCACTGCGCAAAAACATTTGGAAATATTACGGAGGGACGGTTTTCTTTAGAGATGGAAGTATTTCTATGCCTAAAGCTTACGATGTAGAGATCAAAGATGTCAATTCTCAAATTGTAGAACAACTAGAAAAAAAGGCGAGTAATAATATTGAGCACACTTTAGACAGCGTGGTTGAATTTTTAGCTCGTAAAAATCAAGGCTTAGAGACACATTATAAGGTTTTTAAAGAACAATTTGTTATTTGTTGGTCAGGAAAAGTAAAGCGTAAAAATGGCGAGACCTATTATTCTAGAGTAGATATTGAAATGGTGAATGAACAAGTACGACTATTTTACAGCACGCTGGATGAGGTGCAAATTTCTTTTGATGAAGATAGTTTTAGCATATTAGAATTTGTGGAATTAGGAATAGGAAAAAACCAGAAGTACCACCCACTGGAGCGACAGACCTTGCGATTTTTCCCTAACGGGACGTATAAGTTAGAAAATAAAATCCTTTTTAACCCACCTTATTATGACCGCAGGACCTTACACCACATATACAATACTAACTTATCTCTTCTAAACAAGATGACAAACGGTATAGAGCTCAAAGAACAAGAATTGATAGATTTAAGACAGTTGCCAGAAACCATGTTGATTTGTCAATTCAACAACGTAGGTGAGCCAGTAGAAAAGATGAACGCGCATAAAAATTTGCTCAAGGCTTATCCAGAAACATATAAAGCATTTAAAGAAGCTTTGCGCGTACTGCGCAAGGTAAAATACAATTCATAATTAATGAGAACCATTGCAATAGGAGACATTCACGGCGGGTACAAAGCCCTCGTTCAATTAATAGATAAAATAAAATTAAAAGATGACGATCAGCTTATTTTCTTAGGAGATTATGTAGATGGCTGGTCTCAAAGTTATGAGGTGGTGGATTTTTTAATCTCGCTTTCGCGAAAGCGGAAACAAAACAAACAAACTCCTCCTATTTACCTTAGAGGTAATCACGATGAGTTAGTGGTAGAAAATTTACAAGCGGTGCACCCTCATAAAATGTGGTTATTTCATGGAGGTAAAAGTACTGTGGATAGTTATGCAAGCAGAACCAAGCAAGAAATCGAGGCGCATTTTGATTTTCTCAAGAACGATCTTCACAATTATTACGAGCTGAATGGGGATGGGTTTTTTCATGCAGGTTTTCACAATTTAAAGGGTCCTGGATATGAGTACTTTAAAGGAATTACCTATTGGGACCGTACGTTATGGGAAATGGCACTGGCCTTAGACCCCAATTTAAAAGACGACGACGATAAGTATCCTAATAGATTAAGACTCTACAAAGAGATTTTTATAGGTCATACCCCAACACACAGTTGGGAAGAATACCAGCCTATGAACGCTGCAAATGTTTGGAACCTCGATACTGCAGCGGCCTATAAAGGGCCATTAACGGCTATGTGTATAGAAACAAAAGAAATTTGGCAAAGTGACCCAGTGTACACTTTTTATCCAGAGGAGACTGGTAGGAATTAATAGTCTGATACATTTTCAAACTGTAACATAAAAGAGCTCGTTTTGAATTTCAAAACAAGCTCTTTTTCTTCATTTAAACAGCTAATCACCTCAATTTATAGGGACTTGATGAATTTCAGTTTGACCCGCGTGAGTTATATGCATGACATAAGTTCCCGTAGTTAAATGTGAAACATCAAATGACGTTCCTAATTCATGTCTAGTGATGTTCAAAACTTGATTACCACTAAAGTCGTATAGTTGTAGACTCACAAAATAAGTACAAAGACTAGTTCCTCCTATGTCAGTTAATCCATCGCTACAGGATCTGGAATAAAAAGTCCACTCTGGTTTTTGTACCATATCAATAGCGATTACTGTGCTGGCAGGAACTGGCGAAATCACAAAATTGTTACTAACTATGCCACTAGAGTTAGTGTTAGAACAATCGTTGCTACAGTTGTCGATATCCTTCACAAACTCCGCCCATTCTGACCAGCCACAAGCGTTTCTTGCTCGTACTTGAAATCTGAATAACTCATTACAGTCTGGATAGATACCTACCGTGTTATCTCTTCCAGTTCTTTGATCCCCATCCCAATAAGCAATAGATATAGGTAATTTTTGCATTTCTATCTCCTCTACTAGATCATAACGCTCTATTCCATTTATGCGTAAAGCTACAAAATCACAAAAGCCATTTGCGGGATATATGGATAGAAAAGTGGCAGAATCTATTTCTGTAAGAAAAGCATTATCAAGATTAGGAGTTCCAATATATAGTTGACGACTAAAACTTTGGCTAGGCCCTACGCCATTGTCTAAAATTACTTGTACGTAAGCTGGTCCGTTTTCTAAAGCCTCAAATTGAGCAGAGTATCCATTTCTAGAGATGATGGCCAGATTGTCACTAATCACGTAGGTAGGTTGTACAGCTACTTTACATTCATCTTCAAACCCCATAGTAACAATATCTCCTACACACATGGTTGATGGACTAGAGAAATTGGAGATATCCACCGGAAATTGAGGAGGTAAGACTTGACCGTTTGGAAGGTTTAAATTTGCGATAAGCCAGTCAATACTATTTTTATTAAAACTGGTATGCTGGGTATTTAACGACTCGCCATAATAACTATCAAATGGAGTGAGCTTATTGGAGTCACAGGTTAAATCAAAATTCAGCGGATTGTTCCAGTCTTGATCTGGATCAAGATGTGCAATTGCTGAAAATGAAGGAATGAAAGAGTTAATTTCATTAATAGTTCGTAATTGATACTCTAAACTGGTAATAGGTAAATCTACACCTCTAATAATATCTGGCCATGAATTTAAAGCTCCTTTAGCAAATTCATCTTGAGCTAGAAACCAGCCGCCAGGTACATTATCCATCACGCCTCTCAAATTACTATTGGGACTTTCCACAGTTTTAGTAGTAGGTAATTTATAAAATTTAGCAATTCTCGTGTTATCGCTTGTTGGCATGAAATACGCATCTAAGGTAGCAGCATGTGTTCTAAATACAACGGACCCTATCGGAAGATCGATTGTTATCTTTAAAAAAGCTCTTATACCAATAACCTTTTCTCCATCGTTAGCATAACTTCTATTAATCCCATCTTGATTATAATAATCAGTTGCCTTACTTCCTGTCAATGAGCCATTTACTAAAGATAAATTAATACACTTAGTAGGAAAGCCATTAGAATTGTTTAATCCATTTATGGCCTGGTTGTTATAATGCTCAGTAAAAGAAGAATTTCCTCTGTCTTGACTAAATCCTTGTAATAGCGTTTGTGCATTTAATAAATTTTGGTCTACATGATGATGGGACTGCCCAGGAGCTTTTCTGTGAAATTCTATTAATTGTTGTTGGGCTGCTGGGGAAGATAGTTGCTCAAAATAGAAATTATCAGCTGCATCATCAGAGTGTCCTCTGAGCATTACTGTTGATAAATAAATCAATGATTGAACTCCTAAGGGAATATTTGCTCCTAAATGCGGACTGTCTATACTCACCCAATGCGATACGTTATGATCCCAGGTGTCACTGTCTTGCGTTTGCTCTTCCATGGCTTCCATATAGGCAAGTGCATAACGAGATATTTGCCCTCCCATACTGGGGCCTATGATTTTTATTTGGGCATTGCTTCCAGCAGCGGCAATCCTGATTTTTGTTTCCTGCAATAATTTAATGAGGGCCATGGCATTACTTTCTATATAGTAAGCCCCACCATCTATAGTAACCACCTCACCAGTGTTTATGTCTACGGTATCATAGGTAGGATGGTTCACCATGATCACGTCAAAGCCTTGTGTACGTAAGGTTTCTAGTGCATTTCTAGGATTACCTTGAGCATCCTTATAATCTTGAAAATCATACATACTGTTATGAAACTCAGGATTAAATTGACCATCTTCTTTATTGGCTACCGCGCAGTTAAGATCTTGACCACAATCACAGTCTTCTATTTTGCGCTTGTCTCCTGGATCAAAGCCGTCTAGAATAATGATGGGATTGTCCAACTGGTTGTTACCGGCATCGTTTGTTGAATAGAAAATACGGTAATCAATTTCGGCTAAAATAGTTGGGTCATTTACTTCATAACCTGTAAAAGGAATATTGGCTATTATTCTGCCATTTTCCTTATACGCATCTCCTGCGCAAAAAGGGGATAATGTTTTAGGTGCTATTTGTGTTTGGTACTTGAAATAAGTACTTGATTTTGTAGTGATGCTCGTAAGATCCTCATAAATTATTTGATAAGTGGCTATTTTATCTCCATCAGTATTATAATTAACTTGTATTTGTTGCGTCTGCAAATTATAATTACTGATCAAATTCCTAGGAATCCCATCACCAAAATCTGCTGTAAGCGTCTTAATACGTTGCTGTTGATTTTGAAAAAGGTACGTTGGATCAATTTTGTAGGTGATTCCAGTTCCTGCAATAGCCTTGACTAAGGGTGCAATAACTGTAGTATGTAAGGTATAAAAAGGGGACTGCCCAGGAATTTGAGAAAATTCCTGAGTGTTTTCATTATAGGTTAAACCACCTTGTTGTACCTCTTCAAAACGGTAATTCAACAGTTGGAAATCGGTGTTCAGGATACCCAATGGAACTACCTGATTTGTTTCTTGATGAATCAAGTCATCAAATTCGGATCGATTCACAAAGAGTACTTCATTACTCGCACGATGCATCTCGCTTAGTGCTTGTTTAAAATAAGTGTAGTCGGCAGTGTCAAAGTCTGCTTCCCTGTTAAAGTTGTAGAGATTTGCAAATTGTACTACTCGTTCATAAATGATACCGCTAGTAACACTAGCTTGATTGACGGTAACTAGGGCATCATCAAGGGTTTTTTCTTGATTTTGTGCCGTAGCGTTGCATAAGGATAATCCTATCCCTATGCTAAGAAGAATTCTTTTCATAAATTTGAATGTTTAATGGTTAATAAAATGCTTGTTAGTTGTTAAATATTTATGGACTGCCGTTGACGCGGCAGTCTTATTTTAATTAAACGGTGTTGATGGAAGTGAAATACTGTCTAAATCAAATCGACCTAAGTCAATTATTAAACTGTCAGTTTCTGATTGACTATTGTAAAGAACAGCTTGAAATGTTCCCGCATGAATAGAAAATTCTCCTGGGGACCTCTGGAGCTTTGTTATATTGATGGAACCAGAATTATCTTTTGACAAATAAAGTTGATATGAGTTAAACGCTTCACTCCAAATTCTCCCATAAATATAAGTGTGATTAGGACCATCTAACTCTCTTAAACCATTTGCCTGTCTTATCGGATAAAAACCAGTATCACCATCTGGGTTTTCGAATAAGTTTTCAATATGTATAATCAAAGATGCAGTGCGATTACTTTTTCGATCATATGCGTGAATTTCCCAATTATCCTCCTCAGACCTTAATGTTGTTAACCCCTTATTATCACTATTAATAGTACTTCTGCCATCTCGAGGTCTAAAGAACTTACCATCGATCAAACAACCAAAGGTGTTTTCTCCTGTCATGGTAATGGGTGGTAATAAAGATGCTGGATCTACTGAGTCATCACTGTTACAAGCGGTGAACAGTAATACTATGGGTAATAGGTATATGGTTTTCATAATTTTGTTTTTTTAGCTTTCGCGGAAGCGTTATGGTAAATGCTATTCCTATGCTTAGAATAATTCTTTTTTTATGCTGAGCGAATTAGGAATGTCATCAATAAGTTAGTTTACTGGTTGCTAATTTTTGCATTAGTTTTTACATGTTATTGAATGGGTATAGTCGGTGCGACAGTCTATTTTAATCGAAAGATGTAAACTGCAAGGATATAGAGTCTATATCAAATCTTCCTTTACTTATATATAAACTATCGGCTGCGTTATCGATGTTAACTAGATGAGCGTTAAATGTTCCGGAAATGATATAGTAACTTCCAGGGTTATGGTTATCTGCGAGAATATCTATAAAACCTGAATCAATAAAGGAATGATAATTTGAATAATTTTCTGTTTTGGGATTCCAGAACCTTCCATATATGTAAGAATTGTTAGGGCCGTCTATACCTCGAAGCCCATTAGCAGCATTAATCTGATAAATACCTATTGAGTTTACGAAAAAATCTTCGATATGAATATAAAGAGAGCCAGTCCTTTCGCTTTTTCGATCAAACACATGAATTTCCCAGTTGTCTGTTTCTGTTTGAACAACTCTTAATCCCCTATTATCACTATTAATGGTACTTCTACCATCTCGAGGTCTAAAAAACTTACCGTCGATAAGGCAGCCAAAGGTGTTTTCTCCAGTCATGGTAATGGGTGGTAATAAGGATGCTGGATCTACTGTGTCATCGCTATCGCAAGTAGTGACCAGTAATGCTATGAGTAGTATATAAATGGTTTTCATAATTGGTGTTTTTTAGGCTTTCGCGAAAGCGTTACTATCAGCAATCTTTTGAATAATTGGAATGGTTTATAAAATGTGTGTTAGTTGTTACATATTGATAGACTGCCGCTCCAACGTCAGGTAGCCTATTTTAATCCCAGTCTTTAATGTTTAATGTGAAACTATCTAGATCAAATCTTCCCAGTGTAACCAATATGGTATCATTAGTATTTTCAAAATTTACTAATCTTGTTTGAAATGTTCCTGATTTAATATTTGAAGTATTGGGAATTAGTTCATATTTATTTAACTCTAAAAGTCCAGAGCTATCATAACTAAGATATCTAGAGTACTGTTGGTCTGTTTCATTCCAAAAGGTGCCGTAAATATAATTGTGATTAGGACCATCAATCCCGCGCAAGCCCGTGGCATTTTGGATTAAATAATCACCTTCACCTATGGTATAAAAATTTTCTAAATGAATAAATAAGCTTCCTGATCTATCGCTTTTACGGTCATATACATGTAGCTCCAGATTATCATTTTCGGTCCTCACAACTCTTAATCCCCTATTATCACTATTAATCGTACTTCTACCATCTCGAGGTCTAAAGAACTTGCCGTCGATCAAGCAGCCAAAGGTGTTTTCTCCAGTCATGGTAATGGGTGGTAATAAGGATGCTGGATCTACTGGATCATCGCTGTTGCAGCTTGCCATTAGTACTAGTATCATAACTATAGATAAGGTCTTCATAATTTTGTTTTTTATTACTTTTTTAAAAGCTTTATGGTGAATTCTATCTTTATATGATAACAATTCTTTCTTGCTGAGCGAAGTAGAAGTGTTTTTGATTAGGGTTTTACTGGTTCTTAACTTTTGTGTTAGTTTTACCTATCATTAATCATATATGTGTGATTCAAATGTAAATGCATCAATATCGAATCTTCCAAGTTCTATCAAAATAGTATCATTAACATTTGAAATATTAACTAATTTACTTCTGAAGGTCCCTGAATAAATATGGCTTGTTTGTGGAATAAATTGTCTTTTTGTAACTTCTACAATCCCAGAGTTTTCAAATGACACATAGCTTTCGTAACTCTGTACTCTTTCATTCCAAATACTGCAATGCATATAAGTATTGTCATTGCCATCTATACCCCTTTGTCCATTTGATTCATTAATTTGATATAATCCTTCGTCTAATTCGAATAAGTCTTCTAAATGAATTAATAAACGTGAAGTCCTAAAACTTTTATAATCACGAATATCTATTTCAAAATTTGCAGTTTCAGTCGCCCTTATATTTAAGCCAATATCACGATTAGAAAATGTTCCAGATCCATCTCGAGGTCTAAAGAACTTACCATCGATCAAACAACCAAAGGTGTTTTCTCCTGTCATAGTAATAGGTGGTAATAAAGATGCTGGATCTACTGGGTCATCGCTGTTGCAACTTGTAATCATTAATAATATCATCACTATTGATAAGGTCTTCATAATTTTGTTTTTTATTGCTTTTTTAAAAGCGTTATGGTCAATTTTATCTTTATGGATCAATGATTCTTTTTCGAGTTGAGCGAAGTAGAATTTCATCGATTAGATGGTTTTTATTTTTTACGGTAGTTCTTATATGTTATTACTTGTTTATTGTTTTTGCGGCAGTCTATTTTAATTAAAATTGGTTTGAATTAATTTGACAGTGTCAATGTCAAATCTCCCCAGATTTACCTTAATGGTATCATTTTGATTTTGAGAATTAATTAATTTGGTTTCAAAAGTCCCTGAATGATAATAGTAAATTCCAGGGCTTCTTTCTAATCGAGAAACATTGAGTAAGCCGGAGTTTTCATAAGATAAATAAGTTTGATAACTACCTACTTCATTATTCCAAATTCTACAGTGGATATAACTATTGTCCAAACCATCTATTCCTCTAAGTCCATTAGATTCATCTATAACATATGTGCCAACCCGATGAATATCTATATCTTTTATACGAATTAATATACTTGAGACTTTAGAACTTTTATAGTCGTGAGCGTCTATTTCAATACTATTATCCCCTGAACTTCTTAAAATCAGACCTTTATTATCACTATTAATGGTACTTCTACCATCTCGAGGTCTAAAAAACTTACCGTCGATAAGGCAGCCAAAGGTGTTTTCTCCAGTCATGGTAATGGGTGGTAATAAGGATGCTGGATCTACTGTGTCATCGCTATCGCAAGTAGTGACCAGTAATGCTATGAGTAGTATATAAATGGTTTTCATAATTGGTGTTTTTTAGGCTTTCGCGAAAGCGTTACTGTCAGCAATCTTTTGAAAAGTTGGAATGTTTTATAAAATATGTGTTAGTTGTTAAATATTTATAGACTGCCGCTCCAACGGCAGTCTTTTTTTAATTAAAGGTTGTTTGTGATAATGTCTGTGAATTAATATCAAACCGACCTAATTCAACTTGTATAGTGTCATTAGAGTTTGCTAATGTTACTCTAAACTCTCCAGCGAATATTCTTCTTCCCTGAGTCGTGGTGTCTACGACTGAGATATTTATTACCCCTACATTATCGGATAAAAAGGTTTGATACTGATTTGATTTAAATAGCCTTCCGTAAATATAATTGTGATTAGGGCCATCGATCCCGCGCAAGCCCGTTGCATTTTGGATTAAGTATTCACCTACACCTATAGTATAAAAATTTTCTAAATGAATAAATAGGCTTCCTGATCGATCGCTTTTACGGTCATATACATGTAGCTCTAGATTATCATTTTCGGTCCTCACAACTCGTAACCCCTTATTATCACTATTAATCGTACTTCTACCATCTCTAGGTCTAAAAAACTTACCATCGATCAAACAACCAAAGGTGTTTTCTCCTGTCATGGTAATGGGTGGTAATAAAGATGCTGGATCTACTGAGTCATCGCTATCGCAAGTAGTGACCAGTAATGTTATGAGTAATAGGTATAAGGTCTTCATAATTTTGTTTTTTATTGCTTTTAAAAAGCGTTAGTGTCAATTCTATCTCAATACATAAATGATTCTTTTTCGAGATGAGCGAAGTAGAATTTCATCGATTAGATGGTTTTTAATTTTTACGGTAGTTCTTATATGTTATTACTTGTTTATTGTTGTTGCGGCAGTCTATTTTAATCCCAATCTTTCCATTGAAGTGAGAATGATTCAAGATCAAACCTTCCCAATTCTATAGATATAGTATCATTGGAAATTTGAGTGTTGATCAATTTTAAATGGAAGGTAGAGTTATGATAATTCGCTTGCCCTTGAATAATTTGGTTGACTATATTTATATTTCCAGAATTAGGATATGTTGCATAGCGTTGATAGCCAAGCTCTGCATTTTTCCATATCCTACAGTGAGCATAACTATTATTTAATCCATCAATACCGTTTAATCCATTAGATTCTTGAAATTGATATATGCTTGAAGAGTTATATTGGAATCCTTCGATGTGAATAAGTAAACTAGACGTTTTTTCACTTGCAAAATCTCTAATATCATATTCAACATTTGTAGTCTCTGTAGTTATGATTCTTATTCCCCTATTATCACTATTAATGGTACTTCGACCATCCCTAGGTCTAAAGAACTTGCCGTCGATCAAACAACCAAAGGTGTTTTCTCCTGTCGTGGTGATGGGTGGTAATAAAGACGCAGGGTCTACTGGGTCGTCGCTATCGCAAGTAGTGACCAGTAATGCTATGAGTAATAGGTATATGGTTTTCATAATGTTATTTTTTAAATTAAAATCGATGCTGAATTTGATCCAGTGTGTAACCAAACTCAAAAATTGATAGTTAGGTGTTTATTTTAAAATGTACGTACTTAATGATATGCCAAATGGAACTCAGTAGCTTTTTGTTACTGCTCCGATGCCTTTTGTTTATGCCTGTCTAAACAGTCTCGTCATTACCCTATATCAAGTGTTTATCGTTGCGCTACTTCTAAAACAACAATAATGTTATTTTGGTTTCGGCCTATTCTTTTAACCCCCGTTACCTTATAGCGAACGTCACTTTTTAAAAGATTCTTAAATTGTGATTTAAACACCTTTATAAAGTATTCGTTAACAACAGTTTAAAGATAGCGGATTATACAAGTGCTATGCAAATTGTATTGGTCTAGATTCATGAATACAGAGTCTGTTTTCATGAATATCTAGTAAAATAAAAACAATTTAATAACTGTAAATCAGATGATTAACTTATATATATGGTTTTTTAGAGAATTACCTGTAATAGCAGCTTGAATCATGCAAAAATTGTTCAAATACTTCATTAGCATGACCATATTCTAGATCATTAGACTAATGAATAGCTAAACGTTTACTACATTTATATCTATGTCCTTAATCCTAAATCAAAACTTTTGCGATGTTTAGACTTTTATAATTAGGAGCAATTAGTTCTATTCTATAGATCCCGCTTATAAGAGTAAAAAAGGTAAAAGGAACGGTAACATTTCTTTATTTATAACTACCTATTCTATGGTGTCGGTTATCATTTGACTTTTAAAAAGAACCGAGATCAGCAATAAATGCTATTTTAAAAAAGTACAAAGCACAATTTTCCTCAAAATTAGTAACTTCATAACCAAATTTAAAACCAACCAAAATGGGAATATTTGATAAGATTAAAGAAAAACTGAGTCACGAATTTATAGACATTATCGAGTGGCTCGATTATACAGATGATACGATCGCTTACAGATTTGAGCGTTATCAAAACGAAATCAAAAACGGTGCAAAACTCATTGTACGTGAGGGACAAACAGGCGTCTTTATAAATGAAGGCCAACTAGCAGATGTATTTGAGCCAGGTACTTATGAATTAACCACACAAAACCTACCTATTCTTTCCACCTTAAAAGGATGGAAATACGGTTTCAACTCGCCATTTAAAGCAGAGGTTTATTTTGTCAACACTACCTTGTTTACTGACGAAAAATGGGGGACTAAAAACCCTATTACCTTAAGTGATGACCGCTTCGGACTGGTCGAAATTAGAGCTTTTGGTACTTACACATTTAAAATAGCTGACTCCGGTAAATTTGTTGTAGACATCGTAGGAACGGATAATAATTTTACCAATTTTGAGATCAATGAGCATCTTAAAAGTTTGATTGCTACTCGATTTACAGATACCGTAGGAGAGGCCAACCTTCCTATAGAATTATATGCGGCAAATACATCAGAGCTTTCTGAAACTTGTCTAGAAGTGATGAAGTCAGAGTTTTTGAGTGTAGGAATTTCCTTAGAGAAATTCTATATCGAGAATGTTTCTATGCCAGAAGAACTCAAGAAAGAGATCTTTGAATACAGCCGTCTGGATAAAATTGACCTAGATAAATTGACCAAATTCAAAACGGCTAAAGCTATTGAAGCAGCGGCAAAAAATGAAGGTGGAACGGCTGGCGCTGGAATGGGAATGGGAATGGGATTTGTCCTCGCGCAACAAATGGGCAATATGATGTCTCCTCAAATGGGTGGTCAGCAACAACTGCCACAACAACAAAATCAAGCTTCGGCCATGCCGCCACCGGTGCCACAAGCCACCAGTTATTTCTATGCACTCAACGGTGCTCAAACCGGCCCAGTTCCTTACGAACAATTGCGTTCTTTATTTGCTAGTCGTACTGTTAATAAAGACACCTTAGTATGGAAAGCTGGAATGGACGGCTGGAAAGCACTTAGTGAGGTGGAAGAATTAAAAGGATTCCTAGGGGGCAATACGCCGCCGCCGCTTCCATAATTGATGTGCGTTGAGGTCGCAAATCCTAAAATCCATTAAAAAAATCAAATTGTCTATTGTTAATTTGCTGCACAAATTTTGATTGGCTTTTACGATTTGTCATTCCGCACTGGATATAGAATCGGTTAATAATTATCTCAGAGATAGTTTTGAAATTTGAACCTGAAAAATAAAGCAATGGGCAATTCAGTTTTACGAAGTTAAACGCAAATCGGCAATAGAATGAATCGAAAAAAAATAATTGAAGCTATCTTACTTTGAATATAGAACCTGCTAAACGTTCTGAGCGTAAAAAATCTTGTGTCAACTGTGGCGCCGCGCTTACTTATGAACCAGGTACAGATTTAATAACTTGTGATTACTGTGGTCATAAAGAAGTTATCGAGCCGTCTGAACAGCAATTTCAAGAATTAGAACTGCATAATTACTTGCAGCAAATGGGTGCGCAATCCCATTCTATGGAGATCTCTATGCTGCATTGTAGAAATTGTGGGGCCAACCAGCACGTAGAGGAAAGCTACAAATCCTTGCATTGTGTGTATTGTACCATGCCATTGATTATTGAAGATGCTTACCAGGACGATTGGATTTTAC
>Ga0307935_1000328_pt1 | contig 22022 bp, 25 predicted proteins | sample OrgLakmetageno92_FD_201827 | JGI IMG/M metagenome (GOLD analysis project Ga0307935, IMG submission 201827) | Saline water microbial communities from Organic Lake, Antarctica - #92 | ecosystem: Environmental > Aquatic > Non-marine Saline and Alkaline > Saline | place: Antarctica: Organic Lake...
GTTTGTAAATCCTGCAATTAAATCTTTTTCAGTGTACTGTAAGTATTCCGCACTTGTGGAGAATAAGGCACACATTTTTTTAATCATTTCTAAGTCTATCCCTTTTTTCATTTTGTTTAGTTTACTTATTCTACTATAATTATTTTAAATCCGTAGTCACTGCTATACTTTTTTGCTGAGTGGTAAGAATCTGTATATTCCATTCCGATAGTATCAACTGTTTCCATACCTATTTCACCTCTAAAACCTTTTTTACCAACGTAGGTTAACATTGTTAGGTCTAATTCGATTACATTTGCGTTAAATGTCTCTTTGTCGGTAATTTCGTAACCTATTATATCTGTATCCATTTTTTTTTAATTGTGTAAGTTGCACATTTAGATTAGTTATCCCTACTAGCTTTAAGATCAGAATAAAAGTCAATTTCACTTATAATAAAATCTTTTGTATCAGTGTAATCCGTTTGTGTTTCAATCTCTTTTATTATAAGTAATAGATAATGTTTAAACGCTTTTAACTTGCTATCCTGTATAAGTTCATCTGTAATTAGATTAATTGCCATTACTTGTTTATTTTTAGTTATTAGTTTAAATTATATTTCGCTAATAATTTATTAGCGTATTCAAGTGATTTTTTTTTAGTTAAGAATGTGTTTTGATCTAATCCTATAAGCCTTTTATTCCCTTCGTTATCTTCGATTAAATCTATTTTAAGAAACCAATCAAACTTTGTGCGAACACCTCTACTAACTGTTATAATTCCGTTTTTAAATTTGTACTTATAAGTTCTTGGATTACTCATTTTGTTTTATTTAAGTATTAATTAATATTTTTTTAAAACTACATATAAACTATTGTATTTGCAAAACAATTAACAATAATTTATATGTAATCAATTTAACTTACTGATAACTAGTTATATAAACTTACAGTCAAGCCCACTCAATTTGTCACTATATTTTTTAGATATAATCCAACCACACTGTTTCTCCCCTTGCTCGTTCTTCAAATATGGATTGAACCTACCTTTTAAAACCTCCTGTATGTAACCTTTATTATTTTTAGTTGCATCCCCAAACAAAGCAAGTGCTTTCTCCGAATAATCAACAACTATTATTTGTTCGCCTAATCCAAAGTATTTTTGTGTTCCCTCTGTGATCATTTTTTCTAATTTTTCCGCTGAACATAGTTTTTCAATCTCAATCGGTTTTGGTTTGACTTCAATAACAAGGGTATTAATTTCTGTTTTAAGTTCCTGGATTTGCAATAATAACTTTGCGTTTTCATCTTTTAACTTTTGAATGATAGGATCAGGTAAGGTAGTTTTCTTTTTTACGGGTGAAGATGAAGTCTTTTTATTAATACCCTTGATTAACATAGCTTTGTTTGGATTCTCATTAAAGTATATTTTAATTTCACTATAATTTAAAGCAATTGCATTTAATAGTTTAGCGTTTAAACCTCTTTCGTATCCATCACTGTGTACGGGCATTAATAAAAAATCAAATTCCTCAAATTCCTCAACATCTTGTAAAATAAATTCTTCTTTGTGTTCGTTCATTACATAACCGCTATCATTGGGTATTATAATGTTGTTATCTTTAAAAAAGATATTATTTTTATTAGGTTGTAATTTTTCAGCCGTTTTAAGTAACTCCTTTACTTTTTCCTTACTCATTGTTGCACATTTAGTGTAAGAATTAAGAGAAGGAATAACGGTATCAAAATTAGGGTATAATCCATTAGAGTTAACTAGTATCAACTCATCAGTTTCAATTATTGTTTTATCATTAGTCAAAGTTAAGCGTTCACCACCTTTGAAGAACTTAGCATAAATGCTATCAATCAAAAATCCGTCTTTAGTTCCAAATTCACCTTTTATTATTTGTCCGTGTTCTTTTTTATACAAAAAATGTGCATCAGTAGCCACTACAACTGTTTTGTTTATAAAAACTCTAGTCATTACAGGGCGAAGGTCATCAGTACCACAAAATTTAGACGCTAAGACTATTTTTTTTGCCGTATCTTCATTTACTGTTATTGTACTTGTAATATTTTCAGGTTTAAAGTGCTTATTAATTTCTAGTATTCCTTTGTCGGTTGTTTCTTCGATTAACTGAAATTCACCTTTTACAAGGTTGTAAATACCATTAACTAAACCAGTGTTTTTGATCTTGATCCAACTATCATTTAAGACAAAAAACGCTTCGCCTTCGTAAATAGTAATATTCATTTTGATTTTATTACTAATTGCTTTTAAAAATTTCTTAGTATCCATAATGTTTTATTTAAATTGTTTGTTACCACCTGGATAAACTCCAGGTACGCTTTGAGCTTAAAACCTTTTTTTTTATTCGCTCAAACGAATTATTATAATTTAATCTTGTTCTTCTCCTGTTATCGCGTCAATAAATACGTCAATTGATTTGTTTAAAATTTTCATTCTGTTTTCAACTGTTTTAGTTCTTTTTTGATAATATTGGATAGCTTCAATAAAACAATCTTCTTTAGTCTTTGCCTTCATTGAAAGGTTCATACCTCTTGTGTAATCGTAGAGCCAATAACCGTCTTCACATTCTGACAAAGTTAATGTATCAGTTAGTTTTATATTTCTTATCGCCTTTTGTGCCATGATGTTTAATTTAAAAATTTATAATTTTGTTAGTTCATATGGTTCAGCGTCCAAACCATAGTCACAAGTATAACCGACTTTGTTTAGTTTTTTAATTAATTTACTACAGTTTTCATAGGTTTTTGATTTTAAAGAAAACTTCTTTAATATCTTTTTTACTTTTTTAGGTAGTATTTCTATGTTATCGAATAAATCCATAATATTTAATTTAAAAGTTTATAATTTTGCACAATTTGCCAAAGAAGTCACCACCTTATTACCAGTACTAAGTAATACAATAACTTGGGGCGAACCATTAAAATGCAATTTCTTTGAATGTTCGATAATAATAGCCGTTTTACCAGTGGTGAGCATCTTAATTTTTCTTATTTTAGTTTTCATTTTGTTGGTCTTCATAGGTTTCTAATTCTGATAATTCCGAGTGTAAATCGCTTAACATTTCCGCTATTTTTTGTTGCATTAATAAAGTTGCCAATGTTTCACTATTTAAGTTTTCTAAATTACAGCCCATATCATGAGCAAGTTCCAAAGAATTATTTAAAGATGGGTCATTTGTTTTCAAATAGTCAATAGCTACACTGTAATAAATAACCTCATTTTGGTGATTTAGAGTGTTTGCAAGGTCTTCAAATTGATCAAGGTTATCACTATCCTCATAAGCGTTAACAAGATCTAAATTTGTTAGTTCTTCATAAGTATTTAATACGGCTAAAATTTCGTTTGTTGTTTTCATGACGTTTTAATTTAAAGGTTTATTATTTAGTTGTTTATTTTATTGTTTTATGAAATTTAAAAGGCAATCAATAAAAAAGGTCGGTGTTTAACGGCTTAGTCTTCAATTTCCGCACCTTATAGATTAAATAAAACATTTTATTACTTACCTATCTTTTTTTATTGTTGCACATTCTACCTACAGTTCAAGCCTATAATAACTCATAACATCCGCTACTATATTACAATCATACTCTAAATCTAAATTGTAGTTAGTATTTACAAAATCTATGATTACTTTATGTAATGGATTATCACCTAAAATACCTATCACTTTTTTGATTGTGTTTATTTGGTTTATTTCGTATTGTATCATGATTATTAATTTAATTTAAAAATTTCTAAATAAACGCTATTAACCTCCAATAAATCAGATATTAAAGAATTTGACTCATCTGTATACTCCCCGAATTTAGAAAAAATGCCCTGTTGTAAGTCTAACATTTCTAATCTTGCCTCTTGTTGCGTTAATAGCCCCATTTCTAATCTTTCCGCTAAATCGTTAATTAATTTTCTCATAATGATTAATTTTATATTGTTAGTAACTGTGTGACTCTCCACAAAGATACGATAAACTAAACCACATTTGCAAATCTTTTGTAAAAATAAATTGTAAGTGGTTGATTATGAGGTAGATTAATTTTAAAGTAATTACAAACAAAGCAAAAAATAACCTTAAACATTACGTAAAAGGTTATTTGTTGAGCGTGAATAATAAAACAAGTGTTAACGATCAAACCATTCCTTTGAGGTACTAAGCTTAACTAGGTGAGGCGGAACAAACATTTGGAGCTCTGGATCAAAGGAGGTTGCACAATTCGATACATCAAGCCTTATAACATCTATAAGACTATATAAAGAAACATCAAGTAAAAAGGAAAGGTTAATAAGTTGCTGAAAGGTTAGTTTTAATGGTTGGTTTATTAGGCGAATTGCTGAATCCCTCTGTGATACCCCTAAAATTGAGCAAAGGAATGTTTTAGATATACGTTTAACGCTAAGTAATTTATGAAACTCTAAACAATGCGAATACTGATATTTAATTAAAAACCTGCCTTGTTTGTCCTTATCTAGTCCCATAAATGCGTTGAATGTGTGTTAGTGTCACGTTATTAGAACGTTTATAAGTACGTGCATATAAACACCTAACCGCTTGTTTTATCGTGCCTTAGAGGGGCTTATATTAAGTCATAGCCTACAAGGTGCGATATTGCTATGTTTCCCGCTAATGAAAAAGGTTGATAGCTTACCACCATCGAACGAAGGTAGGCAATAAACAAGGTGTTAAATAAGTAGTTCAGCCCCCAACGAAAACACCTAACTAGCTAGTAATCAGGTAAGTTGCGTTTCTGATTTTACACCTACCCCGTAAGATAAAATGCGTTTCACTTCCCAGAACCATCCCCCCTCACCTATACCATAACCCTCACCTCAACTACGTACATTAAAAAATTTTTGAATCCTTTTTATTAAAAAAATAAAATTTTTAAAACCGACCTACCCCCTTGTGTGTTCTGGATATGGTCAATATTGTCTGCACCCCTTGTTATTGCTACTGATAAATAATTGGTTAATATGTATATGCACATATTATTAAACATTTTAATGAACGAAACCTTAACTGGTTTATAAAAATTATTATTATTGTCAAAGGTATTAAATTTTTAGGTAAAAATAACTATCTAGTTATCAAGCAGTTGAAAATGCAGAAATGGAAACGTTTTATATAAATAGCGTAAAAAACAGAAAATAAACTTTTGAGGATTGGCTGGGGTTTGGTTAGGTGTTTACACGGGGTGGAGACCAGGAAACGTTTTATTATAATCGGTTATTATTATGATGTTATGTATAAATGGGTATATTTGTGGTAATCAAGTTAAATTAAATACTATGAAAGTAAAAATCACTACAAAGTTTATAGACTTTGAGTATGAGGGTAGCAGTATTGATGCTATTAGTTTATTATCTGATTTCAAAAAGATATATAAGGAACAGTTAAAAGCTTCCGTAGAAAATGCCGATATGGTAAATGAGTCTAGTAATTACAACTCAATGGTTAATGATTATTATTCTAGTACTGGGAATGCAGATCCTGTTGATGATAAATCTTTAGAGCCTACTGATGCTGATTACGCAAACGTAACTTTTGACGCACGTAAGGTGATTCAACTTATCACGGACAATTCTATTACTTTAAACAATTCGGAGTTACGTGTAATTGCTAATATTATAAACCAACAAATCCAAGAAAGACAATGATTGAAGTTAAAGATATTACAGCGTTAAAGTTTACTAGGAGTGTATTTTTAATGAAGCCTGACATAGAGGATAATCGTTCGTGGACAATTACAGGTAAAGACGGAGCTCCTATTAAGTTATTTAAGGATGAGTTGTTTAGTGTTATGAAGTCTGATTACATTCCTGATGAGGTAAAGAATATAACATTTAAGGGAAGTGTGCAAGTAGCGGGAACGGGATTTGGGACTGTTGATTTGAGCATGGTTAATACTGGTGATGTAGTTTATTGTCATCATAGTTTGTGTGATCCTGAGAAACGAGTTAAATGCGGTAATGACATTTATTATTTAATTGATGGTGTTGTTGGTATGCTTACTTATGATTTGAGTAATTTCTACATGAAGTTAATTTTGGATTCAGCTAAGTTGGATTCTGATAGGTTTGAGATGATTGATAAGTGGGTAATGATTGAGCATATTGACGAGGTTATTAAGACTACTTTAATATTGCCAAAGGGTAATACTAAGAAGAGTGATAGTAAGTACAAGGTAACTTGCGTGAACAAGTATAGTGAATTTGGCGTAGGTGATGTGGTTATGATCCAAAAAAAGTTTATCAAAAAGATAAGCGTAGATGATGAATTAAAATACTTAACTTTAAATCGCTATGTTTTGGCGAAGGTTTAAATAAAAGATATGGAAAGAGAACAAGAAATAAATTTACATGATTTTGATACAGGAGTAATCCGCGAGATTAGAATATATGGAAGAATGCAAAATGCTTTTTCGATTAAAGTCGGTCAGGTGTTTGATGTAAAAGGCAAATCCATTAGGATTACTGAAATCATTAGGGATAAGAACTTTGCCATGTTGTATCAGCAGATAAGATATTTGGTAAGAGCTAAGGATGAGGACACTGACAATAGTGAGTTTGACTTTAAAGATTTTATCAATGTATCAATAGAAATTACTTATGATATAAATTTATAAGAAATAATTGCATATATTTGTTACATATAATTTTAAAAGATAAAAAATGGCAATTTTCAAATTAGCAGACTTAGCAGGTAATGAATCTGTGTACAATGAAAAATATATTTTGTATATGTCAGACAAAGGTTCTGATACAACTGAATTTACATTGAAGTACCCATTTAAAAATGAGGTAACTACAATTGTTATTGATGATGCTATAGCGGATATAATCGCTATGACGGATAACTTTATTGCTTGTGAGAATGAGGGTACTGATATTGCTTTAGACAAATCTAAAATATTATCGGCTGTTGATTCTGGTACAGGTTCATTAGTTACTTACGATGCAGAGAAATCTTTTGCTAAAGAAATTTTAATTGATATTGATACGGATGCTTTAGTTGCATAACTGAAACACCTTAACTAACTATAAAAAATCCTCACTATAACTAGTGGGGATTTTTTTATTTATATTTGTTAGTAAATCAATTAAATTAAATATAATGTCAAGACCAATTATTAGGGATGCAAAAATCCTGAAGTATGTTGAGAGTTTGGAATCTAAACTTGATACCCTATCTTCTGGTAAAGTCAAAGCCGAAAGTTATTTATCATTAAAGAGTTTTGTTGAAAGCAACAACAGCGTTTTAAAAGATGCTAATATTACTCAGATTGAAATGTCAGATAAAGAGGATAAGTTTGTTGACAGAGCGTTTAAGTATGCTGACAAACTGGTTATCTACAACGAGATGCTGGACAAACTGTATGCACAATTAGGGGAACAGTACATAGAGGAGGTAGACAGAGAATCTGCTAGTGTGTATGAACAAGTACAAAGAGGGTTAAAAAAATAACATGGAGTTACCTATAGACTTTAATCGAGAGGTAACGGTAGGGGAATACACTTTTAATTTACCAGAACCACCAAAGAACTATAAAGATATTTATGGTTGGAATAAGAAAGATATATTACAGCAGAAGTGGGAGCGACCTAATGACATATTGGGGGAGAAGACTTTTTGGAATTTAGATGATGCTAGTCAGATTAAGTTTTTAACTAGGGAGATGAATCGGAGAAGGTATGGGTTTTGGTTTTACAATAAGGGTAAGATTGAATACTTGACTGGGCATAATTATTTCTTTTTGGTGTACTGGAGAATCCCAGAGGGTTTTGCTTATTTTAAGAAGTCAGATCAAAAATTCTTTTGGTTGTTTGATTATTCATGTAGTCTTGAATGGTGTTATGGCTTATTGCAGTTAACCCAGAGACGGGATGGTAAGACAGCAAGATCCTGTTGTATATTATTCAATATCACTACTTTAAACGATGAGAATATAGCGGGAATACAGTCTAAGACTAATGGTGATTCCAAAAAGATATTTAAGAAGATTACCTCTTCCTGGAAGAAGTTAGAGAATTACATGAAGCCAACGGATAGCGGTGATACTGATCCTCAGAAAGACTTACGATTTGAAGAACCAGGTAAGCGTACAACCAAGGGCGGTAATAAATCATACAAGCACGTATTAAATTCATCAATAAATTACGCTCCTAGTACGGAAACGGCTTATGATGGTGACAGGCTAACATTTTACTATGATGATGAGATAGGTAAAACTTTAGAGGTTAATGTTTATGATAGGTGGTTAATTGTAAAAGAGTGTTTGACTGTTGGTAAGAAGGTAGTTGGTAAATCTTTACACACCTCAACCGTTGAAGAGATGGAAGGTAAAGGTGGGAAGAACTGCTTTATAATGTGGAATGAGTGTGATTTAGCTGAAGCGGTTAAGTTAGGTAGGAAGGGGACGCAGTTAGGACTACTAAGATATTTTAAACCCGCAGTAGAGGGACTTGAAGGATTCGTAGATGAGTATGGTCACGATGTAATAGATAACCCAACAGAGGATGTTTACGACCTAGATGGAGAGTTAATTACTCAAGGGAGCATGGTTTTTATCAAGGAAGCAAGGATTGGTTTATCTCGTAATGCTTTAGCTTCACACAAAAGGAAATACCCATTAACTATAAATGAAGCGTTCTACATGGACGGGAAGGATAGTAGTTTTGATGTGGTTAGGTTAAACGACCAGATTGAACACAATGATACTTTTCCAGAAAGTTATATTGTAAAAGGTAATTTTGTTTGGGACGATATAGCTCAGACAAAGGTTAGGTTCATACAGACAGAGGGCGGTAGGTTTGATGTTTTGTGGATGCCGAAACCTGATAGAAGAAATTTAACTTTAAGTTTTAAGGGTGTGACTAAACCCAGTAATTGTTTTTGGTTATCTGGAGGTGTCGATCCATACGATCATAAATACACTACTAGTAATAAAAAATCTAATGGTGCATTTTACATTTTCAAGAAGATGAACTTTGAAGATCCTGAGTTCGCAAATTCTTTTGTTTGTCAGTATGTTAATAGACCTGCTAATCCAGAAGATTTCTGGGATGACATTTTAAAGGCTTGTGTATTTTACGGTTGCGAGGTATTAGCGGAAACAAATAAGATTGGGATTGTAAATCACTTTAGGATGAAGGGGAGGTATTTGTATGTAATGGACAGACCTGCAATTACCCACGTTAAAAATTCAAAAACTAAGCAGAAGGAAAGAGGTTTACCCATGAACTCCGCTGAAGTCCGCCAAGCGTTAATGGAACTTATGGAGATTTATATTTCAGAGAATGTAGGTTATTTTGAGGAAGATGATTCTTATGGCAGGATGTATTTCAATAAATTATGTAAGTGCTTAATTGAGTTTAAGCCTGATAAGTGGACTGATTATGATGAGTTCGTAGGTGCGGTATTAGCTTTGGTTGCATCGACCAGATACAACTTAAAAACCATTGAAGAATCGAAAACTACTTTAACTATTTCCGACACTGTTCGTAGATATAGGAATTAATATAACTAAAATTTATTATATTTGAAACTAAATAACTTATGCTTATATGGTTACAAATGTAGACGGGATATATTTTCCTCCAAGAGATGCGACAAAGGAAGAAAAAAAAGAGATTAAATATGGTCTTGCTTATGCAAAAGCTATTTACAATCAATACACCAAAGATTCGTATTCGCTATATAATAAAAAAGCTGTATTTGTTATAAACAGAAAATACGCTGAAGGGACTCATAATATGAGTAAGTTCCGTGACCAGTTAAATATTACTGGAGATCAGTCTTACATGAATTTAGATTTAACTCCTATTGCTGTACTACCTAAGTTTATTGATTTATTAGTTGGTGAAATAACTAATCAAGATTTCAAGGTACAAGCTAATGCTATAGATGATAGGTCAAAAACTAAGTTTGATGAATTTAAACAAAGTCTATACGCTAATTTTATTTTAAGAGAATTAAATAAGCAGGTAGAGGAAAGAGCAGGTGTTAGTATTGTCGACAAGGACGTTCCCGTTTTAGAGAGCGAGGATAAGATTAAGACTTATTTGAAAAACACATTCAAACAGGCAAGTGAAAAAGCTATAGAACAAGCGGTAACATTTGTATTCCAAAATAATAAGTTAAAAGAAATTAAAAAAAGAGTTATAAAAGATTTAATAACTTTAAAGTGGGGAGCTACTGTAACGTATTTTGATTCTAACTATGATATTAAAATGTCATACGTAGATCCCAGGAACTTAATAATCCCATATACTACTGAGCCTGATTGTGGTGATTTAGAATATGGAGGTAGAGTTACCAAAATGAATTTCCACCAATTGCGAAGCATTAACAGAACTCTTACTGATGAGGAGTTGGTTATTATAATGAAACAGCATGGAAGAAATAGTCAAGGTTCTTCTTACGATAGGTTAGATGAAAAAGGAGCTTACTACGGAGACGGAGTAGCTTACTTGAATATGAATGATGATTTCTATGTTGAGGTAATGGACTTTGAGTTTAGAAGTTCTAATTTCAATTTAACTTACGAGAAAAAATACTATCAGCAAAACGGCTTCTTTTTAAACAAGAAAGGTTCTGGCTACACACCGAATCCAAACAGCAAAAAGAAAACAGAAGTAATATCTAAGGATGCTGAAGCTCACTACGATGGTATGTGGATAGTTGGTACTAACTACATTGTTAATTACGGTTTAAGAGAGAATTTAATTAGACCTAAGACAAAGAAAGGTTCGTATTCAACAAAATCACTAAGCAGATTTCAGATTTACGGAATGGATATTTATGATATGCAGAGTAAGTCTATTGTTGAGAGATGTATTCCGCATATAGATCAAATCCAACTTGCACATTTAAAGATACAACAGGTAATAGCCAAAGCTAGACCTCAAGGTGTAATCATAGATGTAAGTGGACTAGAAGACGTAATGAAAGGTAAGGGAGGTAATTCATTAAGTCCTTTAGAGCTTACAGAAATATATGATCAGACGGGTAATTACTATTACAGAGGTACTGATCCCGATGGAGTTCAATATAACAGACCACCAATTACACCTGCTCCAAATGGATTGAGTTCTGATTTGGAAAGACTTATCGGTATCTATAATTTCAACTTAGAAATGATTAGAACCGTAACGGGTATTAATGAATTTAGAGATGGTTCAACTCCTGATAACAGAACTTTAGTTGGTGTACAGAAAATGGCTATTGGTACTTCCCGAAATTCAACTAGACCATTAGTGGACGCTTTCTTTGATATAATGGAAAGAAATGTTGCCTACATAGTTTTAATGATTCAATTAAAAGCTAAGTATGACAAAAAAGGACTAGAGGGAATGTTACCTGCTTTGGGACAGGAGACGGTTGATATACTTGAAATAAACAAAGAAGTGTCTTATGCTACTTTGGGTATCAAGTTGGATTTACTTCCTGACCAAGAAGAGATAGAAAGAATTAACATGGAGATAGATAGGTCTTTACAGACTCAAGCTATTTATCTGGAAGATTCTTTTGAAATTAGAGATGTGTTAAAGCAGAACATGAAAGAGGCGATTGACTTGTTAAAGCAAAAGCGTGAAGACAGAAGAAAACAGGAGATGCAGGAGAAAATGGCTTTAACTCAGCAAAATGCAGATGTTCAAACACAATCCGCTACAACTACTGCCCAGATGGAAGCACAATTAGAGCAAGTAAAACACCAATCTAAAATGCAACAAATGGAATTAGAGTATAGACTGAAGATAGAATTAGAAATGGCAAAATCTCAAGGAGACATAGAGGAAGAAAGAGTAAAAGGTGATGAGCGATTGAAACAGATAAAATTACAGATGCTAGACTCTTTTGTACCTGGAGGAGGTAGTGATGAAGGTATAAGTAGGATGTAATATAAATTTTTTTTACTACATTTGATATATTATAAATAAAATCTATTAAAATAAAGTATTATGGAATTTGAAGATTTAATAAAAGGTCATATTAATGAGGTTCACGGAAATCAAGAAGAAGCTGACAAAGAACCAGTTAATGTTGTGTCATCGGAAGTTAAAGACGATGTTGTTTCTCCCGTAAAAGAGGAAATAGTAAAGGATGAAGTTCCTGTTGATGTTCCTCCAGTTAAAGAGGAAGTGAAGGAAGAAATTAACACCGATGCTGACGTTATTGATTTTAGTTCGTCGACAAAAGAACCAGAGGTTGAGAAACCTGCTGATGTTTCTGATCCGATTAAAGAATATAATATTAACGATGAGTTTAAAAAAGCTTATCCTAATTATAATTCTTTGGATGAAGTAATGACTGAATTGGAAGAGCTTAAATCAAATAAGCCAAATGTTTCAAATGAAGACTTATCTAAGATAGCTTCTATTTTAACAGATGGTGAGATTGACTGGGCGAAGATGAAAGAAATTGCTGACGTTAAGACAATGGACGTATCATCTATTTCGGATAGGGACGCTTATGTTAGAGGCTTAAAACTTGAAGGGTACACTACGGAAGACATTAATGATGAATTAAAAGTTTATGATTCAACATTTAACTTTGACGAAGAGGATGCTATGGAAGGTGAGTCATTAGCAAATAAGCGAGAAAAAAGTAAATTAAGAAGAGAGGTTAAAAGGTATAAAGAAAACCTATCCTCATTAAAAGATAAAGAAGAGTATAACTTACCCAAAGTTGATTTCGGTTCTCTTACAGGTAAGGAAAAAGCTCATCAAGAAGAAGTTATAAGAGAACAAGGATTAATAGCTGAGAACTGGAAAAAGCAGGTAGTTAGTAAAGTTAGTGATTTTAAAGAAGTGGTCTTTGACTTAGACAAAGGAAAGAACTATAACTTTAAGGTAACTGATGAAGACTTATCTTTCATTCAAGACTCTATTTCAGATACCTCTAATTTATATAAGCCTTATATAGACCAAGAGAAAAAATCTTTTGATTTTAAATCCATGCGACAGGACTTGTTTATGGCTAGGAATTGGAAGACAGTTGTTTCGTCTTTGATAAAACAAAACGCAAATAACAAAGCTGAAGAAGTATTGAAAGATTTAAACAATCCTAATTTTGAAGGTTCAGCTAAATCAGGCGGACAAAGTGCCTCCAACGCCTATGATGCAGTAGCTAAAGCAATGATGGAGGGTAGATAATTATTAATTTTAAAACTATAAATCATGGCATATACACCAGGATCGTTTAACACAAAAGCAGATTACGGATTTTTATCCGCTATGGATTTGCACAAACCTCAGTTCGATAACGAATTAGGGAAGAGATTTGGTAATCAATACCTTTCTGAATTTTTAATGAATATTGGATACCAGAAACCAGTTCATGGTTATGAGTACTTTAACTTCCAAGAGAACAGGATTTATCCTAAATTAAAAGCCACTACAGGTGGTGCAAATGCAGGTGCGGTAGCTACCTTCACTTTAGATGCATCATCACAACAAGCTATTGACTTAGGAACGTCTCCTTTCGTTGGAACTGTTGATAGAGATATTACTGTTGCTAGAATTGGTGATATTATTTCTATTAAGCCAGTATCGGGAACTGTAAATAGTTCTTCTATGGTACTATCTAGAGTTCAATCTGTAAATGTAGGAGCAGGTACTTTTACCGCTATTCCTTTACAAGCGGGTGATGTAACTCCTGCTATAGGTTCTGCAACTGAGATTGCAATTGTAGGTAATGCTTTTGGAGAAGGTTCAGCACAACCTAAATCAAGAAGTTCTAAAGTAACTAAGTATTCTAACAACCTTCAAATATTTAAGGAAACGTTTGGAATACCAGGTACAGCTAGAGCGGTTCAAACTTGGACTGATTTCACTAATGCTGAAACAGGTGAAAAAGGTAGGTTTTATCACATCAAAGGTGAGCAAGACGCTTATATCCGTTTCTTAGCCACTAGAGAGTTATCTTTACTTACTAATAAAAAAATCACAAATACTACTTTAGCTGATGCTGAAGCTACTAACGGAGAGCCGTTAATGACTACTGAGGGTTTAATTCCTTTTATTCAATCTCAAGGTAATACATCATCTTATTCAGGATTAAATGGATTTGATAAGAATGAGATGGACAACATTGTTTTTACTTTAGATTCTCAAAAGGGAGCTAAGGATAACTTGTTTATGTGTGGTATTAAATTGAGTGTTCAGATTGATGATGTGTTAGCTGATTCAAGACAAAACGGAGCAATTACTTTTGGTAATTATTCTTTTGACAGTGACGCTCAAGTTAACTATCAGTTTGATAAATACAAAATTGGTAACTATACTTTTAACAAGAAAACAATGGATAGTCTTAATGACTTACAAAGTTTAGGAGCTGAAGGTTACGGATACCCTCACGAAGGTATGATTATCCCAATGGATAATAAAATTGACGGAAGAAACGGTGAGTCGATTCAGTCTTTAAGAATTAGATATCTAGCTGATGAAAATGGCGAGAGACAAAGAGAATCTGCTGTTATCAATATGTTCGCACAAACAGAAAGCGGTAAGGATCAAGTTGAGGTTCGTTACAAAGATGCTTTAGGTTTTGAAGGTATTGGTGGTAATCGTTTTGTTTACATCGAAAGAGCGTAATAGAAACATAAACTAGAATTAGAGGGGAGTTTAACTCCTCTCTTTTCTTTTTAATTCAAATAATAATAAAATAATTTAAATCGAATAAAATGTCAGATTTTAAACTAGCAAAAAAAAAGGAAGGTGCTTTACCTTCAAACGTAGATGATTTTAAAAATCATATTTACGTATTAGCAAAAAGAAATAATAATCCAACTCTTCAAGATTGCTTTTATCCTAAGACTTATAAGATACCTGGTATTGATGAAGTTTACATGGAATGGACTGATCCAAAGACTGGTATATTAGATTCTGGTAATAGGTTAATTAGATACATTCCAGGTGAGAGAAGTATCTTTGCAGACGAGCAGTCTGAATTAGCTGATAATCCAAAGAAAATAGGGAACATTGTTTTTACTGATGGATTCTTAATTGTCAATGGCAAGGATAAAAACAAGAGAATGTTTTTAGATTTATGTAATTGGAATAAAGGAAACGAGGAAACAAGAACGTCTGGGAAGTCTACTATTTTTTACAAAGAAGATAGAACAGAAAGAGCTAAAGATAATTTCGATAGCAGAAAAGAAATACATGACTTACAAGGTAAAATGTTTGACTGCACGTTTAACGAGCTTAAAGCATACGCTATGACATTTGATGTTAGAGGTTATAATTCATTGAGTGCAGACGAGCTAAGAGCTAGTCTTCATGATTTAATTGCTTACGATCCTAAAAAGTTTAAAGAGGAATTAAATTCTCCTGCAAGAGTACGTAAGTATTGGATACTTAAAGCTTTTGAAGAAGGAATTTTAAGACGTAGTGCAAACAAGTCGGCTATTGAATATACCTTAGGTGGTATTGAAAAGGTTTGTGACATTCCTTCAATTAACAGTAATGAGGTTGATTTCATTACAGAGTTAAGTGACAAAAGTCCAGAAGTCAGTGATTTAGTAAGTAAAATTAAAAGTTTCTTTACTATTGGAAGCGTACCGTTATCTAAAACATTAACGGATAAGCCTGATGATGAATTAAACGAATACGAGGTATTGTTAAATGCTTCTTTGAAATTTAATGTAATTTACAGAGCAGGAGCTTACTTTAAGTTTACTGAAACAGATTTAGGAACTTGTGGTAGAACAGCTAGTGATTTCGAGCAGACTATGAAAGCAAATAAGACATTACATCAAAAATGTAAGCTTTTAGTCGAACAAGCGAAAGAGTACGCATCTGCTTAACATAGAGTTTGTTGTATATTTAAAAAACCGATAGCATATATTGTTATCGGTTTTTTTTGTATATTTGGCTATAAATAATTATGGCATGGCGATACTAAATTTATCTTTCTCAGTCGGTTTTTCTGTACTAGAAAGTAATAGTTACTTTGTTTTCACTGATAAGACTAATTACAGTGGACAGGGAATTACCGAAACAAACGTAGTAGGTATATTAAAAGTAACGACACCAAATGGAGTTACTTACAACAATACTGATTTTGGTAGTCCTGATTTGGATTTATCCACAAGCAGGGTTTCGGGTAATATAAACATTCCAACTGTGTTTGGAACTCAAGCACCTCTTCCTGGTCAATATGTATTTCAATATACTGCTAGCGATGATTCTGGAGCTACATCAAGTGTTGCTACAAAAGAATTTACTTACAGCCTAACTGAGCTAGTTGCACAATTAGGGATAGAAGTAGACTGCATATCTCCATTACTAAAAAGCGAAGACACTACAAGCTATAACCAGAACGGAATAAACCCCGATGGTAACTTAACTATATCTACAGTATCCACAGGGGACAATACAATATCTTTATCAGGTGATAAGGTAGCATTGTTTCAAGTGGGAAATAAATTCAATATTACAGCCTCTACAGGTAACGATGGGCAGTACACTGTCACTGGAGTAAATTATGACTATGCTACAACTACAACTGTTGTTAGTGTGGCTAGTATTGTAGACGCTACTGCTGATGGATTAGTTGCAAGTAAATCAAATGCAATTTATTATCCAAGCGTAAAAGGCTTAGATCCTTTGATTGGTTTTACGACTACAACTTCAACGGGTAGTTTTTATACAGGTAATCAAGAGTTTAAATTAGAGGGTAATGTTTTTTACAATTTAACTAATGATGTTTACATAAGTTTTTACTTAAAGAAAACTGAAAGCAAGGATATTTCTTGCGACACTAGACTTTGTGATATTTACTGTTGTATTGGTAATACGCTTCAACGATATTTAAACACTAAAGGTGTTAATGATGTTTTATCTGCTAGATACAAAGAAGCTTACGTTTTAGCAAGTAGCCATTTAATCTCAATGCAGACCAAGTTGAAATGTGGTAACAGTAGTGACTTAGACACTTTAGTTGCTGAAATAAGAAAGATAACTGAATGCACTCCAGATTGCGATTGTTCCGGGACAGAATCAACATTGGTTCAAGGTGTAGGTTTGAGTTCAAATATCAACGTAACATCAAGCGGAAACGGAATTACTGTTGCTACTGTTGTAACTGGGAACGAAACAACTTTTGTTTTATCCTTAGACGGTGCAATAATTAACGGATTGTCCAATACCGTAACAACATTAGTTGATAGTGCTAATGTACTTGTTAACGAAGTGGTTGATGGTCAAGGAAACAAAACATACACGCCAACAATTGTAAGTGGTTTAATACCTACTGTTGGAGAGAAAATGTCTTTCAACTTAAAGGTAGATTTTAGATTTGGTTCTCCTTCTTTCAACGTAAGGTCTGCTGTTGATTTTACAATAGCTAATGTTACTTATGATGCTCAAGATGATTATGTATCACCAACGGTTGAAGATACTTCAATCCTTGTCTTTTCGGAATATCCTTTATCTACAAATTTATTTACTGTAAAAGATTTTCAAGGGTCTTCAGATGCTTACAAGGTTTCAGCTGAAGTAACTGGTTTTGAATCTTACAATAGTAATGATAATACAATCTCTTTAAGTAGCGATTACGATATATCTGAATTTATTTCAGTAAGCATTGTAAAGAAAATATCTACAGGTTACACGTTCATTTTAGGAACTGGAGATATAACCAGTCCAACTCAAGACTACATTAATAAAAATTTCAAGTCTATAACTATTAATTTTATAATTACTAAATAATGAGCTATACGGTATCAACTAAATACGGAACAGGTATTGGAAGAATATACATAACAGACCCTAATGACAATCTAGTTACTGAGTTTAAGAATAATAAAAAAGGTAAGCAAAAGGCTGATAGAGTTCTATTAGCTTCTGCTTCTGTTATTGGAGAAACTTTAGCTACAGCTACTGTTACTTATACAGGTGGAGCAGGAACTACTACTAATTTAACAGTGGGTGGTGTTGAGATATTTGATACTGGAACTCCTATAACTGGAGCTAGTACAGCTTTACTTGCGACAAACACAGCTACAGCAATTAACGCTTTCACGAGTTCTCCTAACTTTACAGCACAAGCATTAGGCGGTATTGTTTACATTTTTATAGCACCTGGATTTGGCTCGGACAATAATGGAGACGTTGTATCCGTAACAGTTACTTCAACTTTAACTTTTGAAAAAACAGATTTAAGAGGAGGTACTTCTTCAAGAGACACTGTTGATTCCCAAACTGGTTTTAAGATATATTTAAATTTATCAGCTTCAGCACCATTAGGTAATATAGCAGGAGCTTCAAATATAAGTGACTTTATTGTTAGAAAGCCTTATAATAGTCCTAACGGCACTTTTGCTTACACTCTATCTACTGACACAATATCGGTTGATAGAAAAAGTGTCTTAAGTGAAATAACGGTTGACACTGAGGGATCTGCTTCTGCTGATAATTTAAAAGATGTAATTCCTTTAGGTTTTAATAACGGTGATTGGTTATTAGTTAGAGGTAAGGCATCTGCAAGAGTTGTTACTTTTGTTGAAACTGGAAATATTAACTTATCTAATAATGTTTCTTTTGCTACTGCTAATAATAGTAGCGTTATTTGCTTAGAGTATATTGATGGTGATTTCTTTGAGATATTTAGATCACCAACTGTTCCTTTTAACGTATCCTCATTAAGAGACGCTGATTTCCCACAAGGAGTTTTAGGGGTTAAAGAAGTAGCGTTAACAGCAGGAGGAGGTACTTTATCTTTAGAGCCTGGAGTTGATGAGCAAATAATTATAATTACAGGTAGCGATGTTACTTTAAGTTCTTCATGGACTATTGAGGGAACGGGAACACCAAAAGAAGGTGATAAGTTTCATATTTACATAGATCAAGAAATTACTTTAAACGGTAATGACGTTACTATTTTTGGAATAGAATTAACGGCATTACAAGCATTATCTGAAACAACAAGTGGTAATAAACCATTTGTAATTGGTCAATACGCCACAGCGTGGAGAGGAACACTTATATTAAACTCAAGAGACAGAGATTTAGTTGATACTATTCAATTAGCGACCAAGGAAGATGATTTAGGTAATCCCGATACAAATGGACAAGTACTTAGTTCTTTAACGGACGGCACTAGATACTGGGTTGATTTGCCTGTTGGGTCTTATGGAGCAGATTTTTTATCTGTGAGAAAGAATCTAGTCACTGTACCTGCTAGTCCTTATTTACCTAAATCTAATTATGGCGATTATCTAACAGGAGGCACGGTTATAGACACTTTAGATGAGTATGAAACACCAACAACTGAAAGCGGAATATTTAGCACTACAAGTTCTTTTAACCCCACGACTGGTGTTTTTACTGCTCCTGAAGGTGGTTATTACTACTTAGAAATTTTTGCTACTATTAGAACTCAAACAAGAACATCTATACCTGTTCCTTTTAGAAGTAATTTAGCTGAACATAGAAGTCAAGATAGTGAAGGTTTTTGGATGAAAAGAAACCCTATTAGCTCTGTAAATGGAGATTTTACTATAACAGCAGTTAGTACTGGTAGTAATCAATTTACTATATCAGGAGATCACACTGATTTATTTCAACAAACAAAAGAATTTTATATTAACGGAAGCACAGGTAATGATGGACTTTATGTTGCTTTATCTAGTAGTTTGTCAGGTGGCGATACTTTAATTGTAATAGACCCTACTAACTCACCTGCTGGTGCTGTTACAGACTCCACTGTTGATGGCACTATTCATTCTGTTTTACATTCAAGAACTGGTAGTTTCGGTCTTATAGTAGGTGTAAATAGTCCTTCTATTCAATCCAATAAATTCACTGTAAAAGGTGTTGTAACAGAAAAAACTTCTTTTCTTAGGATTTTTGGGTCAAGAACATTGTTTTTAAGTGCAGATGAACAGTTGATATTAGGGTATTCTAACAATACAGATTTAGATTATTACGGTTCTGGATCAGGTACTTCGGTTATTACTTGGCAATTTACAAAAATCAACTCTTAATGATAAATATAGATTCGGTATATAAGTTTTTACAGTATGTAAGTAATAAGAATCAATCAGGGTTTTTAACTCCTAAAGATTTTAATGAAAGCATACGTCAAGCTATCTATGAGTTTGTCACTAAGCGTTATCATAACGTTCAGAAACAGAATCAAACAGGAGCTTCCTTTGTAGGTCTAGAACAGAACCAAAAGATTACTGATGATTTAAGGTACTTATTAATTCCTCTAACGAACTTAATCCCTGTCGATGGTATTATTCCATTGCCAAAAGATTATCTTCACTTATCTACGCTATCTTATTACAGGAACAATGTAGATGAAGAAGGTGACTTAAATATTAAGTATATTGATTTTAATGTTTTAAGAGATACAGAGTTAAGTGCTATGCTTAATTCAAATATCTTTGGTAAGAAGATAAAATCAGGTAAGATGGGTGTTTGTGTTTTTAGAGGAGATAATTTAGAGTTGTTTCCCAAAACAATAAACAATGTCAACATGGTTTACTTAAAAAAACCTTTAGATCCTAAATGGGCGTTTGATATAACTAATGGTAAGCCAGTTTATAATGCGGTTAATTCTGTAGATATTGAATTACCAGAAGACTGTAAGAATGAGATTGTTTTTATGTGTTCTTCTTACTTAGGTATTAATCTACGAGAAAACGAATTAATTAGTTACAGTGAGGCACTTAAAAGTCAAGGGGTATAATGAGAGACACTAGATATATTGTAGCTGAACAAGCTCAAAGGATAATTCAAGGTGGTGATGTAAATAATGACGTTCAAGTGTCTATCTCTGAATTAGAAATCTTTGTAGATCAAGCTTTTGGTAAGTTCATTAAAATGTCTTACTTCGAGAATAGATCTGATGGTGAACACGCTATTAACGGTTCGTTTATTTATTCATACAAGACCAATGTAAAATGCGATAAAGACAGGGACAAGCATTACGCTGTTGTTCCATCAAGTTATGTTAATCTACCTAATGGTATGGGTATCTATTCTGTTTCTCCTTTAAAGGATGAATTTAATACCTACATACCTTTGCCTACTGCATTTGCTTCTTTGACTAGAGGCACAGCAGTTCAATCTTTGGAAAACAACAAGGGTTATATGGTAGAAAATACTAGGATTTATTTATTTGGAGTAAATAATGAGGAAGTTCCTGCACACTTACTTATAAAACTAGTAGGAGGGATACAAAGCTCATCAAGTGAAGACAATGTAGATATGCCTTTAGATATTCAATCAGATTTAGTTAAGATGACTGTAGAGTTATACATGACTATGAGACAAGTACCTAAAGACGTTATAAACGATAATATTAAGTAATATGAAAAACACCTTAGATAGCATTGTAAGAGAATGGTTATTTGAAAGCGGTAATACTGAAGCTAAATATGCTAGGGCGTTATCAATATCTATGTCGTGTTTAAGAACAATGAATTTAGATGTAAGCGGTCAGCCTGTTGCACAATTAGTAGACGTAAACGCTAATGACACAATAGACCTACCACTAGACTATATATCTATAACTAGTATAGGAATATACGATGGATTAGGAAACGTAAGACCATTACTACCTTCATTCTTTAGAGGTAAAGATGTAAAGACTGATGATTGCGGAGACATAGTAGTTCCTAAAGGAGAAAATCCTAATAATCAAGACACAGTATTATGGGGTGATAGTAGTCAGCAACATTATGCTTTCGGACAATCTAAAGGAGGTTTCTTTGGAGCAGGAGGTGGTCAAAGTTCAAATGGTTATTACCGGATGAATGAAGAAAAAGGATACATAGCTTTAGAGGGATATAGAGGAGGTAGTCAAGTTTACTTAGAATACCTTTCGGATATAAAGAGAATTAAAGGCAATTTTATTATACATATTTACTTAATTGACTCTATAAAAGCTAACTTAGATTGGAAGATGATTAACAACAATGTTAATGTACCTATGAATCAGAAAGAAGTAGCTAGAAGGAATTACTTAGCGGAAAGAAAGAAAGCCGTAGCTAGATATAATTCAT
>Ga0307935_1000329_pt1 | contig 21963 bp, 16 predicted proteins | sample OrgLakmetageno92_FD_201827 | JGI IMG/M metagenome (GOLD analysis project Ga0307935, IMG submission 201827) | Saline water microbial communities from Organic Lake, Antarctica - #92 | ecosystem: Environmental > Aquatic > Non-marine Saline and Alkaline > Saline | place: Antarctica: Organic Lake...
ACCGCTGATAAAATGATGTCGTTCTCGTCTTGGTTCGGTGCGGGTTCTTCCACAATTTCGGTTGCCGCGAAATTGATCCATTGCTCAACGGTTTCCTGATCCGGAGTTTGTTCGAGTATAGCGAGTAATCCATTGGCTCTGCTTATCTCGGCCCAGAGAGCAGCCGCTTCCTGGGTAGCGAGGTGTTGTATGTCTCTGATTCCCGCCAAGTCGAGGAGCTCGACGGTCTGATGGTCGATGCCGGGGATATCAGTGAGTGGTTGCATGGGCTATTTTAACGCTGCCAGCATTTCGCCGAGCTGCGAGAGTTTGGTTTTCCATTCTTCGAGCCGTTGCTTTTCTTGGACCACCACCTCTTCGGGTGCTCGGCTGATGAAAGACTCATTACTGAGCTTGCCTTCAGATTTTTTGACCTCAAGCAGCATTTTATCGATTTCCTTGGAAATGCGCGTGCGCTCCGCATCGACGTCGACCAATCCCTCCATTGGCATGTAGGCTTCGCCCACAGCGGTGACGGCTGCTGGTGTTCCTTTCGGTGCGTCATATCCACTTTCGATGATGATCTCAGCAGCACCGGCAAGTAAGGCGAGCACGTTGAGCTCTGAGGAAAGCCAGTTAACCGCGCCTTTAATGATGAAGCGAACGTCTTTACTTGAGCCGAGATTGTATTCGGCTTTCAGGTTACGCAGACGCCCGGCTGCTTCGTAGACTGCGGTTGCTTGTTTCTCAGCAGTCTTTTTGGTTTGATCCGGAAGGCTGGCGAGCAGGTCGATTTCAGGAAGCATTTTCCGCATCACGAATTCCCCCTCAGCGATATAGTTCATGCGCGCTGAAAGCTCTTCGGTCACGTGTGGCATGTAGGGATGGAGTAACTGGAGGTAACGGCTCATCACCGCATCGAAAGTTCCAAGCGCGGCAGCGCGTGCTTCATCCGTCGCGGACTCGCGCAGATCGGCTTTAACGGCTTCCAACCATTTGTCACAAAAGTCGTTCCAGAGGAATTCGTAGAGCCGGTGAGCAATTTCTCCGAAGCGGTATTCATCGTAAATACCATCCAAGTCTTTGGTGAGTTGATCGAGTTTGGCAATCACTTGGATGTGATAAACCGGGAGGCTTTCGAGGTCTGGAAGAGGCACGAATTCATTCCCGTCCATTTGCCGGAAACGGCATGCATTGTAGAGCTTGTTGGCGAAGTTACGACCTTCCTCGACCGAGCTTTCATCGAAGCGCACATCGGTGCCAGTCGGGGCGATACGCATCAAGCCAAAGCGCAGGCCGTCTGCTCCGTATTTGTCCATCAGGTCGATGGGGTCCGGGGAGTTCCCCAGCGATTTACTCATCTTGCGGCCTTTTAGATCGCGGATGATGGAGGTGAAGAAAACGTTTTTGAAGGGTAATTCCTCTGCGAAATGGTAGCCGGCCATGATCATGCGTGCGACCCAGAAGAAAATAATATCAGGGCCGGTTACTAGATCCGTAGTAGGATAGAACTTCTCCAGCGTTGCGGAATTTTCGCCAACGCTGGACATGGTTGCGAAAGGCCAGAGCCATGAGGAAAACCAAGTATCCATCACGTCCTCGTCGCGCACCCATTCACCTTCTGTTGGCGCTTCCGTGCCAACGTGGATGTCACCAGCTGCTGCGTCTTTGGTCTCCAGGGACTCGGCGTTCTTGAGCGCATCGAGTTTGTCTTTGCGATACCACACAGGAATCTGATGGCCCCACCAGAGCTGGCGGCTGATGCACCAATCCTGCAGGTTCTCCATCCAGTGAGCGTAGGTCTTGGCCCAGCGCTCGGGGCGGAATTTGATTTCGCCGGAGGCAACGGCTTCAGTAGATTTCGCGATTTCCGGATAGCGAAGAAACCACTGCATGGAGATGCGCGGTTCGATTGGCACGTCGGCACGCTCCGAGTAGCCGACATTGTTTTCATATTCCTCTACGCCGATTAAAAGGCCCATTTCTTCGAGTTTGGCGGCGGCTTTGCGACGCGCTACGAAGCGGTCAAGTCCATTGAACTCTGGTAGATCCGGCGTGTTCATCGTGCCGTCAGGGTGCAGCACGTCGATGATTTCAAGTTCGTGCTTAAGGCCGATCTCAAAGTCGGTCTTATCGTGTGCGGGAGTGATTTTAAGGGCTCCGGTTCCGAATTCTAGGTCGACTGCGTCATCTGCGATCACGGGGATTTCCGCTTCTGGAAACGGGCGCCGGACTTTCTGTCCGATCCATTTCGCGTATTTCGGATGCTTCGGATGCACCGCGATGGCGACGTCTCCCATGAGGGTCTCAGGGCGAGTGGTAGAGATTTCAATAAACTCGCCCGGGCTCTCGACGAGCTCATATTTCATGGTGAAAAGTTTGGAACGCGAGGCCTTCATGATGACCTCTTCATCGGAGAGTGCGGTTAGGGAAACCGGGCACCAGTTAACCATGCGCTTGCCACGGTAGATCAGGCCTTGGTTGAAGAGGTCGACGAATACTTGGCTGACCCACTGGGTGTAATTCTCATCCATCGTGAATCGCTCGCGCGACCAATCACAGGAGCAGCCGAGGCGTTTCAACTGTTTGATGATGATGTTGCCGTGTTTGTCTTTGAAGTCCCACACACGTTTGAGAAATTCGTCACGTCCGAGATCGCGACGTGTTTTACCTTCGGTTTCGCGCAGTTCGCGTTCGACCTTCGCTTGGGTGGCTATACCGGCGTGATCGGTTCCGGGAAGCCAGAGAGCCTCCTTGCCTTTCTGGCGCGCACGCCTGACCAAAATATCTTGGATCGAATTATTGAGAACATGCCCCAAATGGAGAATGCCCGTGACGTTGGGTGGCGGGATGACAATAGAGTAGGCCTCCTTGTCGGAAGACTCGTCTGCGCGGAAGCAGCCGGCCTCCTGCCATGCGGCATACCATTTCTCCTCTACGGCTTGTGGCTCGTAGGCTTTAGCTAACTCGGACATCGGGCGCGGATGCTGGATGCAAGGCCGGGTTTTGTCCAGCTTGGAGGGCGTGTGACCAGCGATCCGGTGCTCGGAATGTGGGGGTTTGACATTCATAGCCGATCCGGCATTTTCGGGGATATGAGATTTTTGCTCCTTTCATTACTATTTGCTCCAGTCCTCCTCGCGGCTGAAAAACCACGCAACGTTGTCTTTTTCATGGTTGATGATCTGGGTGTTACCGATGTCGACTTAGATGGATCGGATGTTTTTTATGAAACTCCGAACATCGCGAAGTTTGCAAAAACAGCGGTGAATTTCACCAACGGCTACGCGAGTTGCCCGGTGTGCTCGCCGACACGTTCCGCGCTGATGACCGGGCAGAATCCCGCGCGCACGAACAACACTAATTATTTTGGAGCGCCAAATGAGTTTCTCAGCGAGATACCGGAAGATTACGATCCGGTAGAGGATTATTTCAAAAACAAAGAAAAAGGCAAAAGACCCCATTGGCGTCTGAATTATCCGCTTTGGCCGGCTCCGTATCTGGGGAAGCTGCCAGAAGGCACCAAGACTTTGGCAGAGGCATTTAAATCAGAAGGCTACAAAACCTTTTTTGCCGGTAAATGGCATCTCGGGCCAGAGGGGAATTACCCACAAAATCATGGCTTCGATATCAACATAGGTGGCCAACGCGGCGGTGGTCCCTACGGCGGGAAGAAATATTTCTCTCCATACGGTAATCCGGAAATCGAAGACGGCCCGCCAGGTGAACACCTTACCGAGCGCTTAGGCCGCGAAACGGCGGAATTTATCACCGCGCATAAAGGTGAGCCATTCTTTGCGCTACTCTCTTTCTATTCAGTGCATACACCGCTCATGGCGCCACCCGCCTTGGTCGAGAAATACGAGGCGAAGCGCAAAAAACTTGGGATAAGCGACGAGTTCTCGCCTGAACCTCCGCGGGAAAACCGCACCAACCATTCGCATGCGGTCTACGCCGCTATGATCGAATCAATGGACTCTGCCGTCGGCCATGTTCTCGATACTTTGGAAGAACAGGGGCTGGCGGAGAATACGCTGATTGTGTTTACCTCGGACAATGGCGGGCTCTCGACTTCTGAAGGATCACCCACCTCAAATCTTCCTTATCGTGCCGGCAAGGGATGGCTCTACGAAGGTGGCATTCGTGTTCCTGTGCTGATTCGCGATCCAGCTTTCAATTCAGGGGGGAAGACTTGCGTGGAGCCGATCTATACCACTGATTATTATCCGACTATTCTCGCCGCAACCGGTCATGAGCTGAAACCGGAGCAACATAAAGACGGCGTATCAATGCTGAATTATTTGGCAGATCCTTCTGCTGAGTCATCCGGCCGCGCCTTATTCTGGCACTACCCACATTGGGGCAATCAAGGCGGCTCTCCGGGCACTGCCGTGCGCCACGGGAAATGGAAGCTGATACGCTGGGGATGGCCCGAGCGTGCGGAACTATTCGATCTTGAGAAAGATCCAGGCGAGAGCACTGATCTCTACGCCGCGCATCCTGAGATCGTCACGGAGCTGAACGAGCGCATGGAAAATTTTTTCAAAGAGACCAAGGCGCGCTTCCCGACGAAGAACCCCAATCGTAAAAATGCCTTCACCAGCTGGTGAATACATTATGATTCGTAAAGTCTAACTTAATAAATGTCAGAAACACTGAATCAACCAACAGCTGGCAGCTTCCGGCATATCGTCATGTTTCAATTTAAAGAGGCTGCGACGGCAGAAGAAATTGTGGCAGTTGAAAAATCTTTCGCCGAGTTACCCTCAAAAATTGGTTCCATCATTGCTTACGAATGGGGTAGGTCTGAAAGTGTTGAAGGCAAGAATGCTGGCTTCAGCCACTGCTTTTTTCTAACATTTAAGGACAAGGCTGGATTGGAGGAATACATTCCGCATCCGTCTCATCTAGAATTTAAAAAGCTCCTTTTACCCATTCTTGAAAAGGCTTTGGTTTACGACTACACCGCGAAAAACTCTGATAAACCTGTGGGTGCCTAGAGATCTTTTTACACTTTCTGCGCAACTTTTCTAAAATCTTCCTTGCCGCCATGCTCGGAATTATCAAACTACCCAGCAACCTAGAGTAAAAATTCCAATCGCAATGATCAAAAAACTTCACACTCGTCCATACGGCACAGCGTTCGCCACTCTCGCAGTAACTCTGTTAGCGTCACCTCAAATCTTCGCTCAAGAGGAAGCTTCGCAATCCTTACTCGATCGCTGGGTTCTAAACGGTGGCCCAACCATGATCATGATCGGTGCCGCAGTCGTCGCCTTCATCGCGCTTGCGGTTTACAACTTTATGTCCCTGACCAAGGCGAAGTTCTGCCCGTCCGATCTGCAGGCCGCTCTGATGGAACACATGACTGCCTGCCGCGTCCGCTCCGCCATTGAGCTTTCTGCTTCACATCCTTCATATCTGGGCCGCTTGGTTGCCTATGCTTTTCCGAACATCGACGCGACCGAGCCTGAAAATCTTGGTCGGGATCAGGTTGAGGATGCCATTGCGGACTTCACCAATAGCGAAGCCCGTAAAAGCATGCAGTGGATCAACTACGTTTCCCTCATCGCCCAAGCTTCACCGATGTTGGGACTCACTGGTACCGTTATTGGTATGGTGAACGCCTTCGCCACCCTTCAGGTTTCCGGCGCAGCAGATCCATCCGCTCTCGCCGGTGATATCTCCGTGGCATTGCTCACCACTCTATGGGGTCTTTTCAATGCGATCCCTTGTATCATTTGCTACTTCATCTTGAAAAACCGTTATCAAGGACTTGTTGCGGAAGCCGTGCACACTGCGGAGGAACTGCTCAATGCTTCTATCGCTACGGTGAATGCCGATACACTTTATGCCAAGATTCCTGAAGGTATCGACGTTTAAGCTGTAGACATTCTTATCACGAGTTCTTGTTCACAAGGACTCGTGATAAATAAAATAACCCACCAATTTTAATGGCATCTAAAAAGCTCAGACAAACCACCCCTCCTGAAGATGAGGGAAAGGTAGATATGTCGCCGATGATTGACATGGTGTTCCTGTTGCTCATTTTCTTCATTGTCAACGCCACCGCGATCATCGTGGAGACGGATCCTGACGTGATGCCGCCAATTGCGGCCGATTCTAAAAGACAAGATGACGGTCGCGGTCGTATCGTTGTGAATGTTCGCGAAGACGGAACCTTCACCAGTGAGAAGTTAGACCCGATGGAGACGGAAGAGGATATCGCTAGATACGTGGTAGAAGCTCGAGACAAAATCAAAGCATTGGGACTAGAGCCTAAACTGCACCTTCGGGGTGACCAGAACGTGGTTTTCAAACACTCACGAACCGCTATCCGTGCCGCAGCTGGTGCGGGTGTTGACCAGGTCGTCTTTGCCGTTTTCCAAACTCACAAAGGCCTCTGAGCATTTATCCCAAATAAAAATCCCCAATGGCTCGCCACAAAAAACGCACCAATGAAGAAGAACCGGCTCCGGATTTGGATATCTCTTCGCTTATCGATATTTGCTTCCTATTGCTGATCTACTTCATCGTGACTTCTACGATCAAGCCGCGAGAGCAGGATCTCGCGATGGCTCTTCCCTCTAGCCAACCCAGCAACGAACAGCCTGATATCGAGCCGATGTTCATCAAGATTGAATCGTCCGGTTCCATCTTCTCTGGTACGGGCGCAAGCCAAACTGCTCTCGACAATGACCCGAACGAACGGACTCTTCCCCTACTACTCAGTCAGTTGGAGCTCTACAATGCCGCAGCACTCAGCGCGGGCAGCAAACCGTTGGTACAGATCTACGTCGATCCTGAGTCAACACAGCAACGGGTAATCGATGTTCTAAACGCTCTGGCTAAAACTGGAATCACTTCATTGACATTCACGGATCTTATCGAGTGAAGGCGTTGAAATCTATTTTCACCTAAAATTTCACCGCCGCCAGACGTTCCCCCTTGCAGGGAAGGCCTGCCGGCGTTTTTACTTTCTACAACTTATCTTTTTAATCCCTCAAACACCCTTTCCAATCACGCCATGAAAAAATTCCTCTTTGCCCTCGTTTTACTGGCTACCTCGTCATCGCTTTATGCTCAGGAGCCAGATAATTCCGAGCCAGATATTTCTATGTTAGGTCTTCCAGAGCTAGTCAATAGGGCTCTTCAGGCGATGAGCGCCAGTGACTGGGAGCAGGCGCTAGCCCTCAATAAGGCAGCGACCGATCGCTTCGGTGAGAACCCGGGCAGGGCGATGAATCTTTATGGACCACAGTTTGGCGTGATTTGGTTTCGTAAAGGTATCTGTGAGCTCAAGCTCAAGAAATATGATGAGGCACTGAAATCTTTCGAAGCAACTTATAAAGACTTCCCGAATAAGGATGATAAACAAGGCAACCTCTTCGATAAGATGGCCCTGCTCAAATGGGGTGAGGCCGCCATGGGTGCCGAGAAATACGAACTAGCGATTGAACAGTGGGATAAGTTCCTCCAAGAGCGAAACAAGCGCCGCGACAAATACCCGAAGGGTGCATTTCACGTGAATATGGCGACCAGTCTCTACCGTCTCGGAAAAATTCCTGAAGGTAACGAGCACCTTGAGATTGCCATCACGAACAAAGCAAAATTCCCGACCCCAAACGCCGCAATTGTTTCAGGCTTTCAAGAACTGGTAGCTGCATCGATCAAAAATAAAAACGAACAAGCATTACTCGATTTCATCACCAAAAACAGGGGAGCCCTCATCGTAGAGCCCTTCGAAATGCAGCGCTTTTCGAAATTGTTTATGAAGCTGGCAAGTGACGCTATCGGGGCGGAAATGCTCGAAACAGCTTTCGCGCTCTACACATTTATACCATCTACCCAGGTTGCGATTAATGATCTCCGCAGTCGCTTGGATGATCTGGGGCCACTCCCACGCTTGGTAGACGGTCCTATTCGTTTGGATAAAGCGCGAATGGAAAAGGAGCTCGCTGCACTTGAGGTAGAGCTGCGCAGCAATAAATCCATAGAAATGATCAAGCTTGCTGCGATCGCTTATATCTACGAAGCCAAAGGCCATGTCCTCGGCGCCTATTCGGCTTATTTTCAGTTGGAGAAATTTTTCCCGACAGCAGAGGGCCGCGAGTCGAATCTGTTCAATCTAGTTCGCACGTCTTCACTCATTGATTCCGTTGGGGAAATCCAACAATACGGGACGCTATTTCTCGAGCTTTATCCAAACTCCAAATACAAAGGAGATATCCAGAAATTAATGCTGTCGTCACTTTTCTTCTCCGGGGAATATGAGAAGGCAATTCAAATTGGTAGCACTTTGGTCGAGGGCAAAAAACTGGAAGAAGGCACTCCTGAACACGACCTAGCCCTGTTCGTTCTAGGTGGCTCCAACTTCTATACAGGCCAGTATAAAAATGCCGGGCCTTTTCTCGAAAAGCACGTTGAGCTGTATCCCGAAAGTCAGTTCGCGATGTCTGCGGAATACTTCAATGCTTCAAACACTTATCGCCTGCAGTATTTGACGAAAGCCGCCACCTTACTTGACGGCTTCATCGGTAAATACAAAGACGATCAAAGTTCTGTGTTCCTTCCAAACGCGCTCTACGACCGGGCGAATATCCATTACTACCAAGAGGAAATGGAGGCCGCACTCGCTAAAATTGACCGCCTGATTGAGGAGTTCCCTGAATCTGGTTCTGCGAAGCAAGCCTACATCCTCCGCGGGAATGTGCTGCAAGCTGAGACTGAAACGGATAAGGCGGAGGCAGCTTACCTTGAGGCATTTGAAAAGGCGGAAGCCAGTGGTAACCCTGCTGTTGCCGGTGAGGCCCTGTACTTCCTGATTGATCTGATCACGGCCGAGGAAAACGAAGATGATGAAGAGAGACTTAAAGAAGCCGTTCCCTACGCAGATAAATATTGGGAAAAGTATTCTGAAGGATCTCCTTATCGGGCCCGTGTTGCGGTAGCGCAAGTTCCCGCCTTCAACGTTGTCGATCGTAGCGCAGATGCGCTGAACTATCTTCAGAAGGTGATTTCAATCATGGCTAAAGTGGCGGAGGCGGATGGCCTTGAGGACGCAATCAACGCTTACACAGAAGCCTACCTGAAAAACCACACACCTGAGGAGCTTAAGGAACATTACTACAACTTCCCAGAAATAGGTTTGAAAGACCGAGTTGCCCGCGCGCTCCTCCGAATTGCGGTGATCGGCGTTTTCGAAGGCGTGGTGAAAAAAGCTGAGAACGACAACGAGATCGCAAAAGCCAAGGCGATGATTCAAGTTTTGTTCCAGAACCTCAAAACGGAGTTCGATCTCAAAGACCTTTCCAACTATATTTTGGCCCGTCTTGGTGACTACCTCAGGGTTAACACAGGAGCGCCGCGTGAAGCTCTTGCATATTATGACGAGATTCTGTCGCGGATGGATAAGTCTTACCGCTTCGACGCGCTCTCGGGCCGCGCCGATGTTTACGGAAATTCCGCCAAGGATGAGGACCTTTCAAAAGCGATCATGGATTTCGAGCGCATCCTTGCTGAATCCGAAGAGGGGGAACAGCGCGAGTTTGCCCTCTACCGCATCATTGAGATTCTCATGAAGAAAGGTGACTACAAGAAAGCTGCCGATCGTGCCCGCCAGTATCTCAACCGAGATAAGGAAAAAGGCGATGTATATGGTTTCAAAAAGTATACACCCGAAGTCGGCTTTAAACTTGCTCAGACTTTCGAAGAGCGTGACATGGCGGAAGACGCGATCGCGATGTATGTCAAAATTTGGTCAACTCACATGGGCTACATCAAGGTCTCCGCTCCTGCGATCCTTTCGTGGATGGAACTGATGGAGAAACGCAACAAGCCGGGCGACCTCCAAGGAGCCTACGAAGCGGGTTACGAATATCTCAAGCTGACCGGTCGCTTTAAAGAAAAGATGAGCAAAGAGGACGCGGGGCTGTGGGAGAAAGTCCAGCGCCTGACCGATCGCTATGTGGCCGATCCTAAAGTCAAATCCATGGCCCAGAAACAGAAGGAACTCGAAGAACGCTAAATAGTAAGCCGTTGGCTCAAAGACCTTTTCAAACGAAACAAAACTCTATCCTGAACACCTGATGAAACCATTTCTACTCGCACTTCTGCTGCCAGCGATTTCGCTTCCTGCCTTAGCTCAAAGCTTCCAAGCCAAGGCCGCTCTCTCACCCAAAGATGGCAAGCCCCTCGTGGCATGGATTATCCGATCCAATGATAAACAAATCGAATTTCAAAAGTCCGAAGTCGCAACCGTCACGGAATTCGCAAATATCGACTCGTTCCAGACAATTTATCTGATGTATCAGAACGATTTCGCTGATGCAGTGGATCTTTATGAAGGAGGGGACTACAAGGTAGCTCAGGAGAAGTTCGTCGAGCTAAAAAAGCGCTATACACCGATCGCAACCTTGAAGGATAATTTCCACACCCTGTCTGCTTTCTATGAAATGGAGTGCATGCGTAAACTTGGCGATTACAAAGGCCTCTCAAAAGCGCTTCAGAGTTTTAAAAAAGAGCCGCTCACACGTGAACATCGCCTTCGCCAACTTGAACTCTACGTGATGTGGGATGCAGTTGGGTCCGAGCAATGGGCCCAAGTTCTCGCCATTGCCAATGGACGTGATCTTGAGGACCTTCCGGACTACCAACAAGTTCAGATAGCCTTCGGCAAGGGCCTCGCCCTCCAAAAAACCGGGAAGACCGAAGAGGCACTGGTCGAATATAGCCACACCATGACGGCGGATGCTGGAGCTTCTGAAGGCCTTGTTCAAAAAGCGGTTTTGAACTCCCTTGAGATTTACCTTCAGGATCCAACCGTAGTGGCAGCACTGGCCAGCTTGAAGGCAAATCCTGAGAACAAAAGCCTTCCGGGGTTCACACGTCTTAGCCGTGCAGCAGCGCTTGCGAAGATTTATGAAACGGTTCTTAGCCCAGCTGAGCCCTTGCCCGCAAACTACAAAGCAATCTTGCCATACGCGGGTTAGATAGCAGCTCGTAACTGCTTTTCGTGCCAATACACAGCCATGGCCTGAAGAATGCTTCCTTGATGAGACCCGAAGTTTTTTCTGCCATGTGCCATCAGTTGTGACATGGTTCTCCAGCGATGATCCGATCCCTCACGTTACTGATTCCCTGCCTTTTTCTGTTCGCTTGTAACAGTGAAAGCCAAGTCGACAAGGCGACACGTGAGGGCATCCTTCTCCTAGGAAATTCGAGCGATCCGAAGAGCTTCGATCCGCAGATCGTTTCCGGAGTTCTTGAGAGCAATATACTTCGCTCCTTGTTTGAGGGAGTAGTTCAGTTTGATCAGAAAGATGATCTTGAGGCGCCCCCAGGAGCTGCGCTGGAGGTGATTCCCGATGAGACTTTCACCGTCTGGACGGTGAAGCTTCGCCCAGACGCGAAATGGTCTGATGGTGTGCCGGTTACTGCCGAGGATTTTGCATTCTCTTACGAGCGCTTCCTAACACCTGAACTCGGGGCAAAGTATGCAGAAATGCTCTACTTCTTGAAGGGTGCGGAAGCTTTCAATAAGGGCGAGACCGATGATTTCTCGACTGTTGGCATCGACGTGATTGATCCGTTGACTTTCAAAATCACACTCCGTGGCCCGACAACTTTTTTCAAGCAGCTGCTCAAGCATTACACTTGGTATCCAGTACCAAAGCACGCGGTTCTCAAACACGGCACAATAAGCCAAATGGGGAACCCCTGGTCCAAGCCAGAAAACTTAGTTGGTAACGGGCCGTTTCGAATCAAATCTTATCGACGCACCGATCATATCGAAGTGGAACGTAATCCCTATTACTGGGATGCGGAAAATGTGATTCTTAACGGCATTCGCTTCATTCCAATCGGAAATCCCTACACGGAAGCGCGCATGTTTCGTGATGGTCAACTCCATGTCACTTACACAGCAGCTCCAGACGTCGTTGATTTGATGGAAAAAGAAAATCCGTCGATGCTTAGGAAAGAACCTTATTTTGGGACGGATTTCTATCGCTTCAATACGACACGTAAACCTTTCGATGACGTGCGTGTGCGGCGTGCCCTGAGTCTCGCGATCGACCGACAGTCGCTCTGTGATAATGTCTACCGCGGTTACACTCCAGCCTATGGAATTTCGGTTCCTGTGGGCGGCTATGATCCACCTAAAGGCATCGTTCGCTACGATCCGGAGGAGGCACGTAAATTACTTGCAGAGGCGGGTTATCCCGGAGGAGAGGGTTTCCCGAGGGTGAAAATTCTCACCTCGTCGCGCGAAGCTACCCAGCCCACGGCAGTTCAGGCGCTCTGGCGTGAGGCGCTGGGTATCGAAGTCGAAATTGAATTCAAGGAATGGACCGCCTATCTAGCCGCAACCCAGAATCTAGAGTACGATATTGTCGGAGCAGGTTGGATAGGTGATTTCATCGATCCTCTAACTTTTCTCGAAATCTGGTCTGCTGGGAATGGCAACAACAACACTGGTTGGTCGAGCGAGGAATTTGCCGGTTACTTGGAGAAATCTTTTGCCGCTACCGATCCTGCCAAGCGCTTTGAATTTCTAAGATCCGCAGAGCGCGTCGTGCTTGAGGAAGTGCCAATAGCGCCCATCGCTTGGCGTGCGAAAAACTATCTGATTCACCCTTCCGTCAAAGGCTGGGATCCCGTCCTACTGGATTGCCATCCATACACTTCCGTCAGCCTCGTTCCCCAGAAATCCGATAAATAAGGCCATGCTAAAACTTCTCGCCTCCAGGTTTCTTCAAGGACTGCTCACGCTTTTCGTTCTTATCACGCTCACCTTCTTTTTGGTTCGCGCCATGCCTGGCAGTCCCTACACCGAAGAAAAAGCGATCCCCGAGCATGCGCTTGCTCGTATGAAAGCTTATACCGGAATGGACAAGCCTCTGCCGGTACAATACGCGAAATATCTACAGAATTTAGTGGTTGATCAAGATCTTGGAGACCTCATTCGTAAGCCTGGAGTCGAGGTCTCAGAAGTCATCCGTGACTCCTTTCCGGTTTCCATGTTTCTTGGCCTCGCTTCAATGGGTATCGCCTTAGTTGTGGGAATACCTGCTGGCGTGATTGCGGCGGTGAAGAAAAACTCTCCTACTGACTTCGCTTGTTTGGCATTCGCGATGGTCGGGATTTGTCTGCCGAGTTTTGTCATTGGCCCCTTGCTTGCGGTCTTTGCAGGCCTGCAGTTTGAGTCATTGAATGTCGCTGGTTGGAGCTCTCCAACTGATTGGATTTTGCCTGCTATTACCCTCGGCCTGATCAATGCCGCCTATCTCGCGCGCCTTTCACGTGGTGGTATGCTAGACGTGCTGAGCCAAGATTATATTCGCACGGCGAAAGCAAAAGGCGTTCCTGGTCAGAAAATCATCATTCGCCACGCTCTTCGTGGAGGATTGATTCCGGCAGTCGCGTTCATCGGGCCAGCCTTTGCTTCGATGATTTCGGGTTCCTTCGTCATTGAAACCATCTTCCAGATCCCGGGTATGGGACAGCACTTCGTAAATGCAGCCACCGACCGAGAGTTTTTTCTGATTCAGGGACTAGTCCTATTCTACGGTTTTCTAATCGTTGGGGCGAACTTGCTCGCAGATCTCGCACAGATCGCGCTAAATCCACGGCTGCGGTAGGGCAATAGGTTCGCCAGTTGCTAGGGTCGGACAGCGAAGAATTATTCTACCGCTTAAGAAGATAATTTTTTTGTAGAGCCGTCATCGTGCTCGCGAGTTCGTCTGTTGTTAGCGGTCGCTCCCAAATGAGGAAGCGTGCGATCTCTCCGTCAAAGGACTCTTTGCCTGGGTGCTCGATCGCATCGCGTTCTTGACCGATGGCCATGCGTGAAGCGTTGGCATCTATATTCACAGGAAATTTTTCGGAACTAACTGCTTGTGGTGTATCGACGTATAGCGAGATATTCACCTCGCCCGTGCCGGCTTCCATACGCCCAGCCACTAGGTGAAATCGCGTCTGTTCAAGCACCGGACCGGAAACTTGCGGATTGTTTTTATCGAAGCGCCCGAAAGAGAGGCCGTTGCGCGAGCCGATCCAAATGCTGTTGTCATCATTCAGGCATCCCCAGATACCTTCATAGAATTTCCCGTTTCGGAGATTGCCAAAAAAAGAGTTCACGTTTTTGACGCCAACCCTCTGTGGGTAGACTTTGATGACAGCCGTCCAAGTGTAGCCTTTTCCGGTAATCAGGCCGTCAAACACGTCTTCATCCATACAGATAAGTTCCTGTTGCTTGAATACAAGGGAAGGATGCCCATTGAGTTGGGGAACTGTTGACTGAAAACCCGGTCGCCCACTGCCGGCGATCTCTCTTCCTTTGTCTTGTGGTATAAATACGAGCTTGGGAAAAGCCGTGGCCTGATTGTGCCAAGCAAGGACCTTGTGGTCCGCTCCAAGTTCCACTCCTCTGGCTGCATCAAGATCAAGAATCAGCCCATCAGTCAAGATTGGTGCCTGCTGTGCCGGTGCCGAGAGCACGCACCAAATGCTCAAAATGAAGCCGAAAACAGATTGGTGAAAACAAAATTGCATCGGGGTTACATCAGTTGTGCTCCCGCTTCGGCGAGTTCCGAGCGCTCTCCGCGGTTTAGAGCGATGTGCGCGGCGAAAGGCTGACCTTTGAGACGGTTACGTGTGTAGACTAGTCCGTTGCTGCGGCTGTCGACATAGGGATTATCGATCTGTGCCGGATCTCCGACGAAGACCAATTTCGAATCCCGTGACATGCGCGTGACGATTGTCTTGGCCTCCTGGGGTGTGAGCTGCTGTGCTTCATCGAGGACGAAAAAGCGGTTTGGAATCGAGCGTCCGCGAATGTAGCAAAGTGCCTCGATTTCCAGAATACCTTGCTCCATCAATGTCTCGTAGGGTTTTTTCGCAGTCGCGCCATCCGGCTTAGCCTTTGTTTGTTTGCGCTTGGGTCCGAGCGGAGTGTTTGGCCGCATGAGCAAATCAAGTGCGTCGTGTATCGGTTGTAGCCACGGGCGCATTTTTTCATCTAGAGAACCGGGAAGGAATCCGAGCTGATCTCCCATCGAAACCACTGGCCGGCTTACGGTGATGCCGTTGTATTTACGGTTGAAAATTTCGTGAAGACCCGCTGCGACAGCGACCAAGGTTTTGCCGGTTCCTGCGTGTCCGTAACACGTAACCAGAGAAATGTCTGGGTTGAGTAGGGCGTCAATCAGGCAGCGCTGCCCGAGGTTCAGCGGCTTTAGCGTTTGTCCATCGGGAATCTTGAGACCATCGGGGATATTGAGGCGCACAAATTTTCCATCGAACTGCAGACGTGCTGGAATAGTCTGCTTATCACCACAACAGAGGAGGACGTATTCGTTGATCGCGATGTTTCCATCCCGTTCGTCGTCGAATTCGATTTCACCAGAGCTGGCGAAACGGTGTAGCTCTGCGGAATCCACCTCAACTCGCCTGACATCGTAGTTTGAAACTTCGCGCGCATCGACTTTGTCGTTGAGATAATCTTGGCAATCGATGCTGACCGCGCGCGCTTTAAGCTGTAGGTTGATATCCTTGGTAATGAGGGCGACTTGGCCATCGGGATTATGCTGCTTCAGGAGGAAGCAGGCAGCGAGAATACGATGATCCACGCGCTCGCGATCGGGGAAGATTCGGTAAAATTGTTTCAGTTGATCGGAGTTGTCCGGACAGCTTGTTGGGTCATAAATGACCAGCCGGATGGTGCCTCCACCTTCGGTTGGAACACCCTTTGTTACTACGTCTGTAGTGGAGAAAATATCGGTAAGCCTTCGGTGCACGCGCCGTGCATTCGCTCCGCGCTCAGACTGCTCCGACTTGAACTTGTCCAGTTCGGACAGAACATCGATCAGAATACAAATATGGTTTTCCTTGAAGCGCTCCAGGCAAGCCGGATCATGTAAAAGTACGTTGGTATCCAATACGAAATTCTTGCCTACCTTGGAGGGGGCTTTGATTCCAAATTCTTCAATGGCCTTGCTCGTGGCACGTCTTGATTTACGTGGTTGGGGAGCAGAGGCGGCGTCAGATTCTTCAAACAGGGCAGGTTGCATGAATACGGGTATGGGGTTGGTATGAAATGATTTTGGCAGGATGCCAGTTTTCATAGGTCGGTTCACCAGCGGTGCGAGTGGTGGGATCGAAAACGATCCGGACAATGCCATCAAAAGGCGTCCAACTGACTAAACTTTTAATCAAGATATATGAACTATCTATTTCCCTGAGATTATGACAATCGCTAAATGAAAAACGCCCGTATTTTCCAATACGGGCGCCTGAATGAAATGAGATGAAATTCAGTTTCAACTGAGTTTCTCGACGGCTTGGGCCCAATCGGTATCGTGATCGCCGGGGATGCCGGCGTCCATACGATGGCGGTAGTTTAAATAAGCCGCCTCAGCGATTTTTTCGTATGACGGTGGGACCTTCTTGGAGGAAGCCTTTTTAGTCACAGATTTCTTGGCTGCTTTCACGGCCTTTTTTACCGCTTTTTTAGCGACTTTTTTTATAGCCATTTTAGTGGCTTTCTTAGCAACGGCTTTCTTGGCGGCAGTTTTTTTGGCTGGCATGTGGATTGATGGGTGAGGTTTCTATATAAGCACAAAAAGCGCCTAGTAGGGCTTAGGCTGTATTTTCAGGTATTGCCAGTCTGATTGCATAGTTTACATTGCTGCCATGGAGGAAAACTTTCGCTGGAGCGATACGCGCGATGCGGATGGTTATCGGCTCCCCGGTCCCGATCATTTGGGGCGATGGGCGGTCGTTGCGCTATTCGTTTCGGTGATTCTTCATATCGCCGCGTTGCTTGCGTTGGATAAAGTGCAGATCGCACTTGGTATTCAAAAGGTCGAGGAGCTCAGCACGGGCCCTGTGGACATCCGCCGGATCGAGGTTAAACCTTACGAGCCACCAAGCGAGCTCCCGACTGAGGACACAATTACTCCGCCTGATGATTCAGCTGCTTTGCTAGAGGAAGTCGATTTGCTGGATTTGTTGCCGGAAAACGAAGAGATCGACATAGCTCCGGATATTACTACTCCGGAGTTCGCTCTGAAAATTTCCGATCCATTGGCAAAGGGAGAAATGGATGCTCCAGAGGTTCAGAACGCTTTCAAAATTGATCTCGAGTCGAGTCTTCCTGAATTTGGGCGTATGCAGGAAGATCTCACACCAGCTGCAGTGGGTCAGATTACCATCGATCCCGGTGCGGTTCAGGTCGAGGACGGCGAGCTGACCAATTTTACCGAAGACTTGATCAAAAAGGGGAACGGAGGATTGGTTGATAATGGTAAATTGGACGGAATCGAGTCCCTCGATCAACTCCTCAATCTGCCAGCGGACTTACTGCTTTCCAAAAAGACCCTTCTACCCAGTGACCTGCTGTTCGAATTCAATCAATCCAACTTACGAGAGAGCGCCAAGGTTGGTTTAATGAAGCTTGCGCTTTTGATTGATAAAAATCCCGGGCTCTATTGCTGGATTGAGGGACACACGGATTTGATTGGAACGGATGAAGCGAACATCGCGCTTTCCAAGCGCCGCGCGGAGGCAGTGAAATCGTATTTGGTGGACTCTTTACGTTTAAATCCCGATCGGATTTACACCCTTGGTATGGGAGAGACCCAGCCTCTTGTATCGATAGGTGATGCGGAGAATCAGGCGCCGAACCGACGGGTTGAAATCAAGATGCGCAAAACCCCGCCATCAGCCCAGGCCAACAGAACGAAGCCAGCCCCTCCCGCGATCAGGCCGGAGGAATTTATCCCACGCAAGCCGCCTGAGCCCACCCCGCCAAGAGCAATTTTGGTAAAACCGAACTTGAGAGCTGTTCCTGTTGAAGAACCTGAAGTGCTCAGAGCACAGCCCATCGCACCGCGTGCCAAACCTGTGGAAACAAATACTCCGCCTATACGCAGAGCGATTATCGTCGACCCATAAATCTCCCTGTGACTTCTTCTCCTCAATCATTCCTCGGTCTTTCATTTGCCGAGCTAGAAGCGGCACTCGGTAAGGATGGAGTGGTCGCGCACCACACCAAGGCTCTGTGGAGCGCATTTCATCGCGACCACGCCATCTCGCCCTCAGAGCTCGATCTCTTGCCGCCCGTTCAGCGTTGGGCGAATGCAAATATAGGGGAGGGGAAACGCTATTTCATCGACCAGCCCAAACAAGAGCAGGAAATCCACAGCAGCGATGGCCTGACGAGAAAGTATCTTTTGAAGCTCGCAGACGGGCAAGTTGTTGAAACGGTGCTTATGGGTTATCAAGGCCGTTTCACCGCCTGCCTCAGTTCGCAGGCGGGTTGTGCGATGGGTTGTGTATTCTGTGCGACTGGCCAGATGGGCTTCGTGCGGCACCTCAGCGTTGGCGAGATTGTAGCTCAGGTGCGCCACGTTCGCCGTGCTCTGGCGGCGAGCCACCCGCACCGGCGCCTCCGCAACATTGTCCTCATGGGCATGGGCGAGCCACTGCACAACTATGATTCTGTGATGAAAGCCATGGACATCGTTTCCGACCAGCGGGGCGCATGCGTCGGCCCATCGCATATCTCGATCAGTACGGTGGGCCTCGTGCCAAGTATTCTGCGCATGGCGGAGGAAAAGCGTCCCTACCACCTTGCCGTGAGTCTTCACGGCTCCACTGAGGCAGAGCGCTCCGCACTTGTCCCGACCAGTAAGAAGTGGAACCTTGAAACCCTGATTTCAGCCTGCCGCAGCTACTGCCAGATCACGGGCAGGCGCATATTTTTCGAGTGGACTCTGATCGCTGGGAAAAACGATTCGCCGGACACCGCACGCCGCCTCGTCGCGCTCCTCGAAGGAATCGGAAGCCACGTGAATATCATACCGCTCAATCCCACCAACGGTTTCGACGGTGCTGCCAGCGAGAGTGGTTTGGAGTTCCAACGCATCATTCGCGAAGGAGGCATCCCCTGTACCTTCCGCCAACGCCGCGGCATCGACGTCGCCGCCGGCTGCGGCATGCTTAAAGCGGAAAAACAGAAGAAGATCTTGGCGAGGGAGGTCTGAAATTCAAGCTTCCAGATCTAAGCAACCTTGAAGACCACGATGGGGAAACACCTTAAAAAATCTGATCTACCACAGAAGGTTTGCGTGGCTTGTGGCCGCCCTTTCAGCTGGCGCAAGAAGTGGGAGAAGGTTTGGGCGGAAGTTAAATACTGTTCCGAGCGATGCCGTAGGGGGTGAGCTTGGGTGGTCAGTTTTCAGGCACCGTAATCAAAGGGAAGCGGCTCTGGCGAGTTCTTCGCGGCGGAAATTCGTAGGTGAGTTTCCGGTGAAGCGGACGAAGCTGCGGTTGAACTGCGAGAGTGATTGATAGCCGATGTGGAACGCAATTTCCGAGACCCTGGATTCGGGTTTGAGGAGCTCACGTTTCGCCCACTCGATGCGCCTTCGGTTCACGTAGTCGGTCAGTGTCAGTCCGGTGGACTCTTTGAAGACGCGGCAGAAATGTGATTCACTTAGGCCCGCCTGTCTCGCGACCAATGTCAAAGGCAGAGGATCAGCAAGGGTCTCGTCGATAAACTTCCGCGCGCGTGCGACTGCGGCGGGCTCGCTTCCGTCGCTGATGATTGCCAAGTTTTCAGCATGCTGGCTGAGGTGCGCGGCAAAGGTCGTCAGCAGTGTGACCATGCTTTGATATCGCTCCGGTGCGACGACTTGAGTTTGCATATATGCTTCGCGAAGTGCTTCCGTATCGTCTTTGCTGAGGCCCTGCCGAGCGAGGGTTTTGGCAACGGCACCGAAGGTGGAAGGCTTGGGAACTTTATGGAAAATCTGTCCGGTTCGGAGGATTCCGATCACGTTGCCATTGCAGGAAATGGGCACTGCAGTTGAAGACATTCCTGAGAAGCAATGGCAGCTGGTCGGACCGTTGATTTTCGCTTCCTCGTTGAGGCGATGATTGACCTCAATACAAGCTTTGCAGGCGGTGTTGCAGAGGTTGAGTTTCTCACAGAAGGCATTGCCGTTCTCCGTTTGCTCGCAGAGAAAATCGATTCCAGAATCGTCACGTATGAGCCGAAGGGGGAGGCCAGTGGCGCAGCGGAAAGCATTCTGATAAGTGACGAATAGTTCAGAGCACAGCACTTTGTCGTAAAGAGCGTGTTTGAAATGGTCTGGATCGTTCGTCATTGAGAGTTGGTTGCGATAAGTCAGCAGTCGGCACGGTAAGGGCAAACGGTAAAACACGCAACTCCTCTTCGTTTTTCGCGCAAGGCGCCTGTAACGGGAACGTGAGGCTCTATGACGGAGATCCTTCGTCATTCAGCCTAAAGCCTGGCCGTCGGGAGACAGGGCTTCAATTCACGAATGTCTTTTTACCCGTTCTTTAAGGCCGAAGCCGACGATCCCGAGAGAAATTGCCGAGCTGAGTGGCATGATAATAGCGGCAACGAGCGGATTCATCAGCCCGAGGAGGGCTGCAGTGATCGCTGCGGCGTTGTAAATTAGAGCGAAACTGAAGGCGATGGTGACCGTGAAATATCTACGGTGCGCAAGTTCGAGCATGCCCGGTAGAAATCGCAGGCTTTGGCCGAGGAAGAAGAAGTCTGATTTTGTCTCCAGTAGGCTGCGGTCGACGACTGGCGTTCCAGTTACAAAGGCGGCATTGAAGGCGAGTGAGTCGTTCGCGCCGTCACCAAGATAGAGCGTATCGCTACGATCTAGGCTGCGCACGATTTGTTCTTTCTCCGCTGGCTGAAGGGAGGCGTGTGCGTCCGCGGGGTCGATTCCGAGTAGTGCTGCGGTGGAAGTGACTTTCTCCGGTCTATCGCCCGATAGAATAACGATGCGATTGTTCGGTCTAAGTTTTCCGAGAGTCTCGATAGCATCTGGGCGAAGGCTTTCCTCAAAGCGGAAACAGGCGATGGGCAGTCCATCATGACAGAGCTCAGCGTCGTGTGGTGAGGCCGCTGCTTTGGAATCGGATTGCCAGCCCGGGCGTCCAAGCGACCATTTTCCTTCATCGTTTCCAAAAAATCTACCCATGCCTGGTACGTCTGTGATCTCGGCGGGCGCAGCGTTCCGTAGTTGTTCGAGGCCGTGTCTGCCTAGTGATTCAAAAAGAGTTCGGGAAACCGGATGAAGAGAGCCGTTGGTGAGTCGCGCGAGCGCGAGGCGTTGTATGGAATCAAGGGAAGAGATGATTTCTGGATTCGCAAGTAAGGGGCGCTCAAGCGTTAATGTGCCGGTTTTGTCGAAAATGATGGTCCGTATCTGTCGAAGTCTCGACCAGAGTTGTGGCTCTCGGATGAACACTCCAGCCTTTTCCATGCTTGAGCTCGCGAGTTCGTCGGCGAGAGGTAGAGCGACGCCTAGGGCACAGGGACAAGACACGACGAATATCGAGATCATCACTTGCAGCGCGATTGGGAAGCCTGCGGCTGGAATCCAGAACGCGAAGCCAGCCACGCCGATGAGAATGATGGCTAACAGGTAGAATTTTAGAATTCTCTCCAGCGCGGGTATGCGCGCCGCTGTCCGGACGGTTTCAGTAAGGCGGCAGAGTAAAGAGTTCTCCCAGGTTTCCGAAGCGCTTAAAATGACGGGCTGGTGACCCAGATAGATTGCCCCTGCGGGAACCGGACGTCCCGCGCGAAAGGTATGCGCTTCGGCTTCGCCGTTGATCCATTCGAGCGAAAAATCCGCAGCATCGGTTTCCAAAATCGAGGCGACGGGCAGGGATTGTCCGGAGCGTATTTCGATACGTAGGCCTTGTTCGATATTGTGAAGGGTTAACGGCTTGGTCTGGTCCGGAGAATGAACCGCGTCTGCGACAGGGCGCCTGCGTTGGAGGCGATTGCGGTTTTTTTCAACAGCTGAGAGCTGAAGATAGCGGCCTGCTAGCATGAGAAGAATGAAGGTCGCGACGAAATCAAAATAAAGCAAACCGTCCAATCTGAGGGCCCAGCCGACGAGAGATCCGGCAAAAGCAAAGATGATACCG
>Ga0307935_1000333_pt1 | contig 21888 bp, 17 predicted proteins | sample OrgLakmetageno92_FD_201827 | JGI IMG/M metagenome (GOLD analysis project Ga0307935, IMG submission 201827) | Saline water microbial communities from Organic Lake, Antarctica - #92 | ecosystem: Environmental > Aquatic > Non-marine Saline and Alkaline > Saline | place: Antarctica: Organic Lake...
ATACTCAAGATATTATAGACACCATTGCATTGGTAAAAGCGACGATGCTCAGTATTGATAAACTAAAGACTAACCACGTTTAAACTTGGTTGTTGTAAGAAACATATTGATTTAAAACGTACCATTTTGGTCTCAGGGAACTGGCTTTAAATGAGGCTTCATCGCCTTGTAGTACAGCCGGTGATTTATCGTAACTGTCTAAAAATAAAACAAAGTCTAACTCTTTATTATCATCTTTTTGTTCGCTAAATTTTTCGGCCAGTTTGTTGGGCGGAAAAATAGGGCGGCCGTTAACAAGCTCGGTGTCTAAATTGAATTTATGCGCTCCTAGATACGCTTTGTAAATGACTTCTGAACACAAAAACGCTTTATCGTTTCTAAAATCAAAACTGTAGTCGTAGGGTTTTCCGACGTAGCTAAAAGCGCGTTCAATGGCTTTGAATTTGTCTTGTTTACTGACACTTGGTCTTAGTACGCCAAGCGAATCACAAAGCGCGCTTTCTTCTACAATACTGACTAATACGCCCGGTCGTTTGGCTTCAATTACATTTGGCATGAAGCGACCAATTTTATGATCCATTTCTGTAAAAGTTTTGGGGCACTTTTCTTTTAAGTACTGCGAAGGGAGTGCACCGTTTAAAATTTCGAGTCCGCTAAATTCCGCGTCTATTTCAGTCAAAGTACCGGTATAAAAAGCGAGATGGGTCCAAAAACCAGGAATACCCAAATTAGTAGCATGCCATTTTCGGCGTTGCAGCATAATGTCGCCCGGCTTGAATTTATTCAAATGAGGTTTCAGTACTTTTGGCGTGATAAGATATTCGCTGTTTGAAGCTCTAATATAACTAATTTTTTCGGCGGCTTTAGCCTGAATAGGATACCAGCTCTGAAACGCCCGCTGCTCAAGTACTTCAACGGGGTTTAGCAGGAGCATTTTTGGCACGTAAGTCAGTTGGCTATCTAGGTACTTAAGGCCATCACTGATTAAGTTATATAAGCTTATTGATGGCTCTTTGGTTGACCGAAGTAAGCTTAAATAAGCGCGACCGGCGTTGAGGCGTATGAGTGTTTTTGGGTGGGTGAGACGATATTTAAAATGACTATAAACCTTGGGGGCTATACCTAAACCTGGTTGGCCTTTGTTAAGAAAGGTTCGGAGGTTATCATTTTTACCAACGTTAAGGGTTAACGCTAAAATGTTTTTATGCTGCGATATTAACGCCGCGTAGGCGGTGATAAAACATTCAGTATGTAAGGCGCGGTTCTTAAGAACATCAAATCGATAAAAAGCGCGGTAGCGTTGCTTAATTAAATCGAGCTCAAAGGCGGCTTCGGTAAATTGTTGCCACTGTTCTCTTAGTTTCTGCGCTTTAGAATCTGATAATTCACTGGGGCTTAAATTTTTCCACGCCTTACTTTTAATCACTAATCGTTCGAGGGTCTGATTAAGGTATAAAATATTTTCTTGATCTTGAGGAATCATTGTTTCGATCTCTTTGGTACTCAGGGATTTTAGCGGGTTTCGTTCTCTGAAAATAAACTTTGTAAATACGAAATAAAAGCCCATTAAGCCAATTGCCGTAGCCATGTACAGTCCGTACTCAGACAACACGTTTATAAAAATTCTTTCTTCATCCGCCAGTCTTATTCTTAAATTAAAAAGCTGAATTAAAAATAGGCCCATCGCACCCGATAAAAACAGTAACGAGATAAGCCGGTGTCGAGGATAAAAAAAACGACTGCCTAAAATAATTAAGCCTATCAGGCACAGCCCTAAGGAAACACCAAGACCAATAAATATACTCTGCATGTAGTATGCTTTATTTTAAACAATCTTTTGCATTTAGCGAGCGTGCGAGATTTTAACCACTAGATTTTTTTTCATAAAAGTTTTGCCGTGTAAGCCCTTGATGGCTGCCTGGGCATCCGCTTCGTTAACGTAATGTACAAAGCCAAAGCCACGTGAGCGGCTAGGGTCATCGCGTTCCATTATAATCACGGCTTCCGTGATTTCTCCAAAAGGAGCAAATTTTTCACGCAGATCTTCAATTTTTACTTTCCAACCCAAGTTTGCCACCGATAATTTTGTTGTCATAATTTTAGGGACATTAGTTTTTGGCGAGGTTTTAAACGTAAGAATAAAGGGCTAAAAGTAAAGTTTTGCTTGTTTGATTCACAGCGCCTACAATGGTAAATGAAATGAAAAATAAAAATAAATGGTTATCGATGATGCTTGCTTTAAGCACCCCCTTTGTGGCTAACGCTTTGGATTTTGCCCCAAATACAATTTTTTTAGTGGCTGACACCCAAGCCGAATGTATGGCTCAGGGCGGAGATTTTACGACTTGGTATGAGGAAGTTTACTGCACTAAAATTGATCAAGAAGTTAAGTTCTCCGACGTGTGGGGTACACACCCTCATGCAGCCGCGATTGCGTATGTGAAATCGCAAGGCATTGTAGCCGGTTACAGTGACGGCACCTTTAGACCCAACGAAACGGTGAATCGGGTTGAACTGTTAAAAATTTTAATTGAAGCCGAATATCGGCAAACGCCTGAATGTAAGCGAGAATTTTTGTACCAAGACACGCTTAAAGACGCTTGGTACGAGCGCTACGTACAAGTGGGGTCTTGTTTAGAGCTGGTCAGTGGATATCCGGATGGGTCGTTTCAACCAGCCCGAGCGGTAAATGTGACAGAAGCCAGTAAAATGATTTCAAACGCGTTTCAATACAATAAGAACCCAGCGACTGATATTTGGTATGAGCAATATGTTAATAATTTAGCCGCTAGAAGTGCCTTACCAACGACGATCAAAAGTATTGCTTCGGAAGTAACCCGTGGTCAAGTAGCAGAAATCATTTACCGATTAAAAAATACAAAGTTAACTCTGGCTTCACATTCACTCAGAAGTTTAGAGGCGGGCACCCAGGCCTCGGTAGCGACGCCAGCAGTGCCAGAGACTGACTTTGAAACGGAGTTAGACGCTTTATTCAAAGCTTTAAATGAAGAAAATTTACTAGATTTAGAGTAAGGTAAGACGTTGCTTTCAACGGTTTCTTGCGGCATAATAGCGCCCTATGTTACAAGCCTCAGCCCTCAAAATTCTTAAAGCCGGTCAAAACGTGTTTTTGACGGGTTCAGCGGGAGCGGGGAAAACGTATTTACTCAATCAGTACATTGCTTATTTACGTGAGCGGGGTATCCCGATTGCGGTTACGGCTTCAACGGGTATTGCGGCCACTCACATTGGTGGGCAAACCATTCATTCTTGGAGTGGCCTGGGCATTAAAGACTTTATTACACCGCAAGATCTAGAAAAACTAGCGAAACGAAAACCCGTACGAGAACGGCTGCAAAAAGTACAAGTGCTTATTGTTGATGAAATCTCGATGCTTTCGAAAGATAACTTGGCCGGGGTCGACCAAATTTTACAATACTTTAAACAATCAAATGAAGCCTTTGGCGGTATTCAGGTTATTTTTTGTGGTGACTTTTTTCAGTTACCACCGGTGAGTCGTGAACGAAAACCCAGTTACGAGCGTTTGGCGTTTATGAGCCCGGTTTGGGTCGAAGCGGAATTACAAATTTGTTATTTAACCGAGCAGTTTCGGGCTGGTGATTCGGATTTAATAAACGTTTTAAACGAAATTAGAACCGGCGATTTTAGTGACAGCAGCCAAGACTTGTTATGGGAAAAACTAGAACAAAGCGCGGAACATCCACCCGATGATTCGATTATTAAACTTTACACCCATAACGCAGACGTAGACAGTGTGAACTTAGCCGCCTTAAAAGCGTTAGAAGCCGATAAAGAGTTTTTTTATGCCACGACCACGGGCGATAAAACCTTAGTTGAAAGTTTGCGAAAATCGGTACTCGCCCCCGATGACTTAGTCTTAAAGGTGGGCGCGAGCGTGATGTTTGTAAAAAATAATTATGAAATGGGGTACATGAACGGCACCCTGGGGACGGTGACTGGGTTTTCAAAAGATGGTTGGCCCGTAGTGACCACTTTTGAGGACGAAGAGATTGAAGCGAAACCAGCTGAGTGGAGTGTGGTAAACGAGTTTAATCAACCGGTGGCGAGTTTTGCGCAGGTGCCGCTGCGACTAGCGTGGGCGATTACGGTGCATAAATCACAGGGCATGACTTTAGATGGGGCTGCGATGGATTTGAGCCGCACCTTTGAACCGGGTCAAGGCTACGTAGCTTTAAGTCGGGTTAAAAGTTGGAGTGGTTTGAAATTGTTAGGATGTTGCCAAAACGCTTTAGTCGTTGACCCACTGGTGCTTAAAGCCGATAAACGGTTTCAAGAACTGTCGGATGAAAGTGAGGCCGCTTTTGCTAAAATTTCCGAAGAAGCGCTGACGATGATTTATGATCAATTTGTGTTTAAAACTGGTGGTACGGCCGATCCGGTGCAGATGGAATTTAATCGTCAAAAAGCTGAAAAAGCGGTGATAGTCAATAAAGCGTCAAAGGTTTCGACGTTTGATCAAACCAAGATTTTAATCAAAGCGGGCAAAAACTTAACCGAGATTGCAACGGCTCGTGAACTCAGTGAAGGCACTATTATCACGCATTTAGAAAAATTACTGAGCGAAGAACCTTCTTTAGATTATTCAGCTTTAAAGCCTGAGGAAGCGTTAATTACCGAAATTAAGAAGGTCATCGAGAAGTTAAAGCAGACCGCTATTGAGGCCGATTACGATGCTGATGGCAGTTTGAAACTCGGATTAATACATCGGGAACTTAATGGTTCCCATAGTTACGAAACGCTTAAGCTCGTGAAAATTTTTGTATAAAATACCTTATTTTAAGTTTAAATCTATGAATCGTTAATATAAAAGTATTTAAATATTTGCAATAACTTTTTTTGTATTTAAAATGGGATTGTTCTTTATTTAATAACCCCCCCAAATAATGACAAATTGGTTATCGAAATTGGGAGCCACAACCATGCTGATGTCACTTTCAGTAATGGCGATGGCTCAAAGTTCGACCAACTCTATTACACAAAATGTAGTTGAGGTTGATCGATTCTCTACGCTGGAAACGGCGGTCGTTAAAGCTGGATTAGACACCACTCTTGGTGCTAACACTCAGTTTACGGTTTTTGCTCCAAATAACTCGGCCTTTACGGCAGCAGGAACGGCAGCTACCGATTTACTCGTTGATGGTATGGAAGCCGAATTGGCTAACGTACTCACGTATCACGTGGTACCGGGTAAAGTTATGGCGGCTGATTTAACCGACGGTCAAATGATCGAAACGGTACAAGGTCAAATGCTTGAAGTCGACATTAGCGGTTCAACCGTAATGGTTGGTGGCGCTACAGTCGTAATGGCTGATATTGAATCTAGCAATGGAGTGATTCATGAAATTAGTTCAGTGCTTCTACCTTCGGCAACAAGCGCTATGACAATTACAGAAAACGTAGTTTCAATGCCTAACTTTTCAACGCTTGAAGCGGCGGTTGTTAAAGCGGGTTTAGCCGAAACACTTGGTGGGATGACTGAGTTTACGGTATTCGCGCCAGACAATGCGGCCTTCACGGCAGCCGGTTCAGCCGCTACAGATTTAATGGCTGATGGCATGGAAGCGGAATTGGCTAACGTACTAACCTACCACGTTGTACCTGGTAAAGTTATGGCGGCTGACTTAACGGATGGCCAAATGGTTGAAACCGTTCAAGGTGAAATGCTTGAAGTTTCAATTAATGGTTCAACCGTAATGGTTGGAGGCGCTACGGTTACGATGGCAGATGTTGAAGCTTCTAACGGAGTAATTCATGCTATTGACGCGGTATTAATGCCACCAAGCACAATGACGGACACTTCAGCAATGACTATCGCAGAAATTGTGATGGACATGGATGATTTTTCTACACTTGAAGCCGCTTTAGTAAAAGCTGGACTAGTAGACACATTCACAGGTGTAGCTGAATACACGGTATTCGCGCCAGACAACATGGCTTTCACAGCGGCTGGAACAGCGGCTGAAAATCTAATGATGGACGGCATGGAGTCTGATCTTTCAGCGGTACTTCAATACCACGTAGTAGCCGGCAAAGTAATGGCGGCTGATCTTTCAGATGGTCAAATGGTAGAAACACTTAACGGTGCCGAATTAACAGTAGAAATTACCGACGGCAATGTAATGATCGACGGCGCTATGGTTACCATGGCTGACGTTGAAGCTTCAAATGGTGTTATCCACCGAATTAACGCAGTGTTAATGCCTAATGCCGCTACTGACACGGCTTCAATGACAACGACGGAAGTTGTGGTTGGAACCGACGATTTTTCAACGCTTGAAGCGGCGTTGATCCAAGCAGGCTTAGCCGACACTTTCAACGGAATGACTAAGTACACTGTATTTGCTCCAGACAACATGGCTTTCGAAGCTATTGCGGCTGAGGTTTCAGCGCTAATGGCCGCTGGAATGGAAGACGAATTAGGAGACATTTTAAAATACCACGTCGTAGCGGGTGAAGTAATGGCCGGTGATTTATCAGACGGCATGGTAGTTGAAACCTTAAACGGTCAAACACTACTCGTTACCATCAATGCTATGGGTGAAGTGCGAATTAACGGTGCTTTAGTAACTATGGCTGATGTTCAAACTTCAAACGGAGTGGTTCATAAAATTAACGCGGTGTTATTGCCAGAAGTTGAAGAAATGACAGAAATGCCTTTCAACGACGTAATGGTTTCTAATAACGTAGCGGCTATTGCTGAACTTAAAGCACGAGGTATTATTCAAGGTTACGAAGACGGATCATTCCGACCGGCTAACCGAATTAACCGAGCGGAGTTCATTAAAATTATTGTCGAAGCACAAATGGACGCTGAAGACATTTATGGGTCTAACTGTTTCACAGACGTACACGACGAATGGTACGCGCCTTACATTTGTACAGCGCAACGAATGGGCATCGTAGGGGGTTACCCAGACGGAACGTTCAAACCAGCTGATAATGTACGAATGACAGAGGCTTACAAAATTATTTCTGAAGCGATGTTCTCAACCGAAGTAGGAGACGAAGGAAATCTTTGGTACGACAAATACGTTGACGTAGCCATGGAAAACAATTTCTACCTAGGACAAGACGTTGAAGTTGGTTCACGAACAACGCGTGAGCAAATGACTACTATGATTTACAACGCTTTGATGAAAAATGAAGGTATGATGATGGAATAAGCGTTTATTAACTTAAACAGCACTTCTAGATTCTACATTAAAATCCCTGCTGAGTTTCAGCAGGGATTTTTTTGGTCTTAATTTTGATCCCGGGATGGGCACATTCACAGTGAATTACATCCCGGGATCTTCACTTCAAATTAGCCCACTATTACAAAAACGAAGTTGGTTTTGTAAAATGAAGTGCCTTTAAGCCGCTCTTTGACTAGGTGAACCGATGTTCACTTGCTTTAAATCAATCTAGGAGCGGCATAAGTGCTTGTCGATTTACACTTTTGGGTTCCGTTTTGTAAGTTTTGGGGTTTTTGGGTGTGGGTTATGGTTTTGGTAGAGAAGAGAAAGTTGAGTATTTTTGATCGCGTAGCCGAGACCGGTCTCCGAACATAGAGACCGGTCTCGTTGATGCGTTTCAAGATTTTCTAAATTTATGGTAAAATGAACTAATGGAAAATTACTTAGTGGTCATAGCGCTTGTTTTACTTGGAATCGCTTACTTAGCTTTTCAATACTTTTTAAATCAGCAGAAGAAACTTTCTGAGATTGATCAGTACAAAGCGGCTTATTATTTAAAAGATTCTTTAATGAATAAGTCTGAATATTTATTTTTCAAAGAATTAGAAAGACAGCTTTCATCGGGTTACCATCTTTTTACTAAAGTTAGAATTGAAGATTTTATTGGCGTTAGAAAAAAGATTGAACGACCAGCTCATTTTCGTGGTTACATTCAATCACGACACTTAGATTTTTTGGTTTGTGATGAGCATATGGAACCAGTGTTAGCGGTTGAGTTAGATGGTGGTTCACATAAAATGGCGAAAACAATCGAAATTGATGCGCGCAAAGACTTAATTTGTGAAGCTGTGGGATTACGATTGGAGAGAGTTAGAGTTGGGAGTGACTTTACGGCGGAAGCAAACCGAGTGAAAAATGTGATTACAATGACTGATGTTATTTCGATTTCTCCATCAATTTGACTTCCCCCTCTCCTTAAGTAAAAAATAAAGGATTAATTCTTCGCCCAGGGCGGATTCTAACCCTTACTCAATGGAAATTCGAAACATCGCTATTATCGCCCATGTAGATCATGGAAAAACAACGCTTGTGGATGCCTTGCTTAAAGCGGATACCGCTAAAGACTCACACGCTCAAATTACCGAGCGAGCGATGGACAGCAATGACCAAGAACAAGAACGAGGGATTACGATCTACGCGAAAAATGCGGCGATTAATTACAAAGACACAAAAATTAACATTGTGGATACACCGGGGCATGCCGATTTTGGTTCTGAGGTTGAACGGGTACTACGAACGGTTGATGTGACAGTGCTTGTGGTTGATGCCTACGAAGGCCCGATGCCACAAACAAAATTTGTGTTAAAAAAGTCGTTAGAACTGGGTAAAAAAGTAGTGGTCGTGATTAATAAAATTGATAAACCATCAGCTCGTCCAGAATGGGTGGTTGACCAAGTTTTCGACTTGTTTGTTAAACTTGGGGCGACGGATGAACAATTAGACTTCCCCTACATTTACGCGGTGGCGCGAGACGGGATTGCGGTGAAAGAACTTACTGATGAGAAAAAAGATATTACGCCGTTACTAGATTTTATTTTAGAACACGTGCCAGCGGCGGATCACGACGATTCGGCGGACTTCAGAATGCAACCGGCCACACTGGCTTACGATAATTTTTTAGGACGAATTGCGGTGGGCCGAGTGCACGCGGGAACCGTTAAAGTAAACCAAAATGTCACGGTGTTAAAACCGGACGGCGGCAAACGATCTGGTAAAATTTCTAAAATTTTTACCTACCAAGGGATGAACCGAGTAGAAGCCGCTACGGCTAATGCGGGAGACATTGTCGCGATTGCCGGGATTACCGATATTTTTGTGGGTGAAACCATCGCTTCAAACGCTAATTCCGCCGCCTTGCCAGCCATTACGGTGGATCCACCAAGTTTAGCGATGTTCTTTATGGTAAATGATTCACCGTTTGCCGGACAAGAAGGAAAACTGGTCACGTCTCGACAAATCCGAGACCGACTCGAAAAAGAGTTAGAAACCAATGTGGGACTAAAAATTGAATTTCCAGAAAATTCTGACCGATTTAAAGTACTCGGTCGAGGCGAGATGCATTTGGCCGTACTCATTGAAACGATGCGTCGTGAAGGGTTTGAGCTACAAGTGTCTCAGCCCGAAGTAGTGATGCAAGAAATTGACGGTAAACAACACGAACCGATTGAACAAGTAGTGATCAATGTGCCGGATGAAATGTCGGGGAAAATTATTGAAATGATGGGGAAACGAAAAGGAGAAATGAAAAACATGGTGATGGAAAATGGAAACACGATGTTAGAGTTTGAAATGCCAGCGCGAGGTTTACTAGGGATCCGGTCAAACTTTATTATTCACACAAAAGGGGAAGGGACAATGTTTAGTTCCTTTAGTCACTACGCGCCGCACATGGGGAAAATTGAACGACGGATGGTTGGTTCACTAATCTCTGGTGAAACGGGTGAATCGGTGGGTTACAGCTTGTGGAAATTACAAGAACGAGGGCCTCTGTTTATTGGCGCCGCGGTTAAAATTTACGAAGGGATGATTATCGGGGAACATAACCAAGGTTCAGACCTAACGGTGAATGCCACCAAAGGAAAACAGTTAACGAATGTTCGTTCTTCTGGAACCGACGAAGCCGTAAACTTAACGCCGCCGATTCCGGTAACGTTAGAAGTGGCTTTAGAATACATCAAAGACGATGAATACGTTGAAGCGACACCGCTTAATATTCGTCTGCGTAAAAAGCATTTAAAAGAAAACGAACGAAAACGAAATAAGTAAGTGAGACTCCACGAGCTTGCGAGTGGTTAGTCGAACTTATCCCGGAAGCCGAGCAGAGCGAGGTTATCCGGGATCTCTTAGAAGAGCTTGCGAGCCTACTGCCGGGTCGTATCGACCACCATGGTGTAGAATCCTAGCGTCTTCGCTATGAAGCGTACGAAAAGTTAGAGGGAGTCTTCCTTCTGGCTCGGGCAACCCTTCAACAATTGGTCTCCCGTTTTCTATTGAAGTTACGCGCACAACTAGATTTCTTTCTCGCCGTGTAAGCACTAATAAACTCCCTGCTTCTAGCTCGTCTAAAGACTCTAAAAATGGCGGTAGCTGCGCTCCTTGGCGGATTAAATCTTGGCGATCAACAACTCCAATATCTTGAAGCTGAATAGTTCCACTATCGTGGTCAATAGTCTCAATCGTCAACAGTCGGCCATCGTTAAGATTTACGGTCTGACCAGGTTCTCCGGTGCTAAAAATTTCCTCAACGCGCGCACTAATTTGGCTCGCCTGTTCGGCGCTACGGATAGGGCGGAGACTGTCTGCGATGGCGGGCTCCGTTTGAGTGACTTTATATCTTTCAAAAACACGAGGATGTATTCTCTGTGCTCCTCCGTCTAAAACTAAAATGCCCTCACTGCCCACTTCTGTGATTTGGCGGTGGTGGACGCGACCATTACCAGTAGTGAATGTGATGTAGTCGCCTCGACTTAAATTTTCTGGTGGTTGATAATCAGACACTCTTGGGGCTCGTGCAGCTAAATCGGCGGCGTCTTGAGCCCGAACTGCAGCGGCGGCGTCTGCATCAAGAACTTCAAAGCCGTTGTTTGCTAAATAGTCTTGCGGAACCAATCGACCATCATCAAGTCTATAGCTCTCGCCTTCTGCGCCTCGTAGAATGTATGTGTGCGTTCCGTTGCTGACGACGGAATTAGCCGGAAGATCCGCCAAAGGATTTATCTCTGGAACGAGCGCTCTATGTGCCTGAATACCGTCCATAACGTTTACCACATCTAAACCAAAAACCCTCATAGGGATAGTCGTGTCACCCTCGCTTAGTAACTCTCGAGCGGTTTGAATCCCTTCATTGAGAACGGTGGTTGACACTTCGCGGGTTTGCCCCTCATCCGCCACTTTTTGAAGTGCATTAATGAGATTTTGATTTAGGGTTATCTCGACGCTGCTACCATTTCCCCCTTGGCGCATAATGTTTCGGAGCGAAAGGGGACTATTATCGCTTATTGCAGCATTCCAATCAAGACTGCCATTTCCAAAGTTAGTAAGCACAGACGAAACAGTTTCGTCGTCAAGGCCTCTAATGCCTGGCGCCCGAATAGCCTTCGAATCTGTCATAGCCGCTCGGGCTAAGCCTAATTCTCCATTTGGTGCCCCCACTTGCCTGCCGACGCGAACCCCTAAATCTTGCGGAGAAATACCGGCGCTGTTGAGGAGGCTGACAAATTCGTCGGGTACGTCTTGCCTCGATCGCATGCGTCCAATCAGGGCCGAGGTAATTTCATTCACTCTATCAAAATTACTTACTTGATCAGCGTTAAGGTTAATATCGTATTGTCTCAAAAAATCAGGATCGGTTAACCAACCCTGCTCGGCAAAGGCTGAACTGAGACGTGTTATGGTTGCGTGATCTAATACAGATAAAGCTCGGTGGGCTCTTTCATGCGAGACTAATTCACGTAGAAAAGCCGTTCGTCCCTCGCTCCCGGGTGGGTAATCGGCATCAATTTTAGCTTGATTGAACACGAGTGTTCCACCTTCTAATACGGCGGAATAATGGTTCCAGTCGCCACCGGCCGCTACAAAATCGGCTTCGGTTTGGGCTCTGATAGTAGGCGGGCGGTTGGTATTTGCCGCCACCGGAATCTCATCCACTACATTTGTCGGTTGCGGAGTCATTCTTCCCATGGCGCCACCGGCGGCCACAAAATCGGCTTCGGTTTGGGCTCTGATGGCAGGCGGGCGGTTGGTATTTGCCGCCACCGGAATCTCATCCACTACATTTGTCGGTTGCGGAGTCATTCTTCCTATGGCGCCAACGGCCCGGTTAGCGCCCAGTGTCATGAGGGTGTTATCTACCGCGTCCGCGCGCTCGGCAATTCTACCCGCCCCCCGCTCCACCGCACCGGCGATTCGATTGGCTCGACTCCCCTCACGGGTGGCGAGCTGGGTGCCTCTAGCGCCAAGTCGAGCAAGACCGGCCCCCCCAGCCATCATTCCGGGAATGGTAGATACGATTGCAGCCACATCACCTTGCGTTCCGCTGGTCAGCATGCCGCCAATTTGCTGAATAAGTGCAACGCCTTGCTCCCCAAGCAGGTTTAACATGGCTAATGCAGGGTTTTGAGCGCTCAGATCCTCTAGATGAATTTGGGCTTCTGTTGCTTCTTGTGGATCAGACGAAAGCGCTTGTGCCCGAAACCCCAAATAACGAGGCACGAGCGCTGTGGCGGAGGGAATATTAGAGATCATTCTCACCATGTCTTCGGCCCCCTCTCCTAATTCTAAAGCGAGTAACAGAGCGGTTTGGCCTAAGGAATCGGTTGAATAGATAGAGAACGGTTGGTCTCTCATCGCTTGAATTTCTGCGTCAGATAACCCCGCGCCATTAAGAACCCTTTCACCAACGCTGGCATTTTCACCTCGAAGCAGGTCTACAATCTCGTCTGTAGGAATTAGGTCGTCAGCAAAAGCGGCCGCATGTTGATCAACTTCATACCAACTAACCTCGCCTGAATCGGTGTGAATTTCAGTAAAGCGTTCTTGCCCATCTAAAATAATTATTTGGTCAATCGCGGCATCAAGGCTGTCGGCAAACTGGTTGAATTCAAATCGATCCAAACCGGCTTGGCCATTACTATCAAAGTGGGCAGCGTTAAACTCCCCCAAGTGTTCGCCTAACTGATTATTAGCGGCTTGTTGCAAGAAATCTAAAATTTCGGCTCTTAGTGCTGGGTCATTGCGCAGCGCTTCGGCGGTTTCGGGGTCTTGCGCTTCAGAAATTTGTGCAATTTGTATGTCTAGATTTGATAACTCAGCGGTAGTGTCAGCCACTTCTTGTGTGCTGATGGTTTCGCTTTGTTCACCGGTTTCTAGTTCTAGACTTTCTAAAGACATTTTTTAAAGGGATTCTAGTTCTTTGTAAATTTCGTTTAAGGTTTTTTCGGCATCAACATTATCAATTCTTTCGAGTGATTTTCCTTTAGATCGAGTAATTTTATATTTAAGACTTTTAATAAAAACCGGGGGATTACAACGGTCGTTTTCAACCGCCGCTCTGAGCGCTAATTTTTGGTAAGCGCTGGCTTGTTGTTCGAGTGACTTAATAAACATCTGAGCTTGAGGCGAAAGCTGGTCCCAGTGGTCCTCAATTTTTTGTTGAGTTTGAGGATGAAAAATAATACTGCTCGCCATGGCTACTCATTTAAATATCTGGCTATTGTACATGATTTTTGTTTTTTTTGCAAGGCTTGTTGACAAGCGGCACAGGCTTTTTTCTGACTAAATTTTGGGGCGGCGTTCATACGGTGTTGGTAGTACAGCGTTTAAAAGCCGAATAAAAAAGTTTGACGCCCCCGAAAAACTAGATAATTTCTCGCTAATCCAGATTCGTGTCATGGGCTCATTTGAAGCGCCGGCGACTGGGGAAAAAATATACTTTGCTTTCACCTTAAGAAAGCAGCCATACAGAGATTGATGATATCGTGGTTTTAGTCCGCGAAAAGGTTCAATCCGAGTGTACATTTTCTCTTGTTGTTAATTTTGCTTTACCATGCCAGAAATCTTTACGTCTTTATTATTGCTTGCTTACGCCGCCATGGGTGGAGTGGCTATTTTAGCTTTTGGTCCTACGATTAAAGATTTGTGGATTGAAAAATCAGGGGTCAATAGTACTACTTACATGGTATGGCTCACGAATGCGGCCATTGGTTCTTTGTACGCTTTATTCATCGTTGGAGATTTTGTGATGCTTTTGATATCTTCTCTCTATGCCGTTTGTTGTTGTGTGGTTCTAAGCTTAAACTGGCGTTTTCAGCGTCGTAATCGAGTGGTTACAATCAGCGTAGAACCGCAGGACTTGACTATAAACACCGAGAGTTTAGTGTAGATCTAATTTATTAAATCTACATTATGTCAAAAACAAAGAATTTAAGACGCAATACGAACGTGCGTTTACTCGTTTTATTAAGTCTACTGGTGGTGCTTGCGATTTGTTATTTCGTGTTTGAAAAATTTCGGCTTTGGATTTTAGGTTTGATCGCCTTAGTCTTGGTGGCTTTTGGCATGGAGTTCTCTGGAACCGACGTCGATTTAGGTAAGTTAGTTGAAACAGGTTCGGTTTCCGAATCCATGGTGACTAAAACTGAAAACGGTACCTGGCTGATTGGTGAGTGTGAAAAAAGAGAAAACTTTAACTGTGACAATTTCGCCTATCAGGAAGAAGCCCAAACGTTATTTGAGGAATGTGGTGGCATTGAAAATGATGTACATGGTTTAGATCGTGATAAGGACGGTATCGTTTGTGAAGCCAACCGAAAACGCCCGGCGGACGTCGCGGCTAAATCGGTGTGGGATATTTTAGGGTTTGAAGGTGATACTGATCCCGAAACATCTCCAATTACGAACTAATTTTTGTAATTTATTAACTGAGGGCTTAAGCCCTCAGTTAGGTTAATTCTTCGGCCACCAAGGAAAAAATTTATTGGTGTATTTTGCGTAGCTTTGAAACTCTTCGTTATCGGCGTAGTGGGCTTCCGCCATGGGTACGCCTGATACTTTTAAAATTAAAAAGGTTATGACTAAAGGGGTGATTAAGGCGGCCCACCACAACTCTGCATTCGCCACGACAATCCAAATACCCCACCAGCTTACGACTTCCCCAAAGTAGTTCGGGTGTCGTGAAAATTTCCAGAGTCCCTTTTTCATAATTTGCCCTGGTTTTTTTGTTTTTACAAATTTAGCCAGTTGGGCGTCTGATATGATTTCAAAAATAAGACCAAAAGCCCAAACCGTTACTCCGGCTGCTAGTAAATAAAGATTTGTTTCTGGAGCGTTCAAAATGGCCACTAACAAGGCGGCCATCATTCCAAACATTAAAGCACCTTGCAGCATGAATACTTGCAAGTAAGAACGCAGATAATAATTTTTCCAGCCTTCGCTCATTTTGGCGTAGCGTTTATCTTCTTTATTTTTATGGATAAACCTTGATCCGATGTGATACGTAAGCCGAAAACCCCAAATCGCCATCATGAAGCTTATGGCAACCGATGGCGTTAAAAGCGCTAAGGTTGGGTTTGCCTCAAAGGCAAATAGAATGAACGACGCATTGGCGAGCAAGGCGACCACGGCCATGGAGAAACCCCAGAATACATCAGCAATTGAATTTTTTTTCGTCCAAATAGAAAGCCCAAACGCGAGGGTCTGCAAAAGCCAAATACCGCAAGCCACTTTTAATATTAAGAGCATATTAGATTTTTAGTAACTGAGCGATTTGAAAACCAGCGGTGGCAACCGTGGCACTTAAAAATGTTCCCCAAAGAGTATCGTAAATAGCCACGTCGAGTGGCCAGTTTTTTAGTGTGGCTAAGTTGGTCATGTCGTAGGTAGCGTAGGTAAAGAAGCCAAATAAAGCCCCCCACATTAAAGCGGTTTGCCATTGCCCAGAAGTTATGGCCGGTTGAACGGCAAAAATGATGATTCCGACGATGTAAACCAAATAAAAAATAGCCGCGGCGGGTAAGTTAAAGGCGATTAAATCCCCCAAGTGCTTTTCATAGAGTCCCTTCGCCACAAAATTGATCCAGAAAAAATCAATAATGAAGAAAACCGGAATCATGGCCAGGTACAGGTAAAAATATTTCATATATTTAATATATTTATAATTAAAAATATATCTAGTATTTTGTTTTTTAATTAAACAGGATTATCTTTGTTTAAAATTTGACGCTAGAGTTAATTTTTTACTAAAATGAGAGGTATGCACATAGAATTTAAAACAGATTTTAGAGGTTGGCTTGAGACACATCGCTGGAAGCCAAAAGAATTAGCCGAAAATTTAGGGGTCAGCCGGCAAACGATTCATCATTGGATGGATGGGGCGAGTACGCCTAAAAACGAAGAAGTGATTCGAAAGCTTTACAAATTAGGGGGTGATAACTTAATTGCCTTTATGAACCGTGATCATAAACCTCGTATTTCAAAGCCCAGAGCTTATTTTGAAATTGAAGGGGGCACTAAAATTGAAGGCGAAATTAGAATTAACGGGGCGAAGAATGCCGCTCTACCCATGCTTTGTGCGGCTTTGTTAACGCCCGAAAAATGCACGTTTCTTGAAGTACCAAATATTACCGATATTGAAAATTTGCTCACTATTTTTTCAGATATTGGGGTAAAGGTGACCCGTTATCCAGAGATGCGAAAAGTAGAAATTGAGGCTAAAACGGTAGATTTAAAAAAACTGGCGGACTTAGATGATGTGCGTAAGTTTCGAGCCTCACTCTTAATGATGGGACCCATTTTAAGTCGTTTTGGAGAGTGTGAAATTTTAATGCCGGGTGGCTGCGTCATTGGCGCTCGTTCAAATTACATACATACTGATGGCTTGATGACTTTAGGCGCTGAAGTAGAAGAAACGGAGGATAGTCTGAAAGCTACTTTTAATTTAAAAAGCTTAGCCAGTAATCGTTTGTTGCTTTCAGAAGCTTCGGTGACCGGGACTGAAAATTTGGCTATGTTTTTGGCGGGACAACCCGATAGCGCGGAAATATATTTTACGGCGGCTGAACCGCATGTGAGTGCGACTATAGAAATGTTGGGTAGTATGGGAGCGGATGTGGAGGGGGCTGGTACGCATCACGTTAAAATAACAGGGCGTAAAGACCTAAAAGGAGGAACTTTCACTATTCCAACGGATGGTTTACTGGTTGGAACTTACGCTATTGCCGCTTTGTTAACGCAAGGCGATTTGATGATCACGAATGTAAATCATCGAGAGTTATTTTCTTTTTATGGTCTACTTAAACGGTTAGGCGCTCAGTTTGAAATGCTTGATAGGGCTTTACACGTAATGCCTAGCCCCAATCTCAAGGCGATTAGTAAAGTGCAAACGGCGATTTACCCAGGCTTTTCAACCGATCTACAAAGTCCACTTGGGGTTTTGTTAACGCAGTGTGAAGGGGATTCTTTGCTATTTGAAACGCTGTTTGAGAATCGTTTAACGTATTTACTAGAATTGGAGAAAATGGGGGCTCAGGTGCAAATTTTAAATCCACACCAAGCCAAAATTACGGGCAAAACCAAACTAAGAGCCGCGGAAGTGCAAAGTTGGGATCTTAGAGCCGGAGCGGCCATGGTATTGGCGGGTTTGATTGCTGAGGGATATACAAAAGTGACTAATATTGATTATATTGACCGGGGTTATGAAAACTTTGTAGAGAACCTTAATCGTTTAGGCGCTAACATTGAACGCGTAGAAACCTAATTAAAAAAAAGCCGCTCAAGCATTGAGCGGCTTTTAAAACAAAGTTTTATATTTATCGACTGGCCCGAAAAGTACGGTATGGCAAGAATTGGTATTTCATGCTTTCACGACATTCAAGGGGCGCGCCTTGGCTTACTTTTAAACGCGAGAGCGTGCTGGTAACCGTGTCAGATTCTGCAATATTACACTTTTGGAACCGATTGAAAAATTTAGAAGAATCAATTCTCATAAACGTCATCCCTCGGTAATCAATGGTGCCAGGCATAGTGTAAAGCAGGTGATTCTCTTTCCCTTCTGGAATTTCTTTAATCTGTAAACGATCCGTAATGCTTTTAGATTGCAGTTCATTGACCGTTTCGGTAACGGTGCTTTGTAAATCTACATTCTCACTTTCAACGATATTTTCAGCGGCGTCTAAAGTTTCACTTGGCATCATTAAGTCTTCACTGGAATTTGGTTCCACAACATTATCTTGAATTTCAGTAGGGCTTAAAAAATCAGATTCAACACTTGATTCTTCGTTTGTTTCAAAACTTTCATTGTCTTCTTCAAAGCTCTCAAGGGCTTCAATAGCCTCATTTAATTCATCAATCGCCGCTAGCGGGTCTTCCTCTTGCGCGAAAGAAACATTAGTGGCACTCGCTGCCATTAGCAGCATCAGACCGAGTGTTTTTGTATATCGCATTTTTTGTTTTTTAAAGATTATATTTTATTATAACACTTATTTACATTGTTTTCAAGTATTGTTTTTTGTCTTTTATAAGGCTTGTATAATTTTATGCATAATTTAAATTAAAGCCCGATGAAGCTTATTAGAGCCAGCTTATTAGTGTTAACGCTTTTATTAGGCTTGTTTTTTTTATGGCCCCTACCTTCACCGACTGAAAAAACAGTTTGGTTTTTTTATGATCAGTCTGGAGAAGTTTTATACCAAGAATCCGCTGTGTCTTCACTGAGTACCGAGCCTCCGTCGTTTTTGCTAGAAAGCTTGGTAACATTAGAAGATCAAAATTTTTATCAGCATGGTGGAGTTGATGTTAAGGCTTTATTAAGAGCGATTTCTCAAAATATAGCTTCTCAAGAAATTGTGTCTGGCGCGTCGACACTGACTATGCAGCTCGCGCGCTTAGAAATTTTACCTAACACCGAAAGAAATTGGTGGTACAAAGTCCGACAAGCTTTTTGGGCTTTAAAACTGGAACAAAAATTAACGAAAATAGAAATTCTTAATCGCTACTTAGCCCAGGTTAATTTAGGAAACGGAGCTTACGGTTTTGAAAACGCGGCTCGGCGATATTTTTCTAAAGACCTTCACCAGCTATCGGTGGGCGAGTTATCGACCTTGCTGGCCATTATTCAAAATCCGAGTCAGTTTAACCCTATTGCCAATCCGGAACGGGCGTTAGAACGTCGTAATTTTATGTTAAGCCGTTTAGAGGCGGCAGCGGTAATAGACACAGAAACCTATAAGTACTGGGTGAAGAATCCACTTATTATTAAACCAGAGGTTAATAACCTTATAACCGCCCCTCATTTTATATTTTGGTTAAAATCTCAGCTGGATTTTTTAGAAGACGAAAGTGAGGAAGTGCATGTCTATACTACCCTCGATAAAAAACTGTATCAAGACAGCCTGGCGATTGTGCAGCAAAATATTAAACGGAACGAAAAAGAGAAACAACTTAGCAACGGTGCGGTGGTGGTACTCGACCCTCAAAATCGCTTACAGTTAATGATTGGCAGCGCTGATTTTTTTGACGACACAATGGCGGGGGCGGTTAATATGGCCACCGCCTACCGACAATCGGGTTCGGTTTTAAAACCGTTTTTGTATAGCTTAGCCCTTGATAAAGGCTTTTCGCCGGCGGATGAGCTCAGTGATTTGAAAACTATCTTTGCAGAGGGGTATTTACCACGAAATTTTTCAATAACAGAAGAAAATGGCGCCGTTCGGTTCCGCGAAGCGCTGGCCAATTCTTATAACATCGCGGCGGTAGATTTGCTGACTCAGGTGGGTATAGAACCCTTTTATTACTTTTTAGAACAGTTGGGGTTATCCCTTCGGGCTCAACCCGAATCGCTTGGTTTAGCGATGATTTTAGGGTCGGCTGAAACGTCTCTTTTAAATCTCACCCAGGCCTATTCGGTGTTTACTCATCAGGGTCGTTTAAATGAAGTTGTTTTTATAGATAAAGCCACCGATGCGCAGGGCCTTGTTTTATATCAGCCAGAGCCGCTACCGGTTAAAAAAGTTTTATCGAGCAGCAGTGCCGAGTGGGGGCAACAAGTATTAAGTGATGATGCCGCGCGTTGGAAGAACTTTTCACGTGGTAATAGTTTAGAGTTACCTTTTCCAAGTGGGGCTAAAACGGGTACTTCGCAAGCCTTTCGAGACAACTGGGTGATTGGTTTTTCGCCCTTTTATACGGTTGGAGTTTGGGTCGGTAATGCCAATGGTGCGCCAATGGTAGCGAGCTCTGGTATGCAAGGGGCCGGCCCTATTTGGCAAGGGGTGATGCAACGTTTGCACCGCGACAAACCAGCCCTTGGTTTTGAATACACTGGTGATCGCGTTTTAAGTACGGCTTGTCGACGTCCTCAGGCGACGCTCTGTGCAGAAACGGTTCCGGTTTTTTTGACCGCTCAAGAACGAGCCGCCTTAAATCAGGCACCGCCTGCCGACCAGACGCGCAGTTTGAAAATAATTTACCCGGCTAATGATGATACTTTTGTAGCCGGTTCAGACTTACTGATTCAAATAAGAGGAACTAATGTCAGTGCATTAAAATATAGTTTTAATAATAAAATCTTGGAAGGCCCAATTATCAATAATTTGCCACTAGGCCAGCACGCGATTGAAGTCACTAACCTTGACGGAGAGACGGATAAAGTGCAGATTAAAGTCGAAAACTTATAAAATTTTTTTATGAAAAAATTCCTTCTTTTGCTCACCGCTTTCTTTTTAACCGCGTGTGATGATTTAGTCCTTACCGAGGATTTAAAATCGCTCATAGAGGCTGAACCCAATTTGGCACCAATCAGTTTTGACAAACCAGCAGAGATTGAATTTATTTCGCCGGCGCACGAAAGTGACGACATCGAAGGCCAGACACCGATTACTTTTTTATGGAAAGAACCGGTATTAGCCTTACAAAATCACCAAGCGGTAAAAGCCTTTTTGGCGGATCATCTTAGCATCGAACCCGCTCATCCAGGAGAGTGGCGTTCGCTGGGCACCAGCGGTATTATGTTTCAGCCAGAAGAAGCCTGGAAGCCATCAACGCTGTATCAACTGACGGCTAAGCCAGACATTTTAACTGATTTAAATTACAACTTTAATACTAAAACGGTGGCTATTAGCCGCTTTGATGCCGAAACGCTCGTCGCTCAAAAACCACTCACTCTTTATTTTAATCAGTCGATTGATCTGGCGGCTTTGGGCCAAGCTCTCACGCTTAAAGCGACCGATACAAACGTAGGTGATATAAAATTAGATGCCTCGTACGGTACTCTTGAAACAGAAGACGGTGAACCATTAACCGATAAAACCAAAGTCGAATTAACCCCTCGAACCGCGTGGCCTCAAAGTGTTAATTACACGCTTAGTCTCGCGGCAAGTGATTTTAGTTTACAGGGCGATGTGCCAACCCAAAAAGAACTAACGGTCGAGTTTCAGACGGCAGGACCTTTTAGTCTTATCGACCGCAGCGTGCCCAGCATTCATACCAGAGCTCTAGAGCTTAAGTTTAGCGCTCCGGTAAACAGCAAGACCTTGGCCGAAAATTTAGAAATAACTCCCGCCCCTGAAAAAGATTTAACAGAGGTCTTAAGCTACTGGATTGAGAATGATTACACCAGTAACAGTTTTTACCTCTCACCACCTGATGGTGTCTGGGATCCAGAAGTGCAATTTACGGTATCTTTAAAACCAGCGTTTGAAGACGCGGGAGGGCGAAAACTAGAAAATTATGAACCGTTTGTTTTTCAAACAAATTTAGAAACTTTCTTCACCCCGATTTATTTCCCTAATAGTTTTAGTGTCTTCGGCCGAGGGGGGGAAATAAAGCCAACTTTTTCATACGGCGGTAAGGTTAAAAACGTTACGGTTACTTTAAACGGAAAGGTAAAAAATTATCCTTTAACGACCTCTTTAAAGAAAAGAAAGATTTGGGAGTTAGACTTGCAAACCGAATTTCCAGAATTTTTTAGCGACACCGGAGGCCTTAAATCAGGTGACTACGAGTTAAAGATATTTATTGAGCAAAATCGTTCACGATCCTACAATGCACGTTTTTTTGTCTCTGATTTTGCGGTGGAATTAAAACAAGCCGCCAACAATAATTTATCGGTCAAGGCGAT
>Ga0307935_1000334_pt1 | contig 21880 bp, 28 predicted proteins | sample OrgLakmetageno92_FD_201827 | JGI IMG/M metagenome (GOLD analysis project Ga0307935, IMG submission 201827) | Saline water microbial communities from Organic Lake, Antarctica - #92 | ecosystem: Environmental > Aquatic > Non-marine Saline and Alkaline > Saline | place: Antarctica: Organic Lake...
TAAACAATACTTTAAATCTATAGAAAATCAAGTGGATTCTCTATGGCTTATTACACACCTTCACGAACGCACCAAACAGCGGATGCGGATCCAACGGCCGCGCGAGGAATTCTGGATGGAATTGCGCACCAACCATGAATGGGTGATCTTTCTTTGGTAGTTCCGCAATCTCCATTAACATACCGTCAGGTGACGTCCCCGAGAATATCAATCCGGCATCGGTTAGTTGCTGTACGTACTCTGGATTGACCTCGTAGCGGTGGCGGTGACGTTCGATAATACTGGTATCTTTGTAGGCACGATATGCGTGGGTTCCCTTTTTGATAACACACGGACAAGAGCCTAGCCTCATGCTCGCACCCATATCGCCCTGTTCTATTTTTTGGATTTGCTCAGGAAGGATGGCGACGACGGGGTGAGGCGTGTTTGGGTCTACCTCGGTCGTATGTGCTTTTTTCAACTTGGCGACATTGCGCGCAAATTCAGCCACCATCAACTGCATTCCGTAACAAATACCAAAATATGGAATTTTGTTGGTGCGCGCAAATTCGATAACTTTCAAGGTGTCTTCGATTCCTCGCGAACCGAAACCTCCGGGGACGAGAATTCCGTCGTATTTTTTTAATGATTGTAGTTCAGATTTTTTGCTGAGATTTTTTGTTTCTATCCAATGCAACACGGGTATCAGTTTCTGCTGATAAGCAGAAATCCGCAGTGATTCGATAATGGAAACATAGGCATCAGACAGCACATAGTCCCCGGTACTAAAATATTTACCAACAACAGCAATGTGGACTTCCTTGGTGGCTGAACGACGTCTCTTGTTCAGTGCTTCCCATCCCTCGAGACTTGCTGTGCGGGCACGTAAGCCGAGTTTCTTGAGGATGTGTCTCCCAAGCCCATCCCGTTCAAAATTAACCGGCACTGCGTAGATAGAGTCTACATCCGGTGCAGAAATAACATGCTCGTAAGGAACGCCTGTCATGCTCGATAGTTTTTCTTTTCTTTTTTCATCTACAGGGGTCTCTGCGCGTGCAATAATGAAATCTGGCTGTACGCCGTATGAATTCAGTTGCACTACTGCATTTTGTAGTGGTTTCGTTTTCATTTCTCCAATACTCTGGGGTGCTGGCATATAGCCAACCAATACAAAAGAAACATCGTTGGGTTTTTTATTTTTCAACTGGCGAGCCGCATCAATGAACAGTGCATTGTTGTGCTCACCAACGGTCCCTCCGATTTCTATAACCAGTACATCTGGTTGTTGTTCTTTTACTAATTTTTCTAGACGCCGATGAATTTCCTGGGTGATGTGATATAGCGGATCAACACATTTGCCGTCGAACCCGAGCGCGCGTTCCTTGTCGATAACATGTTTGTAGACCATACCGCTGGTCATGTAATTGTCACGCGGTAGACTTTTCCCGAGGAAACGTTCGTAGTTCCCCATGTCTTGATCAGTCTCGAGTCCAGAATCCATAACAAAGACTTCTCCATGTTCGGTAGGATTCATGGTCCCTGCATCAACATTCAAATATGGATCAATTTTCATCAGAGAAACATCAAGATTACGCGCCTGCAAGATCGCTCCGATTGACGATGTGGTAATTCCCTTGCCGACTCCAGACATCACGCCCCCAACTACGAAAATGTATTTGGTTGTTTTCTTTTTCTTTGGCATATATTTTTCCAAAATCAAAGGCGGGAAAATCCCGCCTTTGATACATTATTTATCTAGATACATCCAGAGGGCCAAAGCACTCGAGATGACTCCCAGTATGATTCCTGCTGCGACTAGAGAAAGGCTCAGTAATGCAAAGTTAGACACATAGTAGTCGAAGACATTAAAGCCACCAAAGAATGCGCTGGTTTGCCCTGCCATCCATGAAGTCAGCGGATACAAAACAATAATAGTGAAGATGGCGGCGAACAGCCCATACAGCATCCCTGCCATATATAATGGACCCTGAACGAAGCGTCTTCGAGCCCCAACCATCTGCATGATTGATATTTCCTCGCGTGAGGCGTACATGGCCAAACGTAATGTATTAAATGTGATCAAGACTGAGAGCACCCCAAACACAATCGACAAAATCATTCCCAGACGACGCACCGACCCCATGGCCTGTCGTACACGTTCGATAATACGCTCGTTCTGATAGTAGTTTACTTTTTCTACCAAGGCCTGTGTGGTTGTTGGTAGTGGTCCTGTAATAGAAATAAATTCAGCGACCTGTTCATACTGGGAAGGTTCGAATGCACGAATATTCAACGACGAACCGAGAGGGTTTTCGCCAAGTTCTTCCAGGGCCTGTAGTGTCAGGGAGTCGTTTTCATGACGTTCACGAAAAGCATCAAGAGCATCTTCTCGTGAGACATATTCTACAGATGAAACTTCTTCTAGTGCGAGTAGTTGTTCTTGTACATCCAAAACTACCTCCTCTGGTGCATTAGGTAAGAAATATACATTCACATCTACCTTTTGAGCAACTTGCTCGAGAGAGAAAGAAAGTACTGACTGCGTAAAAATAAGCAACGCAATAATCAAAAGCGTTACCGAAAGCACGAAAACAGCCGCAAACGTAACCGTTCCGTTACGTGTAATATGTTGCCATGCTGATTTGAAAATACGATGTGGTTGTTTCATAAAGTTCGTGAATATATTAGTCGTGTAATGCTTTTTCTAGCTTTTCAGTATGATAGGTCCCCTTTTCCTTGTCAGAAACTATTGTACCATCTTTTATTATAATCACGCGTTTTTTAATATCATCGACAACACTCTTGCTATGAGTGGTCAAAAGGACAGTAGTACCGAGCTCATGGATCTTTTTTAAAATAGTTACGATTGAATGTGTTGCCTCTGGATCGAGATTCCCCGTTGGTTCATCTGCAATCAGTACGTCTGGCTGGTGGACCATTGCACGTGCGATGGCAACGCGCTGGCGCTCTCCAGCCGAGAGCTGTGTAGGGAACCTTTCCATTACATGCCCAAGCCCAACCAGATCAAGCGCGTATGCAACATCTGTATTAATAACTTCCTCACTTTCCCCCATAGCCTCTAAAACAAATGCGACGTTTTCAAAAGCGGTTTTATGAGATAGAAGTCGATAGTCCTGGAACACAACACCAATTCGGCGGCGATGTAGCGGTAGCTCGTATGATGGGAGTCGGTCTACGTGATAGCCATCAAATAGAACCGTTCCGGATGTTGGTTTTTTTTCTGCCCACAAATGCTTGAGGAGAGACGACTTCCCTGCGCCAGAACGCCCAATAAAGGTTACAAATTCTCCTACGTTTATAGTAAAAGAAACACTATCCAAAGCCCGATGCCTGGTGTCAGTAATGTGTGTTACGTTATCAAAAACAATCAGCGGTGATTCTTCTTTCATATAAAAAACATTATACCTGTCTCGTGAAATAATCACAAACTATTGTCTACAGCAAAAATAGCCGCGTCCTGCACGTGCCTGAACCTATCAGATTCTAGCTTTGTCCCGCCGTACCATCGAGCCACACATATTACCGCATTGATCATGTTCTTCTTTTGAAGAATTCTGAGAATCACATTGCCTGCGCCCGTTTCGCCGTCATCATTTTTTGACTCGTACACAACACCATCATTGGTGATACGAACTGCCCAGCTGTGATGGGTGGCTTTGTGGTGGTTTTTATTTTTTTTTGTGCGCTTGAGGAAATCTTTTATCGCTTCCCTATTCTCCACCAACCCAATTGCAACAGAATAGACCGACCCTCGATCAGTAATAATTCTTTCAAAATTCTGGAATGACTCGGCAGGGATATTCCCATCCCCAAAATCCATGCGTTGTGTTTTTTGAGATTGAGTCATACTTAGAGTGTATATTTATCAACGAGCTTTATGCACCTGCCAAATGTTCCCATTTCATATAGCCCGAGTATGTTAACGAACAGGCTTGGAGGACACGGGAGCTCACCCAAGGCATCAATCACTGCTTGTGCTTCCTCAATGTTTTTAAACTTACACAGGGTAATATGTGGAAATTTATAAAATGAAAATGGATAGCCAAATTTTTCGATATCATTTTTTTGCTCATTATTAAACCTTTCTGTGTTGTAGTATTTTTGACGCACATGACCTCCTCTCAAGCCATTAAGTTTCTCTACAATCGCAAAGCGCATTTTATCAATCTCTGGAGTTTCTTTGTATACGAAAAATACACCACCGTCTTGTACAACTTCTATATGAGAAAATGGTAAATATACACCCTTCGACTCTTGGGCAAACTGCCTGAGATGGTTCTGAATCTCAGACATTTGAGATTCTGGGTACTCCGGTGCATATAACGTGATGTGCGGAAATGGACCCTCTTCGGAAACAAAAAATTCAGGCTCAGCATACTGGCGTAACTTTTCGATAAAACGAAATGCCTCTTGCTGTGTTTCCATACTCGGAATGATAACTGTGTTGATTTGAATGTGTTGAGTCATATTACAAAAATTATTTCTCCTCTGAACTGAGTCGCTTCAGATATTGCGAGACATTCAGAATAATTCCCATACTTGCAAGTGTGATTGCTAATGCCGTTCCACCATGAGAAACAAAAATTAACGGTAATCCTGTTAGTGGAAATAATCCCAAAATTGCAGTGATATTCAAGAAGGACTGTACAATAACCAGCATCACTAATCCCGTGACTAGTAATCTCGCAAACATATTAGGGGCGCGACGTGCGATGTATAATCCCCGCAATGCAAAAGCAGCATACAAGAGAAGAAATCCTAACGTCCCTATAAAGCCCATCTCTTCACCTAGAACAGCGAAGACAGAGTCCCCTACTGGTTCTGGTAGGTATTGGAATTTTTGAATACTTTGACCATAGCCACGACCCGTAACCCCACCAGAGCCCAGCGCGATGTAACCCTGTCTAATTTGATAGGAGGCGCCCTGTGGGTCGCTCCCTGGGTTCACAAACGTTTTAACGCGCGCCATCAAGTAAGGGCGTGCAGCCACGAGCACGACCCCGGCTAAAATCGCCAGTAGGAACATAATCGCAAGGTCTCGCAACCTTGCCCCTGAGACAAAGTACATAATGACCCCTGTTCCAGCGATCACTAGGAATGTCCCTGTGTCTGGCTGTGCAAGGAGAACTGCCCCCGCAACAACAAACATCACAGCCAAAGGGATGATTCCATATTTTAACTGATGCAGCTTACGGTGTGCCCATCCATACCAAGAAGCCACATACATAACGAATACGATTTTCAAAATTTCTGCTGGCTGGAACGAGAGGGGTCCAAATGAAACCCAACGCGTTGCTCCACCGTGGGATAATGAAATACCTGGAACAAAAACAAGCACCGTTAGTATCAATCCAATTATCAAAAGAACAAGCGAGTACTTTTTCCAAAAAACATATGGGATTTTGAATGTGACATACCCAGCGATAAGCCCCCCAACAAGGCCTAGTACCAATTGCCCTAGAAGCATGCGCTTGAAAATATCAGGATTCTTGGGCACAACAGATAGGGATGCCGAAACAAAAACAAATAGCCCGACAACAACAAGCGTCGCGACAATCAAGAAAAATGGTTTATCGAAGCGTGCATTACGCCACTGTTGTAAGAGGTTAGCCAGCATATATTATGAAACAAGTGCAATGACCACGCCCACAACCGAAATCATCATTGTAAAAATCCAATAACGCATAACTACTTTTTCGCGACTCCAGCCGATTGATTCAAAATAGTGATGAAGTGGAGAAATTGGATATAATTTTTTTCCAAAATATCTTTTAGCAATAATCTGAGAAAACGAAGAAAACGATGTTGCAACCAGTGGAAACCCGATAATCAAAATCCAAAGTGATTTATGTAGCAAGAATGCAATAATCGGCAACGTGAGTGTCAGTGCATACATCCCTGTTTCTCCCATGTAAAAACGCGCTGGTGGAACATTGAACCAAAGGAAAGCAAGAAGACCTCCGGCAATTACAAAACAAAAGGCTGCGATATCGAACTGCTGCTGAGCAATCGCAATCAAACCAAACGCAGCAAAAATAATAGCTAGTACCCCTCCTGACAAACCATCCATTCCATCAATCACCCTACTCGAAAAGGTTCCAAGCACCACCACAACAAAGTAAGGAACAAAGACCCAACCAATATAGAGCTCCCCAAGAAATGGAACCACAATAGATCGGTAATCGAGCTTGATAAAAAACCAAGCAGCAAAGATGAGAGCAACCCCTAGTGTTGTTGCGATCAGAGAACGGCGGCTAAATCCATGTATAAAACCTTTGAAGCGTTCACTATGTGATTCGAGAATATCTTCGACTAACCCAAACATCGCACCAAAAAGAAATGCAGCAAATGGGACAAATGTCTGGCTACGTGAAATATAATCAAGCTCAATCAGAACCTCGTTCGGGAACACTCTCGACAGGGTAAAAAATATGAGTGTTACGATACCCACACTCCCCCAGATAATGATACCTCCTACGCGCGGAGTGCTTGTCTCTGTCTTCGCGTCATGAATCGCTTTATATGATTCAGAAAAATCATGTTCATTATCCTCGTGGCGATTCGTCTGCTTCCACATTTTGTAACGATACATCCAACGTGTGAGGCTCGGTGTTAGCGCTACCCCCACAAGAAACGAGAGGATAGCTGGCAGACCAATTTTGAGAAGACTTGCAATCATAGGAAAATAAATTATTGAGTAATACGATATCCAGTACTAACGATATCTGATATTTTTTCAAAATCAGAAAAACGTGTGTCAAATCCTGATTTCATCACAACTAATCCAATGTATTCACCTGGTATTGGCTCGACAATCGCGAGCATATTTCCTCCCGCCAGATCAGTGTAACCCGTCTTAAGCAAGCGGAGCTCTGGAATAGATTCTACGCCAGGATACGTGTGTTTGAGCACTTGTTCTCCCAGTGTGAATTCCGCGCGTGTTGTTATCTGTGCGATTGATGGCGATACGAGAAGGAGATCGAATGCTACACTAAGGATTTCTGACGCGCTACCAGTCGAGGCTCTCTCGAAAGATCGAAAATCATATCCAGAGGGATCATTGATCACCATATCCAAACTATATGCGTCAAGATACTGTGCGAGTACTTCCTCTCGCCCAGGATTTTCTCTGTCGATGGTTAACGAGAGATCATTAGATGATGCCATTAACATTGCTGACAAAATATCAGATTCTGTATTGCATGACCCAACCACTAACTCATCATCCCCAATAGCCGCTAAATCATCCAACTCGATACAGAGCGTATCCTCGCTCGGAGTCTCGAGGGCTGTCCGTGCAAGGACAAGTTTGGCAAGTGATGCCAGATTGCGAGGAGTATCGGCCTGCCGCTCAAAGATTACATTGGCGGTCGATAGATTGTATATAAGCAAAGTCTCAGCATCAAAAGAATACGCTTGCGCGAGTTCAGCAATAAGATTATTACGAATGTCGCGCAGTTGTAGTGCCTGTTCATCTTGAAGGCTTTGCACTGTCTGTCGGGTTTCTATCTGAAGGCTGTTTTTTTGAGTAGAAGAAATTCCAATAGCAATAAACAAAACAGTAAAAAATAATGCAACGAGTACTTTGTAACGATCTTTCTTTTTCATAATAAATATAATAATTAAACTGTTAATGTGGCTACTCTGGGGTCGATATTTCTATGCTTTCATCATCCCTATGTTCACGTAGTTGCTCTAATTTATTCATACATTCATCATGGTTCGGTAACTCGTCAACCTTAGTAATGCCGAGAAAGGTCATGGTGTCGCTAGATGATTGGTAGAATACGCGACGTTTGTCTTCTGGGTCTTCCTTCTTTTCGATTAATCCTCGAACCAAAAGATTTCGTAGCATGAATTGTGAATTCACACCACGAATATGGTCAATCTCTGATTTTGACAATGGACCACTATATAGAATAATTGCCAGGGTCTCTAGTGCTGATTTTGATAACGGCGTTGTGATCTCTCGTGTATAGAGTGTCTCGATAAATGTTGCCATGTCTGGGTGCGTCGCCAACATAACACTCTGATCGTGGGTCACAAGGACAACTCCCTGCCCATCGGTCTGCGTGCGCAATTCATCAATAGCCTCAGCAACCTCACTAGGAGAAGCTGAAAGAGTTTTGGAAAGCCAACTAATTGATACTGCATCAGTCTTAACAAATAGAATGCTTTGGATTTGTGCCCAGAGAGGTAAGGTATTCATACAAGGAAATTTAAACTGTATTCATAATAATATCATCAAACGTGGCTGTTTGCTCGACCTCAATAATACTGTTGCGCACCATTTCTAGCATAGCCAGGAAACCAACGATCGAATATACTTTTTGTTCACGCGGGGTGGCGTCGCCAAGCGGGGCTTTTGAGAAGTCTTTAAAAGAAATATTCATAGCATTAATCATACGTTCGCGTAGCTTTTCTACCATGTCATTAATATGAACACCGGCCGTACGTACACGTACCTCGGGCAAATCTTGTTCAGCGTCATTCTTTATTACTTCGATACCTGTAATCGCTTCGGCGAGACTAGATAGCTGCATTGCTGCCGCATCAGGGGAAAAAGAAACCACACGACGCATCTTGAATGGGCGCGTGAACATGGACGGTTTTACAAACATTGACTTCAAGTCTTCACCTCGTTCTTGAAAAATTTGATACAACTGCAATCGTCGTTGCAGAGCATCGATACTCTCTTCCTCTTCATCAGATAATTCAAGCGATGGTAGTAATGATCTGGACTTAATCAAAAGCAACGTAGACGCAATATAGAGAAAGTGCGTAATATATGAATAGTCATGACGACGCTGGTTTTTGATATATCCTACATACTCGTCGGTTACCTCGGCGAGCGAAACATCATTAATCGGCATTTTACGATCTTGGATCATATTCAAAAGCACCTCGATAGGACCTTCGAATTCACCAACAGAAACAATGGGATGTGTAGAACTTTCTTGCATGACACCATTGTATGATATAGATTGAAAGAAACCAAATGAAACTGTATGACAAAATCAAATACTGAAAAAACTCTTAACGAGATGATAGCTGCTGTCATTAACGCAGGCCTTATGTCAGACGCGAGTGTCATGCTCTCTTGTCCAAATATAATTAGATATTTGTTTTCAAGCATTCCAGATACAGACACTCCTCGAGAAGAAGATATCTCAATTGCCTAGAACTATTTTGTTCTAGGCAATTACTAATTGACTCATTCTATATGTGTGTTAGTTTAAATCTAAACGTACACCATAAAAAAATCACATGAGTAGAGATAGAACAAATAGACAAACCCGAAGTCTTGGAAAGTTTCCAAGAAGCAACGATGAAACGGACCTTTCCTCAAATTCAATAGAAAAAGGAGAAGGCGCATCCGCGACTATTAAGCGGGTACAGGAAAGAGAAGCCGCAAAACTAGGTATCACCCATAAAGAATACTTAGGGATTCCAGGAAACAATTTTTAATCACACAACACAATAAACTATAAAAAGCTCTAGAATATGTCTAGGGCTTTTGTTGTGGAAAAACTCACACTTGCACATCTCGCTGAGCATGTTAAAAATAGAATATGAATACATTATTCATGACAACAACTTCGAACCGACGGCGAGCAACTCGAGAAATTGAGGTTGCTTGTGTATGTTCATAATTGTCTTGTCAGAAATGATGCAAATATGAATCTAGAAAAGCGACCTCAATGGTCGCTATTTTTGTTCATTTAAAATTTAATATTATGAGAATTATAGAAGCATGCCATTACTACCTTTCTGTGGGATTCACGGAAAATGCACAGGCCGGACTCAAAGAAGCTCTGGCTATCAAGCAAGAAGGAGATAGTCTTATGCTATTCATAGACGATGTCCATACAGAAGAACAGGCACCTCTTGAGGAGCGTACTTCTAGAATTATTCAGAGCAATCTAAGATTTGAATACACTGTGTACGAATCGGAAATGATACCCTATGCACTTGAGGCGCTCGAGGCACTTTTACTTCTTAGTAGAAAGAAGAGGGCAAAGAAAAGAGGGTCGCAGTATTTTTGCTCAGGCTTTCCCATTACATCGCAGGATGGGTCTCCGAACTGTGTACTGCTAGACCTCGGTCTATGTATATATAAGAAGAGACTGGGGTACATGCAGGGGGTTAATATACTTCCTGAATACTATAGAGCCCAGCAAGATAACTTACACCGTCTTTTAAAAAAAATGAATATTGGATTCACCTTAGAGACTATTTATTACTCAGTCTAAATATGAAATAAGCGCAAAGGTTTTAAATCTTTGCGTTATATTTTATACTAATAATATGAAAAAGCAGAAACAATTTAGAACCATCGGTATATTGGGTGGAATGGGACCAGAAGCCAGCATCGATCTGTACCAAAGAATTATTAAACTTAGTCAGGAAAAGTATAATGCTATTCAGGATACGGACTATCCACCCATTATAATTAACAGTATCGGACTAGATGGCTTTGATGAGACTGGGATTACCGATTTAGAGAAGGTAAAAAATCAACTTATAAACGAAGCGCTTATCTTAGAAAAAGCGGGGGCTGATTTTATAGTAATGCCCTGCAATACAACTCACGTGTTTCATGAAGAGATCCAAGGAAAGTTAAAGATACCCTTCTTAAATCTTGTTGAGAAGACAGCAAACCGCGTGTCGGAAAAATTTGTTGGAATTCTATCTTCAGAATCTACAAAGACCTTTGGACTGTATAAAAATCCTATTATTAGGAGTGGAAAACGAGTTCTTGAAACCACAGACCAGGAACAGTCAAAAATAAACCAAGCTGTCGCATCCGCGATGAGTGGTAAAGACATAGATATGCAGAAGAAGGTAATCTCTTCTATATTGAATCGTATGATTAGTGATGGGGCAAAAAGCATTATTCTTGGTTGTACTGAGATACCCCTCATCATCAAACAGCAAGATACTCCTCATCTTATCTATGATACTTCTCAGATACTCGCAGAAGAAACTTTATCATTTTCTCGATTATAAATAAATCAATAACTATGTCACTTATTCAATATACACACACCTCCTCGTGAATATGTTTTTACATAGGCATTCCATTGAAAGCAGACATGAAGCCTCGGAGACTATTAAACAGGGACAAGAAGCATACAAATAACCTCTAGAGCTTTTGTTGTGGAAAAGCTCACGCTTGCACATCTCGCTGAGCATGTTAAAAATAAGTTATGAGTTTTAATTATATCAACACCTGGTTTAAGCGATATCACCGATTTTCATCGATCGAGTGCTCGTTTGTGTGTTGGAATAATTAACCCTAGTTTCTAATTTCTCCAGTATAGACATGAGTCCTCGATCTTCCGAGGACTCATTTTTTAATAGATAGTATTCTTTAACAAAAAAATAAATAAAGTATGAAAACAGAAAAGAAAATGCCGATTGACTCAGAAGAAAAAGGATACTTTGACGTATCTGATTCATTGAACGACGGCACGCAGCTCGACTCTCAAGGAGGTCTTGAGATCAACCAGAACACACAGACGAATCACGACTACCTCAATGGTGGTGATGATTATTTTTCTTCACATATCGGAAATCCGATAATTTAAAATTTAATATATGGAAAAATTAAATACAGGAAACCAGGACTTGCATGCTGGATTATCATGCGGCATTGCACGAATACCAAATCCCTCATCTCATTGGGAGTGGGAGCGCAAAGGGCTGAGCTTTGATGATTGGAAAAAGCAAATCCAAGAACAACAAAGCAATGCCCCAACGTATATCATCCCCGGACCCGGTGGTCAGGATTTTTACTAACAAAAAAAAGGATCTCTACATAAGAGGTCCTTTTTTATTACTGTTTATTTCCCTGAGAAGAATGCCTCGCTGAATTTTAATGCCTTTTTTAAAAGTGAAATTTTAAAATTCTCATGGACTCCGTGCATATTGCAGTCATCGCCTGCCATTGAGACAGAAAGGACATTCTTCTTGAGTGTGTGTTTAAAATCACTAAAGATTGGAATAGATCCACCGCAGTGATTGAAGGCGATTTTTTTCTTATACGTCTTCTCGAGGAGTGCTTGAACATGCAGAGCGATGGGGGTATCTACTGGGAAACCAACAGCATCACCGTGCCCATCTAGCTCAATCACCATCTCAACATATTTGGGAGTGTTCTTTTTAATGTGATTGGCAATCGATTTCATAACATCAGAAGTCTTTTGGCCTATCACTGTTCGAACATTGATACGTGCATCTGCATAATCCGGAACAATATTCTGAAAACCAATACCTGTATACCCAGTACTAATCCCAGAAATTTCTAGCGCTGGGCGCAATCCAGTCTGCGTAAAGAAATCATTTCCTTTTTCACAAAGTAGTGCCTTGAGCCCCCCGAGCTTTTTGATCCCAGCGGCGGTACCGAGTCCTTTGTTATTCTTCCGCTGTGCATCAGTAATCTTGGGTGCGTCTTTGTAAAAGTTAGATACGTTAACCTTGTTATTCTTGTCTTTCAAAGTTGCGAGCATCTCTGTCATCGCTTGTGAAGCACTTGGCACCGCCCCTCCCCAGATCCCGGAATGAAAAGCATTGGGCGCAGTGCGATATGCTACCTTGATATTTCCTCCCCCACGAAACGTCAGGTCCATAGTAGGGCGGTCATTAATTGTTTCGCCATCAGACACCATAATGTGATCGCACGATACAAGGTCCTTATTTTCCTTCAAAAGAATTGGCAAGTCCTCGTTTCCTGATTCTTCGTTTCCTTCTATGAGGAATTTTACATTGTAGGAAAGTTTTCCTTTCTTGATAAGATCCAAGACTGTGTAGATATGAACCATAACCTGACCCTTGTTGTCGATCGCTCCACGAGCAACCAATTGAGTTTTAGTTTCCGTTAATTTGAATGGGTCAGAATCCCAGCCATCAGATTTTTCGGCTGGCTGCACATCATAGTGGCCGTATACCAAGATTGTTTCGTATGTCGGATCAACAACATAGCTTGCGAATACCACAGGATGAGCGCTGTCCCCTTTTAATAGTTTTGTCTTAAATCCTGATTCTTTGAAAACATCTTTCAGCCACTTTGCTGTTTCTCTACATTCTTTTGCAAATACAGGGTCAGTCGAGATGCTTTTGAAAGCAATAAATTTTTTTAATAATTGAGTGTACTCTTTTGGTAGTGTGCTCATAAGCGTAAATATAATTAGATAGTAAATTCTCCTTTTTGATAAATAACTTTTTCTTTTCCATTCTTCAGATATGCCGTCACGGTACGGTCTGTTGTCGACACCATATCTTCGTGGAGAGACGACGTGTTAAATCCCAGTGTTTCTTTTAGTTTTGGAGTGAGCTTGCTTGGGTCTTTACTGTATGAATCAGCATAGGCAGCCCCGAGTGCAATATGTGTGTTCCCGTATTTTCCGCCTCTATTTTCGTCATACAACGTGTTAGCCATATTCTTGGTAATCCGAGAGATTCGCCGGTCTGTCAGTGAGAATTCTCCCATCTTTTTTCCTCCGTCTATAGAAATCATTGCTTGTAATGCTTTGTCGTTCTTTTTTGCCTTCGCACTAACAACTATTCCCTTTTTAAATTCCAATTCAATTCCTTCAATTTTCTGCTGGTTGTAATAGAGCGGTTCGCTGAACTTGATCCAGCCCTCAGCACCACGCCAGTCTGGGCTTACAAACACTTCGAATGTTGGGACATTGTGCCCGCTACCCGCGAGCCATTTGCGATGTTCGCCAAGTGACACCCACAAATCTGCGTCTTCCCCAACCACATGCAGCCGATCAATATCAAGCTTGGTAAGATTGCGCCGGACGCGTTCTATTTCCTTATAAAGAATCTTGTGTTCTGCGATAGGATCTTTCTTGTCGAGATAACACGCCTTGATAATCTGCTGCCAATACTCTTTGAGGCTCAGGCCAGCTTGTTTGGCCATAACAGGAGTTCCATAGAGAGCCAACGTCCAACTTAATTCTCCTTTTAGTTCTTTCGGAGTCCGGTAGTCTCGGTAATATGGACCAGATGTGGCCTCTTGATACAACGCCATGTGTTGTGCTGGAACGTTTTTCATTGTGTCGAGTGACGCATAGCTGAGTATTAAGAGCTCGTGATCAATATCTTTAACAATTCCTTTAAAATAATTACGGGGTGTGAAAGATAGTTGTTTCTTGGAAGCATTCTCGAGGAAATATGGTACGGCGCCATGACGCACAGATTCGTCCGGGAGATAGTTAAGTAGCGGATATCCACCTGCATCAGTCACTGCTTCGACACAAGCCATCACCAGTGGCTTCGCTGATTCCCAACCGAGGATTCTCACAACATCTCCTTTTTTAATTCCTTTCCCCTCGCGTAGGGCAAAATTAACCAAAAGATTTGCATACTTTTTTAAAAAATTTTTTGATGGTGTGTACGTATTTGTTTTCATAATTTTGATTATAGCATTGAGTTATTTTTTACCCAACATGGGTGTATTCTCCACCTTCCGACAATGGCACCAACTGGGTCTCGTGTGTCGAGAATGCATTGTCGGCAATCTTTACATGTACTTCCTGTAGCCCGGGAACGAGAATGGCTTCATGCATCGGGATCACTACGCGTGCACCAAGAGATTGCGCGTATAGTAAGCTTTTCTTTGCTTGGGTAAAAGGCGCAGCAATACAGAACATCGCAACGGCTGGTGTGAAATCAATGGGATTAAACGCATCGCCCGGGAAAAATACTTTTTCATCAATGTAAAAACCGATATTTTTAACCATGCCGAATTGCTCGTAGATTTCCTCATGCCATTCCCCTACTGCCTGAATCGAAATGCCTTCGTACTCTAGAACATCCCCACCAGCCATAACTTCTGATTCAATATTTTCATCTTTTAATAGTTCGTGAACAGGTTCATTCGTATAAATTTTCAAATCTGGGTTGAGTTTAATAAGCGCTTGAATATTTTCAGGAACATAGTGATCCTCGTGCTCGTGAGAAAGCAACAACGCATCAGCGCGCATCATTTCATCAGGAACAGTGAAGCTCCCAGGGTCAGTAATGAAAGTAGTGTTATTGATTTTTATAGTAAAACAACAATGTCGAATCTTTTTGATAATCATAATACGCACATTATAGCACAGACAAAAAGCCGGCTCGCATAGCGAGCCGGCTTTTTGAGGAAGATTATGATTCCTTTTCTTCTTTTACACTTCGCTTGATCATCAGACCCAGTTCGTCCAATTGTGCATCCGATACTGGGGCCGGCGCATTCATTAATGGGTCACGTCCTCCGCGTGTTTTTGGGAACGTAATCACCTCGCGAATGTTCGGCTCGTTTTGTAAAATCATTACCAAACGATCGAATCCCCATGCAATTCCACCGTGTGGTGGACATCCAGAAGCAAGGGCTTTCAGCATGTGTCCGAAGTTTTCTTCAATTTTTTCTGGGGCATGGCCTAATATTCCAAGGATTGACTTCAAGACCTCTGGGTCATGTGCGCGAATACTTCCTCCACCAATTTCGTATCCATTGAGGGTAATATCATACTGTGCCGCCATTACATCTCCAATATTTTCTTTCTTCATGATATTTTCAATGTGTTCTGGCTTAGAGAGTGAAAATGGATTATGTGTAAATGTCCATTCCCCTTGTGCTTGTGGATCGTCAGATTCAGCTGTCTTTTCGAAGAATGGCCAATCTACCACCCATACAAATGCCAACAAATTTGGATCTTCTTTATCTTCACGAAGATCCGGTCGATCATTACCATATTTTTCCATCGATTCTGCATAGCTGATACGCGGGAATGGAATTTGTTGAATACGTTTTTCTGGGTAAAGTTTTTCTACAATCTTAATGAGAAGCTTTTCATTGATATCCATAATTTCCTCTTCTGTCGCAAAGCTCATCTCGAGGTCCATCTGGGTAAATTCTGGCTGACGATCTCCACGGAGATCCTCGTCACGCATACAGCGAGCCATCTGAAAATATTTTTCTACACCACTAGCCATCAGAATTTGTTTGTACTGCTGTGGTGACTGTGGCAATGCATAGAAGCTCCCTGGTACCATTCGTGCAGGCACGACATAGTCGCGCGCTCCTTCTGGAGTACTCTTGGTGAACAACGGTGTTTCTACTTCCAAGAAATCTTGACTGGTGAGTTCTTCACGAATCATCTGCGCAATCTTGCCGCGCATACGCAGGTTGTTTTGCATGCGTTCACTTCGTAGGTCAATGTACCGATTCGAAAGACGAACGTCTTCGTTAATACCGATAGTATCCTCGGTAACCTCAAAGGCCGGCGTCTCGGCTTCGTTTAGAACTTCGATTCCAGTAATTTCCAGTTCGATATCACCATTCAGGATATCTTCTTTGACCATTTTTGCTGGGCGCTCGTTGACAACCCCTGTCACCGCCACAACCCATTCTGGCCGTAGTGTTTTAGCAACTTCCAGAACTTCTGGCTTACCGAACACCACTCCTTGCACTAATCCAGTCATGTCACGAAAATCAAAGAAAGCCATCTTTCCTTGGTGACGCGCTACGTGTACCCATCCTTTAATTTTTACCTCTTCACCTTTCTGTTGAGAAAGGTCTTTGATATATATTCTTTCCATATAATTGTGTCGGAATCATTTGCATGTTCAATTTTCTCCAAAAGAAAATCGCCTCTACAAACTTACCAAATTACTTCTGATAAATTTATAGGGACGATCTTGTAACCGCGGTGCCACCCTACTTTTCGACCTACTTCTTATTAATTAAAAAGAAGTATGAACACTTTTTTACAGCTGTGTCGGGCTTACCCGAGAGAGTCTAGTAAGTTATCACTTGGTGATAACTGTTCTTTCTCTGCCTCAGCAGTGTCGGCTGCTTCGCTGGCGTATCCCTACTATAGCAGTACCATTTTTTTTTACAACAGTAGTGTATACTTTTTTTATGAAATCATATTTCACCAAACGAAATATTTATGAAATCATCGCAGGGCTTATTTTAGCAGTGGTGCTGATAGAAGTTATGGTTTCTCAAACATTCTTTCAGGCGCTCTCTCAAGGGATCCGCATCATACTATCCACCAGCCTGCAGGCGGGGCTTTGGTTGCTAGTCTTAAAGGTCTCGTTGGGTGAAAGATTTTCTTGGGAATTGCTGGGGCTCTCATCAACCTCACGACGATGGGTTGGTATGGCGTTACTACTCACGGTGCTCGCGCTGCTGCGTATTGCAGTCCTGGCACCATTGGCCCTTCTTCCTTTTTTCCAGATTGGCATCGAGGCATTACAAAAAGTATTCACGTTTGCGACACCTCTCGAATATGTACTATTTGGCATCAGTGTTGTCGTTATTGCACCAGTGATTGAGGAAATAGTTTTTCGAGGTTTTTTCTACAGAGTACTACGTAGTCGTCAGGGTATGTGGGTCTCTATAATCACTAGTGCCCTGATTTTTGGGGTGATACACATTTTTCCACTGTATGCTCTCAATGCTTTTTTACTCGCTATCCCCCTCGCCTATCTATACGAAAAATCAAACTCTCTCGTGCCGGGAGTAATTTTGCACGTGTTTAATAATGCAATCTTCTTTGCTGTGATGGCTATTGGATCTCTTGTTATATAAAAAAGAAAAGACCTAGGCGTGTACGCACTAGGTCTTTTCTTATATGCGCGCCAGACGAGACTCGAACTCGCAACCTCCCGCGTGACAGGCGGGTGCTCTAACCAGTTGAGCTACCAGCGCATATTATATCTTTGCAGACCAGGCGATTGTAGCACAAATTCTCTCGCGTACAACTGCCCTGGGGGGTCTGCCTTGTGTCGGAGGTGAGACTTGAACTCACGACCTCAGCGTTATGAGTGCTGCGCTCTAACCAGCTGAGCTACACCGACATGCGTATGTGTCCTAACATTCAATACTTATATCAAATGCTTTTTATGTCGCGCAGCTGCGCTCGCCATCTATCAACTGAGCTGAGCCTACACCGACATGCGTATAATTTAAACAATACGAAGAGAAGTATAGTGAATAAGGCTCCATTGTGCAAGTATTTGCATCACTTTAAATCATGTGTTATATTATCTGACGTTCATCGCGGGATAGAGTAATGGTATCTCGTCAGGCTCATAACCTGAAGACCTCAGTTCGAATCTGGGTCCCGCAACCAGTTAGAAAATAATGAAAGAAAAGCTCGTCGCAAGACGGGCTTTTCTTGAATATATTTTTTTACTACCCTCGAAGCCGAGTGTAAGGAGGCTATCGGGGGTCTCGTTATATATGTCACAGGGAAAATAATCGGGAGCGCAGCGCATGGGTAAATCTGAGTATTTGATTTCTTAAAAGCTCTTTTAGAGAAAAAGATAAATTCTCATCGAACTAAATGCGACCCATAATACTTAAGGCAAACAATATTAGTAAGATCAAAATAGCTAGATATGAAAGAAATCCAACCCAGGGGTTCACCAGCTTGTTATTACGTTGAAATATCAACATTAAAAGTAGTACGAGGCCAATTCCTGACATGCAAAGAGTTTGAGTTAATTCCATAGAAGCACGAAAGGTAGGGATCTGATTAGTAATAACCTGGGCAGATAGACTAGCTGGAATCAGAAAAAGAGCTCCACCCACCCAGAATGCACCAAATAAAGATTGTAAGGTTTTTATTTTCATATAATTTATCTAATAGAATACAAATAAAAGATTCATCAAGAAGACACAAATGACACTTAATAGAAGAAGTTTGGTGTTTGATTTTTGTGAAAGTTTTCTCCCTCGAGCTAATGCGTTTAGATTTTTAATAAAACCTACTATTGCAGTAGTGCAGAGACCAAGCCCCCCAAAAAACAAGACCCCTGATAATATAGTAAAACCAGCAGGTGGAAAAACAGTAAGGGCAAAAGATGTTTTTGGAAAGAATAGAAAGAACAACATTGAACAGAGGCCGAAAACGGTGGATCCTATTAACTTCTTACTGGCTGATTTCATAAGCAAATTATAGCACACCCCCTACCCCGTATATCCATAGCCTCTAAAAATATTTTCGTAAATTTTAAACGCACGCCACGCCTCGTGTTGCGGGAGATGAAAATTCATTCCTTCGTGCGCAATGCGATTGCGCAACAGGTGCGCCTGCCATGCTGGCTGCAACATCGGGAAGCTCCGTTGATCAGCGCTCTTGAGGCGTTCTCCTAGGTTTGCTCCCGGATACCCCAACTGTAGTGTGAGATCTTCGAGCATGGCATCAGCTTCGATAATTCCTAATCGCCAATCAGACTCGTTATTCGAAACAAATAATTTTTCCACCTTTGACCAGCGTGTCTCGTGAAGGTGCGAGGCGGTGGGTTTAATGAAGTGTCTATCCATACGCTCATAGTCTTCTTGTAAATGTGCGCGCTGACGCAACAAGAGATAAATAATCAAAACAAAACCCATAACCCCCAAGATAAGGAAAAAGAACTTGAAGCCCGAAGCTTGTGTTATTGGAGTGGGATCAAAGCTAGGCTCAGGGACATAGATAGGACGAGGCGTTCCCCCATTCATTAGCGTCTCCCAGAACGTGCCTACTCCATTACCAATACCCGACAAAAGATTACCAACCCCTCGAAACAAGGCTCGTAATGCTGCATTGATGAATCCAAAATATTCCATATATTAATTATTATACTATAGTTCCTGCTATTCGAAACGCTGGGGTTTTCTATTTAAAAGATTTTTCGAATTTTTGCCCAATCACAAAAAGATTTTCATCGTGGAAATGTGGCGCCATAAATTGAATAGAGAGTGGCAAACCATCTGGGCTCTTCCCTGTTGGGATTGAAATTGCTGGTGTCCCTGTAATATTTGACGGCACCGTAAAGAGATCCGCAGCATACATAGCAATTGGGTCAGTCTTTTCGCCAAGCTTGAAAGCATCCGTTGGCGATGTTGGTGTTGCAATAATATCTACATCCTTGAAAGCGTCACGTAGTTCGTTTGTAATCATGGTTCGCACTTGTTCAGCCTTGGTGTAGTAGGCATCGCGATATCCCGCAGAAAGAACATATGTCCCCATGAGGATACGACGCCGTGCTTCTGGCCCAAATCCTTCTTCCTTTGTTTGCATATATGAATCCAGGACGTTTTTCCCTTGCTTCGAAAATCCATAACGAATCCCATCATAACGAGAAAGATTAGTTGAAACTTCTGCAGGCAAAATAATGTAATACACTGGCAACGATAATGCGATATTTGGCAATTCGATGTCTCTAATCTCATACCCAGCATCACGCAAGGCGTCCAATCCTTTTTCAAAGTCTGCCAGTACATAATCTTCAACACCATCAGATTCTAAGAATGCTCGTGGTACGCCGACTACTTTGGGCTCTGTTGTTGGAATATATTTTTTGCGATCTTCGTAGGTTGCATTCGTTGCGTCCATTTCGTCGTAGGTAGAAATAACATCGTGCACCAATCCTGCATCAGCAACAGTATGCGTCATGGGTCCGATAGAATCGAGACTGCTTCCCATTGCCATTAACCCATGGCGAGAAACCATTCCGTATGTTGGTTTATATCCTACGGTCCCACAGAATCCTGCTGGCTGACGAATAGATCCCGCAGTGTCCGACCCAAGTGTGAACAATGCCATATCTGCAGCTACCGCAGCAGCAGATCCACCAGAGGTCCCTCCGGGAACGCGTGTAATGTCATGGGGGTTCTTGGTCGGTCCATAATATGAAAATTCCGTCGAAGACCCCATGGCGAATTCATCCATGTTTGCGCGACCTAGTGCGATTGCACCCTGGTCTTTTAGCTCTAGGACAACATGCGAGTCATAGGTAGCTGCATAGTTTTGCAGCATTTTTGATGCGGCCCCAGCAATTTGTCCTTCATAGAGAATATTATCCTTCAAAAGATACGGAATCCCAGTCAAAGCTTTTGCTTCGCCGGCATCTATCATTTTTTGAGCAGACTCAACCTGTTTGTCGATATTGGTATACAGACCCACGACCGCATTCAGTTCTTCGTTCTTCGATTCGATATTCACAAGATAATAATCCACCAATTCACGTACTGATACTTCTTTACTGTCGAGTAGTGCCCGTGCTTTTTTGATTGTAAGATTTTCTAAGTTCATATAAAAATTACAGTACTTTTTGTACTTTCACAAAATCACCCTCACGAGCTGGAGCCTGGTCGAGTAATGCATCAGTAAATGCTTTTGGCGGATACGCATCAGTATCTTGTCGCATTACATTAGACACCATGTACGCCGGTAGCGTGCCCTCTGGGACATCTACATCAGCCACCTGCTGTACGTAACCCAAGATGTTCTCGAGATCGGTGAGTAATGCGTCTTTTTCTGTATCAGTCGCACCAATACGTGATAGTGCACACAAATTGTCGATTTCTTCTCGTGTAATCATGTTGGGTAGTATAACCGTATGTGTGAAAAATCGCAAAGACTAGAATACTACTTCTTCTAGAAGACCGGAATTGAAAATATCGGCCGTAAAATGACCATAATTGATTAAATTATAAAAGTGTTCAAAGAAGAAAATTACCAACAAAGAAATCAGCAGTATTACAACCGTCACAATAATCTTCCTCTTGAGGGGTCCCCTCATCTTATTTTTATTATCGGTTCGGTAGAAATTGAAAATATTAAAAAGTAAAGATGCGCTAATCATAACGGATATGGCAATCATTCCATTTCTTATGAGCTCCATAGTCATCAACAAAGTGTTTGGTAAGTCAGCAAAAGCAACATATGGGGTGATAAGTAAGGATCCTATGGCGATAATTTTTTTCATGCTTAAATTATATCACACCAATACGTGACAGCGAATATGGGTTATCTATTTCTTCTCGTGTAATCATGTTGGGTAGTATATAGGAAAATAAGATATAAAAAAAAAGACTACCCGCACAAAA
>Ga0307935_1000337_pt1 | contig 21826 bp, 21 predicted proteins | sample OrgLakmetageno92_FD_201827 | JGI IMG/M metagenome (GOLD analysis project Ga0307935, IMG submission 201827) | Saline water microbial communities from Organic Lake, Antarctica - #92 | ecosystem: Environmental > Aquatic > Non-marine Saline and Alkaline > Saline | place: Antarctica: Organic Lake...
TATCAAAATGAATTAAATTGTATGTATTATTTTTCATTTATAGAAAAAATTTTATCTAAATACTTTTTATATTTATTATTATTATAGATAATATTTATGTATGTTAGTGTATTATTATATTCCATACTTTTTAATATATATTTAATACCATTTTCATTATATTTATAACAAATTAAATGTATTTCTTCTATTGTTTTATTAGTTTTTAACAAATTGCTTAAATATTTTAATCCTAAGTTGTCTACACAATGAGTATGTAAATTTATTTTTTTAATTTTATTATTAGCTTTGAGACTTTTACAAAAATATTTCATTATCGTATAATCGATTTCACACCAATTTAAATTTAAATGTAATCGTGTAATCGAGTTATTGTTTTTTACTATTTCACTTAAATATTTTATTAATTTGATATTTATGCTATCAATATATAAACTTAAATGTGTTATCGTTTGACTATCTTTTATTGTTTCATTCAAATATTTCATTAATTCAGCATCTATATTAATTAAATTTAAATGTATCATTGTTTTATTAGCTTTTATTGCATCACTTAATTTTTTCATTGATTCAATATTCATAACAGAATTCAAATTTAAATGTGTTAATGTTTGATTATATTTAATTGCATCACTTAAATATTTCATTGAATAGCGACTAAGAAGTCCGCTTTGCTAAGCGTTGCTTCTTAGCCAACATTTATATCACATTGCAAATTTAAATGTGTTAATGTATGACTATTTTTAATTAGTTCGCTTAAATATTTCATTGATTCTGCATTTATATCACATTGCAATTCTAAATGTGTTAATGTATGACTATCTTTTATTGCTTCACTTAAATGTTTCATTGATTCCGCATTTATGTCACAACATAAATATAAATCTGTTAATGTTCGACTGTCTTTAATTGAACTACTCAAATATTTCATTGATTCAGCATTTATGTCACAATGCAAATATAAATATATTATTGAATTATTATATTTTATTGTGTCTTCACTATTATATAAAAATAAACTCGCCATAATATTTTTATATTTATATAATAATACATTCATAACTATTTCAATTTTATTTCAATTTTATTTAATAAAAAAATCATGTATCATTTTATATTAATTCGACTAATTCATCTCCTCTATTATAAAGTCTTTTCATTATCAATTATTTGGCTACATATAGCATCTTTTATTTCATTGATTCAATATTAATGACATAATACAATGACAATCTAATTGTATTAATTCCTGTATTTTTTTATCTATTTTACAATTCATACAAAGTATCATATATTTTGTCATCTTTAAATTTTTCATATAATTTTTTAATACTTCATCAGAATTGCCAGCTAGCTCTTATTGCATTTCATCCAGATACAAAATATATTTAATTTTTCTATCTGTAAATAATATGTCTATTCTTTTTATATTTATTATTTTTATTTGAAATATATTGCATCTCCATTTATAATATTGTTAGATATTTTGATATTTTTAACAAATGAATGACATTTCAATTTTGTTTGTTAGATAAAAAAATTAGATTGAAGATTCAATTTTACTTAATTCTGTTATATTTTATTAGATTCAATTTTGTCTAAATACATCCTATATATATCATTATTGCATTTAATATCTATATCTGTTATTGTTTTATTATATTCCAGATTTTTTAATAAATGCTTGATACCATTATCATCATAATTATTTTTATGTAAATATACTTTATTAATTATTGTATTTTTTTTTAATAAATTGTTTAAATATATTAATCCTAAATTACTAAATCTATTGCCTGTCAAATTCAAGGTTTTTATTTTTTTATTAGATTCTAATTTTTTACATAAATATTTCATTAATTTATTATCTATTACATTATAATTTAAAATTAAATGTGTTACTGACTCATGATTTTTTAATACTTCATCTAAATATTTAATTGATTCAGCATTAATATTATTAGATATACGCAAAATTATTATTGTTTTATTTTCTTTTATTGCTTCACTTAAATATTTCATTAATTCAAGGTTAATATTGCAACACAATTGAAAAAATATTATTGATTTATTTTCTTTTATTGCTTCACTTAAATATTCCATTGATTCAAGGTTAATATTGCAACACAATTGAAAAAATATTATTGATTTATTATATTTTATTGCATTACATAAATATTTCATTGATTTGAGATTAAGATTATAATTTAACGACAAATCTGATATATTAGTATCTTTAATTATATTACATAAGTGTTTCATTGATTCAGGATTTATATCATAATTTAAATATAATTGTGATATTTTTTTATTTTTAATTATTTCACCTAATTTTTTAATTGATTCAATACTTATATCATAATTCAATGACAATTGATATGTATCAATTCCTATATAACTAATACACGTGTCATCAAATAAAGCTAATTCATACATGTTCTATTAATTTGCTAGTGTATTTAATGATATTCGATAACATATTTTATATTATTCAATTTTTTGATAAAAAAAATAATGAATTTATTCGTTTTCAATAAAATACTATTTTATTAATTTATAAAAGAATATTTATTTTTTTTATAAATTAAATAGCTATTTTATGATTTATAATATTTTATTTCTAGATAAAATTTTGCCTAAATAGATAATGCTACATATATTATTATTACAATAAACATTTATATCTGTTATTGTTTTATTATATTCTATACTTTGTAATAGATACTTTACACCATTATCGTCATAATCATTACGAAATAAAAATATTCCTTTTATCGTCTCATTAGTTTTTAACATGTCACCTAAATATTTTAATCCTAAATTACCTATATCATTATCGCATAAAAATAACTTTTTTATTTTTTTATTATATTTCAATCCTTTGCATAAATATTTTATAATCTTGTCACTAATTTTACATCTACTTAGTTTCAAAACTAGAACTGAATGATTGTATTTTATTGCCTCACTTAAATATTTCATTGATTTAATATTTATGTAACTAGTCCATTCTAAATATCTTATTGATTTGTTTTCTTTTATTGCATTTTTTAAATATTTCACTGACTCTACATTTATATTATGATGCAATTGTAAATGTGTTATTATTTTACTATATTTTATTGCTTCGCTTAAATATTTCACTGGTTCAGTATTCATATTACTGCCTAAAGTTAAATGTGTTATTTTTTGGTTATATTTTATTGCTTCGCTTAAATATTTTATTGATTCAGCATTTGTACTATTATTCAAAATTAAATGTGTTATTGTTTGGTTATATTTTATTGCTTCACTTAAATATTTCATTGATTCAACATTTATATCATGTGACAATTGTAGGTGTTTTATTGTTCCGTTGTGCATTATTATTTCGCTTAAATCTTTTATTAATTCAGCAATTGTATTAGAAGATGTATTAAAATGTTTTATTTTTTCGTTATTTTCTATTTCTTTATTAAAATATTTCATTGACAAGAGATTTATATCACCATCATTATATGAATATTTTTTAGACCATACCAAGCCCATTTGACTATTAATTAATATATTTGGCTTGAATAATGCATGAATATATTTTGAAAATAATTTCAATTTTTATTAATAATAAGTTGTTATTAATAAAAAAAATTGAGTCTCCAACCTAATTTTTTTTTATATTTTGTTTATTTCATAAACAAAATATAAAAAAAAATTGAAAATAAAACATTTAAATATTCTCATATAGTTTCTTTTTTTATCCAATACATAATATTAAAAATTCAACACATAATATTAAATAATAAATACAACAATATACAACATCAACCAATCAATATATAATAAATAAATAATCAATATATAATAAATAAATAATCAATATATAATAACTAAACAATCAACAATAATTTTTAATTCAACTTTACAAACGTATTAATATGACGGAAAACTACAACAAAAATAATTCAGAAGAATCAGTAATAATGGAATTTTGCGAAACAAATGATACGAAATTTATAATTGACTATAATATGAAAGAATTGACAAAATTACTACAGAGCAAAAAAAATGATGAATATGTCAGAGTTGAAACAATATATTCATCTTTCGATGATGATGAATATTCATCTAACAAACGTGATACTGATGAAATTACCATAATTTTATCATTATATGACAAAAACATGGACACATTTAAATATCTTTTTAATTTTAAAAGAAGTGAAGAAATTGTATATAATCATTTTACAAAAAAAAAATACAAGTCTCATAATAATAAAGATACTACAAGATATCCAAGAACATATATTTATCCTGGTGAATTTGAAATAGAAGAAAAAAAAACAAAGAGGAAAGTCACTTTGAATATTCATGAAAATTTGTATCCAAGTGAAATTTTTAATAATAAAAAAATAATTGGTTTTGATAAATACGAAAGAATAAGAGAAACAAATATAGATATTCTAGATTTTGAAGTAAGAGTGCCTTGTATGACACGCCATTATAAAGCACGACAAGGATATAAAAAAAATATGTTATTTGATGAGTATAAATACGATCCAAATAATTTGACTGCAAATAAAAACTACATTTGCGATGAAAAAATAATAATAGATGAAAATTATATACGTTATTTAGTAAATAGAGTTGGTTACAAAGCATATGAATATTAAAAAATATTAAAAATATAATTTTATTCCAATATATTTTAATATTTAAATTTTTCAATTTGTTTTAATTAAAATAAATTAGGTTGGATACTCAATTTGTTTCTATATTTTGTTTATTTTAGCTTGATTGCATTATTTATTTTACTTATTTATTAAATTTAAGTGCAATGTTTAAATACAAATAATGAATGTATTTACAGCAAAAATGAATGGTTTAATGAAATATAAAGAAAATTCTCTACTAGTAAAAATCTTAATTTTTTATTTTGTTAGTAATTAATAGTATTCTGAATGTTTTATTCATCGATGTTGTTTCAATATTATTATTATATTTGAATATTTATTTTAAATGTTTCATTCTATTGTTAATTATTCCATCGTATATTATAGACATGATAATTATTGATGTTTCATTTATCATTTATTATTATTTATCAATCAACTTTATTATTATTCAAAAATAAAATTTTTTTCAACATTAGTTTATGTGCATTATTTTCGGGATTTATAAATGTATAAATATTTATTGCTCTGTTATTATTATTTTCAAAGGTTTTAGACCATATCACTCCCATTTGACTATTATTTAATATATTTGGTTTGGATAATGCATGAATATATTTTGAAAATAATTTCATTTTTTATTAATAATAAGTTGTTATTAATAAAAAAATTAAATTACAAGAAGACATTTCATATTTAATTTACAATAATTAATATGTATATAATATTATTCAATTTTTAAACAATAATATATTATTTTGTTAATTTATAAAGAAAATTTATTTTTTTATAAATTAAATAGCTATTTTGTGATTTATTATACTTTATTTATAGATAAAATTTTATCTAAATAGATGATGCTACATGTATTATTATCACAAGAAATATGTATATCTGTTATTGTTTTATTATATTCTATACTTTTTAATAGATACTTTACACCATCATCGTCATAATCATTACGAAATAAAAATATTCCTTTTATCATATTATTGATTTTTAACATGTCACCTAAATATTTTAATCCTAAATTACCTATATCATTATCGCACAAATATAACTTTTTTATTTTTTTATTATGTTTCAATCCTTTACTTAAATATTTAATAATAAGATTATTAATTTTACAACTACTTAATTCTAAATATATTATTGATTGATTATATTTTATTGCCTTACTTAAATATTTCATTAATTCAGGATTTATATTATTATTCAAAAATAAATATGTTATTTTTTGGTTATATTTTATTGCCTCACTTAAATATTTCATTTATTCAACATTTATATTAGTGTCCAAAATTAAATGTGTCACTGTTTTATTACATTTTAATGCTTCACCTAAATATTTCATTGATTTCACATTTATATCATGAGACAATTGTAAATGTGTTATTGTTTTATTACATAATGCTTTACTAAAATGTTTCATTGATTCAGCATTTATATCACTATTCAAAATTAAATGTATCATTGATTGACTATTTTTTAATCCTTCACTTAAATATTTCATTGGCTAAGAAGCAGCGCTTAGCGAAGCGGACTTCTTAGTCGCTTTATCAGCATTTATATCACTATAAAAAAATAAATGTGTTATTGTTTTATTATCTTTTATTGCTTCACTTAAATATTTCATTGAATCAACATTTATATCACTATAAAAAATTAAATGTGTTATTGTTTTATTATCTTTTATTGCTTCACTTAAATATTTCATTGAATCAACATTTATATCACTATAAAAAATTAAATGTGTTATTGTTTTATTATCTTTTATTGTTTCACTCAAATATTTCATTGAACAAAAATTTATATCAGCCTTCAAAAATAAATGTGTTATTGTTTCATTATATTTTATTGCTTCAGTTAAATATTTCATTGATTCAACATTTATGTCACTTTTAAAAGTTAAGTATCTTATTGTATTATTGCCTTTTATTGCTTCACTTAAATATTTCATTGATTCTACATTTATATCATGTGATAATAGTAAATTTTTTATTGTTTTGCTGTGTATTATTGCTTCACTTAAATCTTTCATGTAATTGTCTTCAATTTTATAAACTTTACTATTTACAATTAACATACCATTTTTTAGTTCCAGTGTTGTTGTGTTATTATTGTTTATAATATCATTTATTTCAGACTCGTTATTGAATTTGTTAATTTGTTTAACTGACATTTTTATTGTTTTAATATTTTAATTTATAAATACATCTAATAGACATATATTATATTATTCAATTTTTTTTTATGTTTTGTTTATGAAATAAACAAAATATAAAAATAAAATTAGGTTGGAGACTCAATTTTTTTTATAAAGTAATAATTTTAGTTGTTTTCAATTAAATTCATCATATCATCTCCTCTTTCATATAAACGTTTCATAACATTGCATTTTATTATCAATTCTTTGGCAACTTTTATCATTTTATTTTTTAATATCCAATATATTGCATCATTGTCATCAATATTATCAGATGTTTTAATGTTTTTAACAAGTGGATAAACATTTTCATTGTGCTTATTGATCAATAATAATGCTTTATTGGTATTATTATTCTTACATGCTTTTCTAAAATCTTTGATTATTTTTTTTTTAATATTAATTTTGTGCATTTTTTCAGTATTATGTATTTTCTTGTTTGCATTTAAATAGTATTTTATTCTAAATATAATTTCCTTTCCTATTGCATTTGCACTAATATTTATATCCAATATTTTATTATTTACTATTAATAATTCAAGTAAACATCTACCTCCTTTACTAGTTATGAAATTATATTCTAAATTTATTTTTGTGACTGTATTGTTTATTTCAAGTGCTTTACATAAATATTCAACACCCTTGTCTCCTATCTTATTATAACCTAAATTTAATTCTTGAATTGTATTATTTATTTGCAATATTTTATATAAATATTTTATTCCTTTGTAACTTATTTCATTATCTTCTAAATTTATTTTTTGAATTGTATTATTTATTTCAATTGCTTCACATAAATATTTCATTCCTTGATCATCTATTAGATTACTATCTAAATCTAATTCTATAATTGATTTATTAATTTTTAAAAAACCGAGTTTTTGACGCTTCTTTGAAGCTATTGCTTCACTTAAATATTTCATTTCTTCATCTGATGCTTTATTTATAGTCCATTGAGAATAATGACTCCATTTTATTTTTTTAATTGTTTTATTAGCTATCAAAGTTTTTTTTAATAGTTGCATTTCTCTATCATCTTTACTTAAACAGCTTATTATTAAATTTTCAATAGTATTGTTTGTTTCTAATACTTTATACAAATATTTTATTTCATAAATAAAATATGTAACATCATTTATAATTATATCCCAATCATTTATTTCTAATGATGTTACATTTGAATTATTAATTAGATTATATATTTCTTCCTTATCATTCAATTTATTGATTTGTTTATTTGATATTTTTTATTATTTTATTTAGCTTGAATCATTGTTATACTTTATTATATTCAGTTTTTTATTAATGTTATTGTATTATTAATAAAAAAATTAAATTATATATCGTTTTCAATTAAATTCATCATATCATCTCCCCTTTCATATAAACGTTTCATAACATTGCATTTTATTATCAATTCTTTGGCAACTTTTATCATTTTATTTTCTAATATCCAATATATTGCGTCTTCATTCGTTCTATCAATTGTTACCTTTTCTGGATAACATTTGTTATTGTATTTTCTAATCATTTCTAATGCGGCGTTTGTTTGATTATTTTTACATAATTGAGTAAATTTAGTTATTATTTTGTTTTCTTCCAAAGATTTATCCGTTTGTCCTATTAATTTGAATTTTAATTCATGCTCTGAATTAAAAAATGTTATTATTATTTTGTCTTGAACTGTTTCATTTAAATATTTCATTGAATCAGCATTTATATTATAGGCTAGATGTAAATGTGTTATTTTTTCATTGCCTTTTACTGCCACACTTAAATATTTCATTGATTCAACATTTATGTCACACTCTAAAGATAAATATCTTAGTGTTTTATTGTCTCTTATTGCCACGCCTAAATATTTCATTGATTCGATATTTATATCATGATTTAAAATTAAATGTGTTATAGTTTTATTGTTTTTTATTCCGGCACTTAAATATTTCATTGCTTCAACATTTATATCAAAAGCCAAAGTTAAATATTTTATTGTTTTATTATCTTTTATCGCTATGCCTAAATATTTCATTGATTTTACATCTACCTCACATGCCAAAAATAAATGTGTTATCGTTTTATTATCTTTTATCGCCAAACTTAAATATTTCATTGAAATAACTTCGTTTATGGCATCCACATCATGATTCAAAATCAAATGTGTTATTGTTTTATTATATTTTATTGCTTCACTTAAATATTTCATTGAAAAATCTCCGTTTAAGATATTTATATCAAAATCTAAACATAAATGTGTTATTGTTACATTGTCTTTTATTGCCGCGCTTAAATATTTCACTGAAAAAATTTCGTTTAAGGCATTCACATTATATGATAGAGATAAATATGTCATTATTTTATTTTCTCTTATTTTCGCACTTAAATATTTCATTGATTCGGTATTTATGTTGCAAGATAATTGCAAATGTGTCATTTTATTATCTATTACCATACTTAAATATTTCATTGATTCTGCATTTATATTACATGTTATAGACCAATGTGTTATTATTTTATTATCTTTTAATGCTACAGCTAAATATTTCATTGATCTGGTATTTATATCACAATTTAAAATTAAATGACTTATTGTTTTATTGTCTTTTATTGCTTCACTTAAATATTTCATTGATTCAGCATTTATATCATGATTTAAATATAAATGTGTTATTGTTTTGCAATATTTTAATGTGTCACACAATTTTTTAATTGATTTGGAATTTTCATAGCGCACAATTAAATATTTTAATGTTTGTTGTTTATCTACATTCCTTGCCATTACATCAAATATATATTTTAATGTTTTTGTGTCCATCTTTGTATCATCATTAAACTTTTTTATTGTTTCAATGTTCATTTTTTTTATTATTTTATTATTCATTTTTTTTATGTCATCATCGTTATACGATGAATAATTTTTAGACCTTTGTTGTCCCATTTGTTAATTATTTAATATATGTAGCTTGGATTATAGATGTATTTATATAAAATTAATTCAATTTTTATTAATAATAATAACAAATTATTAATAAAAAAAATTAAATTATGCTCATTTTCAATCAAGTCAAATTTTTAATTATATTTTTTCAAAGATTACAAAAATTGAAAATAATACATAAAACAATACAAACAACATCAGAAATATCATCATTATAATAATGTATTACATAAGCAAAGTAACTATCAAAAATGTGTTATCTTTCAAAGATTTCACTGTTGAATTAAAACCTGGTATGAACATGATTGTTGGATGTAATGGTGCAGGAAAAAGTAATTTTTTAAAAATATTAGATGCTGTAATAAATGGAAACGATATATTTCTAAACAAAATTATGAACATGAATAGTAAAATAATAATTAATTTTGAATATGACAATTATGAGGGAAATTATAAAGATAATTTTTTTGTGCAATGGATTTGTCATATAAAAAATGGAACTTGTTATCATGATAATTTTGAATTTATGAAGGATAAAAATATGTTTAAAAATATGTTAATGGTAATTAAAAAAAAAAAAAATAAAAACATAAGAAAAGACATTTTAGTTGATAATAATGATTTTTGTTATTATATACATGTAGATACTAATAGATTGTGTAAAAAAATTGATTCTTCATATGTTGAAGATGTTGAAAAAAAAAATGAAAAAATCGATGATGATAATTTTAAAAATCAATGTATGAAAATTACGAGTTGTGAACCAGAACTTGAAAATAAATTATTTGAAATGGAAGCAAAACCAAGAAATCACACAGGACATAATTTTACTTGTCAATTATACAAACTCAGAGATTCTAATAAAATAAAATTTTTTTCACAATTGAAGATTAGAAGTTTAAAAGATTTGTTTGATAATTACATAAAATGTATATCATTAATTATGGAAACAAATAATTATGAGACAAATATAAAGAATGAAATTAAATTTAATATAAATACTATTGATTGTTTTCTTAAAAGTGATCACAATTGCAATTTAATAAAACTTAAGAAACGTAATAAGTTGAATGATGAATTTGACTATAATCTTGACAATAATTTACCTTGTAATGATGTAAAATTATATACACCATGTTTAAAGTTAAGAATAATGTTTTTGACTGAAAGTTTAAACAGAGACATCATTGATAATATTATTAAAAATAATAATTACATGAAATTGGGAAATAAATTGTATGAAAGCTTGAAGTATAATAATGACACCAATAATTTATACAAACAAGTAAATGATCAGTTTAAGCAAATATTTGACAAAAATTTTGAAATTAAAATCAATGATGAAATTAAAATTGAACATGTGAAATTAATTTTGAAAAACCATAATTTTCCTCTCGATTATACAAATATCACCAAGGAAATCAATCAAAATTGTGATTTCACTTTTGACTTTGACTTAATTGACAGCAAAACAAAAACAATATTGTCAGATGGGGAAAAAGAATGCATATTTTTTTTAACTGCATATTATTCAAAAGATTCAAATATTTTAATGATGGATGAACCATTTACACATTTGCATTATCAAGCTAAATTCGAAATTATTAAAATATTGCATTCCAAAGACAAAGGTATTAAATCACAAATGATAATGGTGACACATGACACTGAAATGATAATACATGATAACATCGATAATATTATCAGACTATATATGGATGATATAGAAGGTTCTAAATGTAATACTTTGTCATTATCTAAAAATTATCATGATACTAAAATGATATTTGAAAATCCTAAAATATTATTTTCAAAAAAATGTTTAATAGTTGAGGGGTATCATGACTATCGTTTTATGGTTGAATTTTTGAAAGTAATTAAAAATACTGACTATTGTGTTGTGGAAGATAGTGGTAAAAATTCTAAATTATACGAAATATTGGATAAATTAAAAATACCACATAAAAGAATATTTGATGCAGATGTAATTTATAATAAAGAATATAAAAAATTGGGAAAATTTTCACCAAAAAATAAATGCACAAAAGAACATGTAAATAATAATAAAATAACAGATCATATAAATAAATATAATGACCACAATATCGAGATATTATATAAATTATTAAATAACAAAATACTTATTTGGGACAAATACATACAAGATATAGAGGGATTGGGAAGGCAATTGTTTCCTGACGATTTTAAAAAAAATATGAAGAATGATAAAAAAAAGGATTCAAAATATGATGATGTTATAAATTGTTTAAAAGTAAATAACACGGATCAACACTATCAAACTATCATAAAAAAATGCCTAAAAAATGATAAATATAATGAAGATGTTAAATATCTTAGAAAACATAATATACTTATTAAAATATTAGACAAGGTGAATAATATGGATGATGAAATTAATGATATGAATAACGAAACTAATAACATCGAAAATAATATAGATGATAATTTAGATGGTAACGAAAAATATAATAAAATTATAAAATATTATAATGGAAAATTTTTTCAAACTATGAATAATGACAAAAAATATATGTTAATAGTTAAAACAAATAAACCAATTAGAACATGTAATGATTTTAAAAATTATGTAAAAAATATATTCAATCTTACAAATAATAATAATATAACAAGACATAACACTACTAACAATACTTTTTTAATAGAAACAATGAAAAAATATTTGAAAGAATGTAATTTGGAGATTATAGAAATGAAGATACTACAAAACAACAATAATAATACAATAAATAAAAATAAAATTAGTTTATCTAAATATGAATATTTGAAGGAACATTCAAACATATTGTTCAATTATTTAAAAAAAAATATATGTGTATTGAAGTCTGTGAAAAAGATAAAAAATTCATAATGTGTGATGAGAATAATTTCAATATTTGGATAACAAAAAAGATGGATAAAAAATTAGACATCGTAAAATGTAATGATTTTGGCAAAAGCGATATGTGGAATCGTATTTATAATATTGATATTAATAAAAAAATAAAGAATAATTTGAATAATAAATATATAAAAGTGTTGGATAAATTCATTAATAGTGACAATTTTACTCAGAAATCATCTGTTCATAATTGTAATATTTCATAAATTTGTATTAAACATTTTCATTTTTTAACACTAGAATAAAATAAATCATATATATCATATACTTTATATTAATTAAAAAATTAATATGAAATATATATTTTTATTATTATTGCAAACATAAATGACGACATGTATAATATTAATTAATATATTATATAATAAAAAATCATTTATTTTTTTTAACATCTAGTTCATATTTATTTTGTTGGAATTAATTAATAATACATAATTAAATCCTCAATATCATTTCCTCTATAGTATAGTCGTTTCATAACATCACATTTTATCGTCATTTCCTTTGCCACTTTTGTCATCTTGTTTTTTAAAATCCAATATATTGCATCTTCATTTTTAATATTATTTGATGCCTTAACTGGATAACATTTTTGTCTATGTTTATTTATCATCAATATCGCATCATTTTCTTTATTATCTTTACATACATTTTTAAATTCGTTCATTATTTTGTTTTCTTCTAATGATTCATTTATATATTCCATTAACTTAGGTTCTATTTTTTGTTTTGGACAAAAAAGTGTTATTGTTTGGTTATATTTTATTGCCTCAACTAAATGTTTCATTGATTTTGCATTTATATCGGATTTTAAACATAAACATGTCATTACTTGATTTGTTTTTATTGCTTCACTTAAATATTTAATTGATTCAATATTTATATCGCTTCCCAAAATTAATTCTATTATTGATCTATTATTTTTTAACGCATCACTTAAATATTTCATTGATTCAGCATTTATATCATAACCTAAATATAAATGTGTTATTGTTTTATTGTTTTTTATTACTTCACTTAAATATTTCATTGATTCAGCATTTATATTACTATGAAAAATTAAATGTGTTATTATTTTATTATCTTTTATAGCTTCACTTAAATATTTCATTGCTTCTACGTTTATGTTACTTTTAAAAGTTAAGTGTTTTATTACATTATTGCATATTATCGCCTTACTTAAATATTTCATTGAATAGCGAAGCGTTGCTTCTTAGCCAACATTTATATCATGATACAAATGTAAATGTATTATTGCTTTATTACATTTTAATGCTTCACTTAAATATTTCATTGATTCAGCATTTATATTACTATGAAAAATTAAATGTGTTATTATTTTATTATCTTTTATAGCTTCACTTAAATATTTCATTGATTCAACATTTATATCATGATACAAATATAAATGTATTACTGTTTTATTACATTTTAATGCTTCACTTAAATATTTCATTGATTCAGCATTTATATTACTATAAAAAATTAAATGTGTTATTATTTTATTATATTTTATAGTTTCACTTAAATATTTCATTGAATTAACATTTATATCACTACAAAAAATTAAATGTGTTATTGTTTTATTATCTTTTACAGCTTCACTCAAATATTTCATTGAATTAACATTTATATCACGAGACAATTGTAAATGTTTTATTATTTTATTATATTTTATAGTTTCACTTAAATATTTCATTGAATTAACATTTATGTCACTACAAAAAATTAAATGTGTTATTGTTTTATTATCTTTTACTACATCGCTTAAATATTTCATTGATTCAGTATTTATATCATGAGACAATTGCAAATGTGTTATTGTTCTATTATCTTTTATTACCGCACTTAAATATATCATTGATTCTATATATATCTCACGTCCCAATACTAAACATGTCACTATTTTAGTATCTTTGATTACATCACATAAATATTTCATTGATCCAGCATTTATAACACAAGCCAAAAATAAGTGTGTTATTGTTTTATTTTCTTTTATTGCTTCACTTAAACATTTCATTGATTCAGTATTTATATCATGAGATAATTGTAAACGTGTTATTGTTTTATTTTCTTTTATTGCTTCACTTAAACATTTCATTGATTCGATATTTATATCACAATTCAAAATTAAATGACTCATTGTTTTATTGTCTTTTATTGCTTTACTTAAATGGTTCATTGATTCAGCATTTATATCGTAATTCAAATTAATTGACCTAGCATTTTCACATCGCAAAGCTAAATATTTTAATGCTTGATCTTTGTCGTCATTCTTTGTCATTTTGAATATATATTTTAATGTTTTGATATCTACCATTGATCCATTTTTTATTATTTCTTTGTTCATTTTTTTTATTATTGCTTCACTGTACAATTTTTCAATTATTTCTTTGTTCATCTTTTTAATATCATCATTATAGGATGAATAATTTTTGGATTCTTTTGTCCCCATTTGGCAATTATTTAATATATGATTTTAAATATGCATGAAATTATGTGAAATTATTTTCAATTTTTTATTAATATAATAAATCAAATCATGTGTTATTTTCAATCAAATTAATAATATCATCACCTCTATCATATAATCGTTTTATAACATCACATTTTATTATCAATTCTTTGGCTACATTTCGCATTTTATTTTTTAATATCCAATATGTTGCATCTTTATTATTCATATTATTTGACACTTTACATGGATAAACATTTTTATCGAATTTAATAATTTTTCTTAATTTTATATTTCAAATATAAAGTGAAGAATATATTTCTAGTTAATTAATACATAAAAATAATAATTGATCCAATAAATTAAAGACTATATCCCAAACTGATCTAAAATATAATAATTTACATATATAAAATTATTATATCATTATTTCGTTTAGCTTGATATTTCATATTTTACTATAAATAATTTAAAAATAAATAATGTTATACTTGCAATATAATGAAAATCGAAGAAGTTAAAATAAGTAATATATTATCATTTCATAATTTTGAATTAAAATTGGCTGATAAAAATATTATTATTGGAACAAATGGAACAGGTAAAAGTAATTTTGCGGACTTAATTAATAATTCGGTGCAATGTAATTATTTCAATGATTTCAAATCAAAATACCCAATACAATATAACAGTAAAATTATGTTATATATATCGCTGAATCCCGATGAAATAAATGACTTGATAGACTTTGTGTTAATAAATTACTTTACAAATATTATAAATAATCCAAATGAAAATCAACAAGAAATTGCTGGCAAAATTAATTCCGATGATTTCAAAAGTTATAGGGACAAAATAAAGGATAAAAATTGGTTCAAAGATTTAATATTATCTCTTCAAGATAATCAAAATAATAAACTTCAATTTACAAATCTCACAGGGTCATCATTTTATGTAAATGATATGGACATTATTCTACAAAAAATAGGCGACATAATTTATCCAGATAAAAAAATAATATCATCATGTTCAAGCAATTCCTTTAATAATTTTTTCGAAAATAATTACTATGCATTAAAATTATTCAAAAAATATATATCTGAAAACAAATATATTACTTATAATAATTTATATAATTTTAATGATTATGTTCTTGATAAAATAAAAAATAAAATTAAATATATTGAAAACTATAATGGACAAGATTGTGCAAAAGATTTACTTGAATTAAAAAAGAAACAAGATATTTTGGATACAAGATTTACAACAATAAAAGACAATTTCAAAAGAACAATGAATTATGACATAGATGTTACTGAAAAGGATGACGGAGATGATAAAGGGAAGCCTTATTTATATATGATTGTAGAAAATTCTAAATATGAGGATTTAAGCAAAGGTCAAAAAGAATTAATATATTTATTAACTAAATTATACAAAGATGATAATAGTATTATTTTAATTGATGAACCAGTTACAGGATTAAGTTGTCAGAATAAATATAAATTTAGAGAGGTTGTGTTAGAAAATGATAACAATAATATGTCTCAATATATTTTAATAACTCATGATAAAGATTTAATAAGTGAAAAAAATTGTGATAAGATTATTCGTTTTCATATGGATGATAATAATAAAACTGTTGGAACATCTTTAAAAAATATATTTTTATGAAAGATTGCCAGAAAAATATAACATATACAAGAGCAAACTGGTGAACAATTATAAGAACAAACACAATAATAACAAAAAGTTAAAGAGTAAATACATAAAGGTATGCAATAATAAATAATCAAAATATCATATATTATGGAAAATAATTCATTAATGTCAAAAAGAATGTTATTTGAACATAAAGAAATTTTATTTTCAGATAGATGTTTAATTGTTGAAGGATTTAATGATTATAAATTTTTTTCTGCCTATTTGCGATATTTAAAATATCAATATACAGATGATCCAAGATATAACATTGTTATAATTAACACAGGAGGTAAAGGTAGTGCATTTCATTTAGTTAATTTCATCAAACACTTGAAAATAAAATGCAAATTTATTTTTGATTTTGATATGGTTAAATATACAAAAAATATAAAATATTCAATGGATCAATTTGACAAATTTATTAAAAAAAAATATAAAAATGATATTCAGGAGATGCAAAAAATATTAGAAATATCTAAAGAATTTACTGAAAGTGGAAAAATATTATGCAGAGAAAAACAAAGAGTAAAAGACGTAAATAACATGAATGATTTGAAAGAAAAATATTCAAGTGTATTGTTTAAAAATGCAGGTAAATTGGAACAGATAAATACATACCTTGAAAATGTATGTTATGATAATATTGAATTTAAAACAAATGAATTTTGTGAAATATTTGAATATGCTATATTAATATGGGACGATGAAATAAAAGACCTTGAATACTTTGGTAGAACATTGTTTGGAAATAATTTTACAAAAAAAAAATGGGGAATTACTCTATATGTAATATTTTCGATGAATTAAAAAATAAAAATATACAAGATGATGGGTTCAAAATTTTGAAAGATTTTTTAGATCAAGAATATTATTCTTACAACAAGTAACTTGGCGATTATAAAATACAATATATTTGTCCATTATGTAATTTCAATAAACAAATAAGAAAAAAATAAATATATTATAGTGTTGAAGAATTTTATTGAGTCTGACAATATTTCAAATAATATATACAATTAAACAGTGATTTTGATGATATAATTTATGTTAATTAAAAAATTAATATAAAATATATGTTAATATTTATTGCAAATGTATGTTAATTAATAAAAAAAAAATGTGCATATAATATTTTATAAATCAAAATGTATCTTTTTTGATTTATAAAATATAAAAAATGTCTTCAAACTACATTATTATTCATGAATATTAATTTATTTATGTATTTTTTATATGGACCTTCAACAGGAAAGTATACCACAGTATTATTATTTTCAAGTCCTTTTATTATATATTTATAAAAATTACAATTTATTTGGTTAGGTAAAATTACTTTTAGATGTTTAATTGTTGTATTTATATTTAACATGTCATTCAAATATTTTGCATTTGTGGTATTTATATTATTAAAATCTATATAAAATGTTGTTATTGTAGTATTTATTTTCAACATTTCAAACAAATATCTAAATCCTTTTATTGTTGATTTATAAGATTTTTTCTCCATAAGATTATTTTTAAATTTTTGATCTTTTGAAATGGTAACAACACTAAAATTATTAATATATTGGTTATTATTTTTAATAAAGTTAAAATCCGTAATTGATTTATTGTGTTTCAATGCATCAGATAAATATTTCATTGCAATGTTGCTTATTATATTATCTGATATTGTTAGTTCTTGAATGCTTGTATTATATTTTATAGAATCAGTTAAATATTTTATTCCTGTATCACTAATTGTCGTATTTTTGATTTCTATGAATTTTACTGTTTTGTTATTTTTTAAAAATTTACCCAAACATTCTATTATATCGTCACTAATTTCACATGATTCAAAAAAAAGACTTGTTAATGATTGTCCATGAATTAATATTTTATACATAACTAAAAATGTTGTAGTATTGTGAGCCAAACATGTAACATTTAATGTTTTTATTGGTATATCATTGTAACATAAATCAATTATATCAAGATCATCTGTTTCAAAATCAATACCATCATGCACTATCATATTGTCCACAAAATATACTACTGATACATCTCCTTCACTCATAATTATTGCAGTTCTCATAAATTTATCAAAACAAAAACTTGAAGAATTTTTCCAACCATATAAATCATTTCCATTCATTTTAATTTATTTACCATTTATTATAAAATGTTAATTATTTCATTGTATATTTCAATTTTATTATATTCAGTGTTACTCTTGAACATTATGAAATAAATTAAATAATACATATAATTCTTATATATTGTGTATCTGGAAGTAATAATATCAGATGACTGTTATTTTTTCATGTGTTAAAACATAATAAGATATATTATTTAATTTATTTTGTTATGTTTTTTTGATTTTTTTTGATTGTTTGATTTATATATTTTCTAATATTTTCCCTATTCCTTCATTCAATATTTTCCTGTTCTTTAACGATCCTCCTAATATATATTTTATTTCACTTCTATTATATTTCTTTTGTTTATCCAAATCATTTTTCAATTCACTTAAATACTTATATGGATCTTTTTCATTTTTCATTTTATTATTTAGATGATTCAATATATAATGTTTATTTTTCATATCTAATTTATTGAACTCTTTCATTATGCATTGTATATCTCTAGCATTTATTAAATATCTTTTAGTTATTGGACGTATAATGTATGTTCTTTCTTGTTTCCTATATAATTCAATATAATCTATATTTCTGTAAATCATTGCATTAAGTTTTATTATTTTAATGAATGTAACTAAATCATTTATGTATACATTGAATAATTTTATTATATCATATTCTTTTAATATTTTCATACTTGTTGTCATTTCTTTCATTTCATCTTCTTTTTCCCTAAATATTACACCATTATCATAACATATATCTTGTATATAAAGATCTAATAATACTAGTATTTCGCTTTCATCTTGCACTTCATGTATATATATAAATTCATTTCCTCCACAATACTTGCCTATGATATTTATTATGTCTAATGGTAAATGTTGTTTAGTGTTGTGGCACACTAGAGCCCCGTTGTTTGTTGTTGTTTTAGCAACCTGATGAATTTTTAATTCGGCGATTCCCAAATCAAGGAGATTTATATACAACTCGGTTAGACTGTATACACACCTTTGTGTCAGTACCCTGCACCGGACAAAGTCCAGACGTGACTTCTACCTCTATAAAAGGTAACGCTTCGGGGTGGGCATGATGACCTCGGAAACGTCTTGTAATGTATTTTACTTCATTTTGATACACAATTCCCGAAGGCTAATGTATCTGGCTTTATAATATATACCGCTGACAAATATATATTAAAATGATAGCTTTTATACTATCCACCTACACTTACAAGGAAGAATTGCTAGTTCTTCGTTTTAAACCCTTTTTTAATGAAACATACAGTCATTATTTTTTTCAATTTTTTTTTATGTTTTGTTTATGAAATAAACAAAATATAAAAATAAAATTAGGTTGGAGACTCAATTTTTTTCAATTATATCTAATATTTGGATGGTTAATTTAATGATATACTTTATATTAATTTATTGATTAATATGAAATATATAATTTATTATTACAAACAAAACGTCGAACATATATACTATCGATTGTGTTAATTAATAAAAAAAAATTACATCATATATTATATTTGTTGCATTATATTATTCACTTTCATTTTTGTTTTCCTATTTTTTTTTATAATATCTAGTATTATTTGCATAACAAGTGGAAAAAATATATGATATCATAATGGTTCTTATTTGTTCACCAAAATTTGGCAGTTTCATAATTTATATTTAGTTAATGTAGTAAATAAATTATCTAACAATATATATTAATTTCATTTTTTTGATATTCAAAGATTTATTAAATAATATTAAATTATCTATCATTATCAGTTCTTTTATCTTTCATTTTATTATTTTTCTCTATTATTTTATTTAAATAATTTGTATAATTATTAGTTTCTAATGATGAATCAATTATTAAATATGTAATTATGTTATTAAATTCAAGACTTTCTATTAAATATTTTATTCCTTTATTTCCTATATTATTGTATTTTAAACCTAACCATATTATTGATTTATTAATTTTTAATGATTTTGCTAAATATCTTATTCCATTATTTTCTATTTTATTAACACGCAAATCCAACTGTGTTATTGATTTATTATTTTTTTAATAATTCAGCTAAATATTTTATTCCATCATCTCCTATACAATTATTACTTAATCCTAATCGTGTTATTGATGTATTATTTTTTAGTGATTTTGCTAAATATCTCAGTCCATCATCACCTATTTTATTGATACTTAAATTTACTCGTGTTATTGATTTATTAATTTTTAATGATTCAGCTAAATATCTTATTCCATCATTTCCTATATTATTATTATGCAAATCTAGTCGTGTTATTGATTTGTTATATTTTAACGATTCAGATAAATATTTCATTCCATTATCTCCTATATTATTATTGTTCAAATCTAATCGTGATATTGATTTGTTATATTTTAATGATTCAGATAAATATTTTATTACCTCATCTCCTATACAATTATTACTTAAATCTAGATTTATAATTAGATTATTAATTTTTATTATTTTACTTAAAATAAGCATCACATTATTGTTAAATTTTATATTATTTGATTTTAATAATTTTGTATTATACAAATCTAATGTCTTTGTTTTTTCATCGAAGTTCAACGATATACTTAAATATATTAATCCTGACGAATTTAATTTTTTTATTATTTTATTATATTTAAATAACATTAATATATTTTCAATGTCATTATTTTTTAATGTTGTGATACCTTTTATATTCTTGTAAAAACATGTCATTTCATGAATATTTGATACATCTTCATTTATTTTATTATCAATATAAAAAAAATCTGATGTATTTAATAATTCAAATATATTTAATTCCATTGTAATT
>Ga0307935_1000340_pt1 | contig 21666 bp, 22 predicted proteins | sample OrgLakmetageno92_FD_201827 | JGI IMG/M metagenome (GOLD analysis project Ga0307935, IMG submission 201827) | Saline water microbial communities from Organic Lake, Antarctica - #92 | ecosystem: Environmental > Aquatic > Non-marine Saline and Alkaline > Saline | place: Antarctica: Organic Lake...
GTGTTGTGGGGTTTTTATGAAAAAGTTATTCGGGCCGCGAAGGGGAAAATGGCGGGTATGAAATTGTGATGTATCTTTGGATTTTAAAATTCCTATTCGCCGTGGACGAGTGTGCCGATTGGTTGTGAGCGGAGAGCATGCGAGAGATTTCCGTCAGGACCAAGGTCGAAGACGACGATTGGGATATCGTTGTCCATGCAGAGGCTGAATGCGGTGGCGTCCATCACATTGAGGCGATTTTCCAAGCAGTGCTGGAAGGTGACGGAATCAAAGCGCTTGGCATCAGGGTTGGTGCGTGGGTCGGAGCAGTAGACCCCGTCGACCTGTGTTGCTTTGAGTATGACGTCAGCACCCATTTCGCTGGCACGCAGCGCTGATGTGGTATCGGTCGAAAAGAAAGGGCTTCCGGTGCCAGCGGCGAAAATGATGACCGTCCCCTTGTCGAGTTGGTGCTCAGCTTTCCGCCGGATGAATGGCTCTGCGACGTTTTTCATTTCGATCGCAGACATTACTGTGGTGCGGACACCGATGTGTGAGAGAGCGCCCTCGAGGGCTAGCGCGTTCATGACGGTTGCCAACATGCCCACGTAATCAGCAGTGGCCCGATCCATGCCGCGAGCAGAAGCACTGGCGCCACGCCAGAAGTTACCACCACCTACAACGATCCCGAGCTGTAGTCCTCCGTCTACGGCTTCTTTGATTTCTGCAGCGATGCGCTGAACGATCTCTGGGGAAATGTTGTCTCTCGATCCGGGGCCACGAAGGGCTTCACCGCTGAGTTTTAAAATTGCGCGTTTAAAAGGTCGGGGATCTTTGGTGTTGGCTGGCATGTCGGTTGAGTGGAGAATGAACAGCTTGTCAGGAACGTCCAATACTGAAGATGCCCAGAAGAGAACTTTTTTTGTTTGTAGGCTTCCTTTGAATTGGATTTTGAGATTTGGCTCAATGAGCAAAGTCGACCATGAAGGTAAGTTCGAGGTCCTTGAGCGTTTCGTTTTTTTCTGTGGTTCCGTTGATTTTCACAGAGACGATCAGGGGCTCGTTTTGATCTCGGTTATAGGCTTCTAGCGTCCGCTGCAGAGCTACGAGCGTGAGCTTCAGGAGTTGGCGGCTGGTGATATCAACCTCGCTGGGGATCTTGAGTTGGGAGACATCGATGCTGACCTGTAGTTCATCCGCTTTGGTTTCGGCTTTGATTCCGATATCACAGAGGATGAGAAGGTTGGCTTCATCCACCTTGTAGTTAGGATTATTTGAAGGAATGGGGTGCTGACTGCGAATCGCATCAACCAACACTTCTGGAAACGCGCCGGTGAGAGCCACGGGGCGTGGCATGACGGTGGCTTGAAGTGCCTCGCCAGTTTCGGAAATAATATCGTCTACATCTGTTCCGTGTAGACTCAAAGGCTCATGAATCGGGACCACAGATATCGTTGTGGCAAAGATGTTTGAGCAGAGAAATAGGCTAGAGAGGATGATTTTCACAGCTGAATTCATGATGCGTAACGATGATAAATGCCAGACGAAACAATGTAATTTTGATAAAAGAAAAGCCGCCCGACATTTCTGTCGAGCGGCTTTCGATTAACTTTGTTAAAAGATCGAAGAGTTAAGCAGCTTTGTTTTTCGCTTCGAGAGCTTTTTTCGCTTGAGCGACGATGGCTGAGAACGCTGGAGCATCGGTGATCGCAAGATCGGAAAGGATCTTGCGGTCTGCTTCGATGCCGGCGGCTTTCAGGCCTTCGATAAAGCGTGAGTAAGTCATGTCCTCGGCACGGACAGCGGCGTTGATACGCTGTGTCCAGAGACGGCGGAATTGACCCTTACGCTTTTTGCGGTCGCGGTATTCGTATTGTTGCGCCTTGCGGACTGCGTCCTTGGCGTAGCGGAAGAGCTTCGAGCGGAAACCGCGGAAGCCCTTTGCCCGAAGCAGCACGCGCTTGCGGCGCTTACGGCTTGCTGGGGAATTGGTAGCTCTTGGCATTGTATGGTTTGGTTGTGAACAAGTCGTTTATTATCGTTCCTTCCGCAGTCTCACCTGTTCGTGCTTCCGGTTCTCCGGATCAGGCTGCGTGAAGGCCGTCCGGAACGCGGACGGGGGCGTGGGCTATCGTTTACTTCTCTATCAATGGAAAGGAAGGTTCTCTTTGACATTTTTGATGTCAGCGGCGGAAACAAGTGTTGCTTGACCGAGAGCGCGTTTGCGCTTGCGGCTCTTGCCTTGCAGCAAGTGGCGTTTTCCTTGTTTACGACGCAGGACCTTCCCGGTGCCAGTGACTTTGAAGCGTTTGGCGACGGCCTTCCGTGTTTTTGCTTTTCCTCCTACTCGTGGCATGGGGCGCGAAACCTACCCACCCGCTGCTTGTTGGCAAGCCAAAAGTGGAAGAAAACATAAGTCCGCTCTTTGGCGGGGATAGTAGGCTGAAATTAATGATCTCTGGGGAGGGTGTTATATTGGTGAGCGAGTCTCTTGAAACCTTCACGCCAACGGCAATAATCGTTGCTCATAAAAATCTGTTTTCGCTTGTTTTACGGTAATTTTGGGAGATAGATCGAAGTGCGAAAGGTGATTGATATCTCCGTCGCTGCTTAAATGACGAATTATGCGTTCTCTTCCGGAATCTCTTAAAGTGGTCGACTCCCATACCGGAGGTGAGCCAACCCGTGTGATCGTCTCTGGTGGGCCGGATCTGGGTAATGGCTCGATGGCTGAGAGGATGGTTGTGATGCGTGATCATTTTGATGAAATAAGGCACGCGGTAATTGATGAGCCACGTGGCACTGAGGTTCTTGTTGGTGCGATGCTCTGTGAGCCTGTGGATCCGGATTGCGCGGCGGGAGTAATTTTTTTCAATAATTCAGGCTACCTCAGCATGTGTGGCCACGGAACTATTGGATTGGCGGTAACGCTGGGATACTTGGGAAGGATTTCTAACGGTTTGCATCGGTTGGAAACGGTGGTTGGAGAAGTGAATTTTGATTATCAAGGTGGTTCATCGGTGATGATCGAGAATGTTCCAAGCTACTGTTATCGGCGGTCGGTCATTGTTGATGTTGAGGGTTACGGAGAGGTGAAGGGGGATGTTGCCTGGGGGGGGAATTGGTTTTTCATGGTGGAACGTGCGCCGGAGGAAGTGGTTCCAGGGAATGTGAAGTGGCTGAGCGAGTTTGCGCGAGCTACTCGGCGCGCTTTAGAGAAATATGGTGTGACTGGTGAGGGCGGGGCGGTAATTGATCACGTGGAGTTTGCGGCACCTTCAGATGTGCCCGGAATTGATAGTCGGAATTTTGTGTTTTGCCCCGGCTTGGTATTTGACCGCTCACCATGCGGGACGAGCACAAGTGCAAAGGTGGCATGTCTGATGCAGGACGGGAAATTGAAGCCCGGAGAAATTTGGCGACAGCAAGGCATTGTCGGCAGCGTTTTTGAGGGCAGTGGACGGTTTGATGGAGATAAAGTGATTCCCCGGATTCGCGGAGAAGCTTTTGTGAGCTCGGAGGCAACGCTTTATTTTCATCCCGAGGATCCGTTTAGAAGCGGTTTCGTATTATGAAAGTTGAGACAGAAAAGAAGCGAGTGGTTGTCGTAGGTGGGGGTGTGATCGGAGCTGCTTGCGCTCATTTCCTCAGTAAAGCGGGCTGGAGGGTGACGATTATTGATCGTGACCGCTTTGGGGCTGGATCATCGGATAAAAACTGTGGCTATGTTTGTCCGAGCCATGTCTTGCCGCTGACAGAGCCGGGCGCGGTGGGGAAAGCCATGAAAAGCATGTTTCGGAGAAACTCTCCCCTCAGTGTGAAGCCGCGTTTTGACCCTGCTCTGTGGAAGTGGTTATTCCGTTTTGCGCTGCGTTGTAACGAGAAAGATATGCTGGAGGCGGGCCATGCGACCAAGCCCTTGCTGGATCGGTCGATGACTTTATTTAAACAACTGGTCGCTGACAAAGTTATCGATTGCGAATGGCAGGAGCGTGGGTTGCTGTATGTGTTTAAGTCAGTTGAGGCGTTTGAAGAATATCGGGAAGTGGACCGCATTCTCACAGACCATTTCCAAAAGCCGGCGACGCGTTTGGAAGGCGAGGCACTCAATGATCTCGAGCCAGCTCTCAAGTCTGAATTAGCCGGTGGGTATCACTACGAGGGTGATGCACATTTGCGCTCGGATAAGTTGCTCGGATCTTGGCGGAAAAGTCTTGAGGCAGCAGGTGTGGCGATTCGCGATTGCTGCGAGTTGACAGGACTGAATCAGGAGAATGGAAAAGTCTACTCGGTGAGCACGACTACTGGAGAGATTACTGTGGATGCAGTTGTGCTCGCGACTGGTGCTTTAAGTGCCAAGTTAAAAAGCTTTTTGGATTGCTCTATTCCCATTCAGCCGGGCAAAGGCTACTCGCTAACGATGCAGCGGCCTGCGATTTGTCCCAGTGTGCCGATGCTTTTTCCCGAAACAAAAGTTGGAGTTACTCCTTTCGAAGACAGCTACCGCTTGGCATCAACCATGGAGTTTTCTGGTTATGATACATCGATCCGCCCCGAGCGGCTGAAGCTTCTCACTGACGGAGTTATTCCGTATTTAAAAGATCCATTTCCGGCTGAGCCTCATGAAAGTTGGTTCGGATGGAGGCCGATGACTTGGGACGGTCTTCCCATCATCAGCCGATGCCCCAGCATCGGAAATGTAATTTTAGCTACCGGCCATAATATGCTCGGTCTCAGCATGGCGCCAGCAACAGGAGAGATAGTGGCGGAGCTTCTATCCGGAGGTTCGCCGCAAATCGATGAGCAGCCGTATTCGATCGGACGCTTTCAGTAATTAACAGGTTTATTTTAACGCGCCAAATCAGCGATCGATTTCGAAGCATCGGCAATGGACCCAATGCTGTCCGCTGGCTGGTGTTCTTTTCTGAACTCTTGAGGCGTCATTCCAGTATGGCGTTTGAACATGGTGTGCATGCTCACGGTAGTGCCAAAACCTGCTTCATTACTTAGTTCCTTGATCGAGTGATCACTTTCGACAAGCAGTCGCTTTAGTTTGGAGATTTTCAGGCGAATCATCTCTTCGTTGATCGTACGACCGAGGTGCTGCCTGAATCGGCGCTCAAGAGACTGTCTGCCGATGCCTGCTGCTTTTGATATATCTGGAACGGATAAAGAGCTGCCTACGTGGTCTGCCATCACGCGCAGAGCGCGAGTGACGTGTGCATCGGTCACGGCAAAGACGTCGCTGGAGCGGCGGACAACGAGCTCGCTTGGATTTACGTAGCGCGTTTTAGCGTGGATTTTTTCGCCATTGAGTAGGCGGCCCAAGAGGTCGGCCGCACGATAACCGACCTCGATACAGGAAAGATCGATGCTTGAGAGGGATGGCTCGATTCCATTGCAAATCAGAAGGTCGTTACTAGCTCCAACCAAAGCCAATTGCTCTGGGATAATCCAATTCTTGGATTCACAAATCCCTGCAATTCTGCGGCACAGAGTATCGCTTGGGGTTGCAATTCCGATCGGTGCTTCCCAGTGCTTTTGGGCTTGATCCACCATGCTGACAAAACTCCCCCAATGTTTGGCATTATCGGAATACCAGTGCCCGACGTGGTGGGATGAGCACGGGTAGCCTTGTTCGTGTGCGACCTCGCACATTCCCTCGTAGTGCTGGTCCGAGGAGAGATCATCCGAAAAGCCGAAATGAACCAGTCGGCGAATACCGCGTGCGATCAGGTGTTCCGCTGCCATTCTTCCGGCGACCCGCATGTTAGAGCAGATACTGGGAATCTTGGACGCTAAGGCTGAACTCAAGTTAACATTGACGAGGGGGATTTTCTTTTCCTTTGCCAGTTCGTAGCAAGCTTCCGAGGGGCGCCCGATGATTCCATCAAAATGAACTCCGGCTTCGATCTCCAGTTCAGGATGTTCACCGATAATTAACTGCCAATTTGTGAACTCCTTAGCGTATTTCTGTATCCCCGCAAAGGTCTCATAGTGGCGTCTGAAGGGCCATTGGAGTTCCATGGCGACAAATACCCTAGGCGCGGTTGACATGAGTCAGATCGTTAAGGATTGCGTCGATCCATGCAACCTTGAAATCAAAGTACGTGACGTGAATTGATCGAAATTAAGCGCGACTCGCGTTGGATTTAGATCCCGACCAAATGAATAGGATTCGATGTTTGGAATGCATTGATGTTCTCCGCAGTGATTTCCATCAGACGCTTCCTCGCCTCCTTTGCTGCCCATGCGATATGAGGTGTGAGCGTTAGGTTCTTCGCTTTAAGGAGTGGGTTTGAGGGTAAGATAGGCTCCACGGAGACCACGTCGCAGGCGGCGCCAGCAATTCGATTTGCGTTCAGAGCGGCAGTTAAGGCAGCCTCATCGATGAGTGGGCCGCGGGCGGTATTAATTAAGAATACGTTAGGTTTCATTTTCTCGATAGAGCTCTCGGAGATCATTCCTTGGGTCTCTGTCGTGAGTGGGCAGTGCAGGGAAATGACATCAGAATTCGCAAGAATCTCATCGATGGAAGCCCATTCGAAAGGGAAAGATGTTTTAGCTGAGCGGGAGCGGGAATTTGCGAGAATTTTCATTTTAAAAGCACTCCCGAGTTCAGCTGTGCGCTGGCCGATACGACCGAAGCCGATGATACCGAGAGTCTTTCCGGCAAGCTCACTGAAGTTGGAGTTTTCCCAGAAACTAAAGTCTTCACAGTTCTGCCATGCGCCATCGAAGGTCATTTTGCTGTGTTGCGCTGCTTGTTTGTAGAAATCGAGTATCAGGGAAAATACAAATTCTGCGACGGCATCTGTGCTGTAGATAGGGACGTTGGAAACTTGGATTCCATGACTGGCGGTGTATTTCGTATCGATGATATTAAAACCAGTGGCGAGCACTGAAATGAATTTGAGGTTGGGGAGTTGACGAAGAGTTTCCGCGCTCAGCGGACATTTGTTGGTAAGGATGATATCGGCGTCTTTCGCACGTTCGACGATTTGGTCTTCTGACGTTCTATCGTAGACGGTGAGTTCACCGAGTTGTTCGATTTTTGTCCACGGGTTGTCCCCAGGATTCAGGGTGTAGCCATCCAAAACGATGATTTTCATATTCCGAACTTCATAGCGTGAGGCCTGATCGACAAGAAAGAATCGATGTGGCGCTCGGGACAACACGCTTACTCCGCAATTTGATCGTGAAATACGTCGATTTTCTTGGCCTCAAATCTTCTCAGTGCGAGTTTAAAGTCCTTCACTGCTTGATGGCGTTTGGTAGCGTAGATCGCCTCTCGAATCTCATCGTAGAGAGATTCCTGCCAAGGTTGTTGCCTTTCCCGGCGGTCTGTCACCTCGACAATATGCCAACCAATTTTGGTCTGGATGAGTGTCGGTCGGTTGAGGGGTAATTCAAAAACCGCTTCCGAGAAATCATCGGGTAGGCGTGCCTTTGACATCCAGCCAAGGTCACCACCTTTTTGTGAACTCGCCGGATCCTTGCTGACTTTATTCGCTAGGGAGGCGAAGTCGGCTTGCTCTTCAGATAATTGAACGAGTGCCTCACTCAGGGTTTGCTGGGCCTGTTCGGAGGGTGTGTTAAGAGTAGGAATGAAAATGTGACGCACGCGTATTCGCTCCGCAGTGTAGAGCTGTTCGTAGTGCTTATCGTAAAAGTCCGAGATCTCGATCTCGCTGACTTTAACGAGTGGGTCGACACGCATGGCAACGTATTTTTCCTGCTGAATACGGGCCGCGATACGATCTGTGAGGTGTTGAATGTCAGCAATGCCCTCGGAGTGCATTGCGGCTTCTAGTTCAGCACGAGACGAAAATTTCTGAATGAACATTTCCAGTCGTTTTTCAATTTCCTCATCTGAGACGCGTAGTTTATGACTGTTAACCTTTGCCTTCACGCGCAGGAGTTCGTGGTCAATCAAGTTTCCCAAAGCGGCGTATGCGACCAATTTCCGTTCGTTTGATGATAGGTCTGAGGCGGATTTACCAGTCAGCCATAAGTGTTGCTGGATAGCGCGATCCAGCTGATCTCTGGTGATTTGATGATTAAAAACTCTGGCAACGACACCATTTGCTTTTGCACGGGCAATCGCTTCGGCGCTGTTCGGGTCAGAACTCTCCAACCGCTGCTTCAGGGGGCCTTCAAAAAGGAAAAAGTCAGCTGCGAGATAGCCGACGAGCAAAAGGTAAATTCCAAAGCGCAGGGAGAATTTAGTGAAGGATTTCAAGCGATGCAGGGGTTGCAGGATTGCACGTTTTGGAACCGTTTAATCGGCGACTAGAAACTCAGCGAGCTTGCCGGCGATATCCGATGGGACCACTGCGCTGACTAATACGTCGTTCTGTTCGTAGTCTGTGGAGAGGACTTTCGCATCGCTATGAAGAAGGTTCAAAATGTCACCGCGGTTCTGTGGAATCCTGAATGACTGCCGTGAGACCCGGTCTGCCAAAACGTGTGAGCAGGATTTCAGAAGCTGGTCAACCCCCTCACCAGTCAGAGAAGAGGTGCGTATCGCTTCTGGGAAAGTCCGGTCGAGAAATGCGTGGACTTCGGGGTCCGTGACCGCATCAATTTTATTAAGAACAGTGATGATGGGCTTGTCCACGGCACCGAGTTCTTCCAAGACGTTGAGCGTGGTGGTTTGGAATTTTTCAACTTCGAGGGCAGTCGCGTCTAGCACGTGAATTAGGAAGTCTGAGAGCACGGATTCCTCAAGAGTCGCTTTAAATGCTTCCACCAACCGGTGAGGAAGGTTGCGGACAAATCCGACAGTATCAGTAATCAGCAGTGGCTGGCCGTCTGGTAGGTCGATGCGCCTCGTGGTAGTATCGAGAGTGGCGAACAACATATCTTTCGCCATCACGTTTGAGCCCGACAGTTGGTTCAGCATGGTGGACTTTCCAGCGTTCGTGTAGCCGACGATAGAGGCGTGAGGTGTGCCGAGCTTTTCGCGCTCTTTACGCTGGGTTTTGCGTTGTTTGCGGACGACTTCCAACTCGCGTTTGCAGCGATCGATACTGAGGTGGGCAAGGCGGCGATCGATTTCAATCTGCTTTTCGCCCATTCCTCGCTCGGCGGAGCCACCACCACCGGAGCCGCCACCGCCCCCTTCGCGGTCAAGGTGACCCCACATTCGTGCGAGTCGTGGCAGGGCGTATTGCATTTTTGCGAGTTCGACCTGCAGCCGCGCTTCACGGGACTGAGCACGTTTTCCGAAGATATCGAGAATGACTTCCTCACGGTCGATCACGCAGAGGTCGGCAAGTTTTTCCCACTCCCGCTGCTGGGAGGGAGCTAGATTGTTATCAAAGACGATCACATCGCATTCATGAGCCCTAGCGAGTTCTACTATTTCTGCTGCTTTACCGGTTCCACAGAGGAATTTTTTCTGCATCTCCCGAGGCTTTGAGAGAATGGAATCCACGACTTCGATACCGAGTGTGGAAACCAACTCTCCAAGCTCGGTAAGGAGGGATTCTGATTCTTCCTGCTCACGAGTGTCGAAGTAGAAACGCACGAGCAAGGCGCGCTCGACCATTTCGGGTTTTTGTCTGACTTCGAACATTAGGACATTAGGGAAGGGTAGATTAGTTCAGGCGCGCCATGACCGCGGAGGAAAGAGCTTTTCCATCGGCCCGGCCTTCAGCGAGTTCTTGGGCGCGTTTCATGGCCTTACCCATGTCGGCCTTGGAGCTAGCTCCGGTTTCTTCAAGTGCTTTAGAAACAATGGCAGAAAGTTCATCTTCACTGAGAGATGCAGGTAGGTATTTCGAAAGAACATCAATTTCGGCATTTTCACTTTCGGCCAATTCGGGACGATTTGCTTTCTCGAATTGTTCGATGGAGTCTTGGCGTTGCTTGATTTGCTTACGAACGACTGCGAGCGATTCGGTATCGTCCAATTCGGTGCCAAGGCCGCTTTTTTCAATGGCTGCGTTGGTAAGAGCCGATTTGAGTGCGCGCAGAGCGTTAAGGGAGAGTTTGTCTTTCGCCCTCATGGCGGACTTGATGTCTTCGGTAATTTTGCTGGCGAGGTCGCTCATGACAGGTTGGTAGCATGTGAATTTGGGAAAAGCTAGTGTGCTTGAATCAAAAATGGCGAAAGGATGGATTTTAAGGTAAATTATTGAAGGCGTAAAGAGGCTGGATGTTTTTAGAAACATCGTCATTGTTCCTGCGGTTTCTTAAAAAACGAACATAGGCATGAAAGTTCTCGCTTCATTAATAATTGGTTTATCACCCTTGGGGGCTTTTGCTCAGATCACGCTAGATGAAAATAAACTCACCTCGAATGAGTTCATTTCTCAATGGGATAATGACCTCCTCTCTGGTTCGGATGAAGGTTACACCAACGGTAATCGCTTGGCTTATGCTTATGATTTAGAGCCATCGAAAGCGTTTTTGGCTGGAGCGGACCGTGTCCAACTGGGCTTTGGAATCACGCATTTGATGTTTACTCCAGGAGATGAAGCCGCGGTCGTGCCAGCTCGAGGCGAGCGCCCTTATGCTGGCTGGGCGGGATTTGAAATCACTCGGCAAGAAAGCGGTGATGGCTGGGCAAAAACGGCGACACTGACCTTTGGTCTGAGTGGTGAAGAGTCCAGAGCAGAAGAGCTCCAGGATTGGATTCATGAGAATGTAACAAATAGTGCGACTTTCCAAGGTTGGGGCTCTCAGGCCCCTACTGAAATCACGCTAAACTTCCATTATGATCATAAGAAGCGGCTCGATTTCTTAACTTCGTCCGGCTTGATACAAACGGACGGGTTTGTTGAGCGTGGTTTTTCATTAGGAAACTTCCGAACAGACGTTTATGTCGGTTCGAAAATTCGGTTCGGCTATAACTTGCCTAGATTTGATTCTTCGCCCTATGTTCAGATTGGAAGTTTACCATATGAGATTTTTGAAGGTGGCGAGAACGCTGATTCAGATTATTCATTTTATGGTTTCCTTGGGGGAAGAATTTATGGGATTGCTCACGACATTTCGCTGGATGGTCCGTTGTTCAGCAATTGGAGCGAATCTGTTGGCTCAAAGCCGCTGGTTGGCGAGGTGAGCGTGGGTGTCACCGTGCGGTATAAGCAGCTTGATTTGAGTTTATCGCAGACTGTGCGGAGCGATGAGTTTAGCGGGCAAAACTCCGCTTCACATTATGGGTCTGTTGTGGCTCAGCTGAAGACCTGTTTCTGAGATTTTAGATAAGAAAATCAGTGCTTTGAAATTAAAGCACTGATGGGGGCTTGTGTTTGTGCAGGGTAAATTTTAGAAACCTGAAGTAATTATGGCAGCTGGATATACGGAAGACGACATCAGGAGTTTGGACTGGCGAGAACACATTCGGTTGCGCCCGGGGATGTATATCGGAAAATTGGGGGACGGCTCCGCTCCGGAGGATGGTATTTACATTTTGCTTAAAGAGGCCGTCGATAACTCGATCGATGAGCATATTATGGGTCATGGCAAAGAAATCCGTATCGACATTGACGACGAAAGCCGTGTCGAGGTCCGAGATTTTGGCCGGGGCATTCCTCTTGGGAAGCTCTTCGATTGTGCTGCTCAGATCAATACTGGCGCCAAGTATGACAGTGAGGCTTTTAAAAAATCGGTTGGTCTGAATGGCGTTGGTATCAAGGCAGTGAACGCACTTTCTGATTTTTTTGAAATTCAGGCATGGCGCGACGGTGAAACGAAAGCCTTGGAGTTTTCCAAAGGACAGTTGACCGAAGATATGAAAAAGCCACGTAAAGATGATGGCTTGAACGGCACGCGCTTGGTTTTCGATATCGATCGTTCGGTATTTCCGCAGAAGACCAAATTCAAGCCGGCAGTGGTCGAGAAGATGTGCCGCTATTATTCATATTTAAATCCAGCCCTCACTCTGGTTTACAATGGTAAGAAATTCCGCTCCAAGGACGGGTTGCTGGACCTTCTGCGGGAGGAAATGGAGAGCGAGGCACTTTATCCACCCATCCATTTAGTGGGTAAAGATATTGAAATTGCATTCACTCATTGCACGGAGAGCAGCGAGGATTATTACACGTTCGTAAACGGGCAGAACACCTCACAGGGAGGCACGCATCTCGCCGCATTTCGTGAAACTTTTGTGCAAGTCATTCGTGGTTTTTACAAGAAGCAATATGAGCCATCGGACATCCGCGCAGGTATCGAAGCGGCGATCTGTGTGCGTATCATCGAGCCTGTTTTTGAATCCCAGACCAAGACCAAGCTTGGTTCGGCTACGATTGAGCCCGATGGAGAATCTCTGAGGGCATTCATCGGAAATTTCCTTAAATCCTCCTTGGATAACTATCTACACAGACATCCACAGGTCGCGGAAGCGATCCAGAAGCGTATTCTGCTTGCGGAGCGTGAGCGTAAGGATCTCAAAGGAATCCAAAAGATCGCCCGAGAGCGCGCGCGCCAAGCAAAGGTTCACAACAAGAAACTGCGTGACTGCCGTATTCGGTTTGATTCGAAGAACAAGCGCCGTGAGGAAAGCACGCTATTCATTACGGAAGGGGACTCCGCTTCCGGGTCCATTACAAAAAGCCGGGATGTGGAAACCCAGGCAGTGTTCTCGTTGCGAGGTAAACCGCTCAACACGTATTCGCTAGCGCGTAAGATTGTTTACGAGAACGAGGAGTTTGCCCTTCTGCAAGCGGCTTTGAATATTGAGGATGGGATTGAATGCCTGCGCTACAATAAGGTAGTGATCGCCACCGATGCGGATGTTGATGGAATGCATATCCGGCTCCTTTTACTGACGTTCTTTTTGCAGTTCTTCCCTGAGATGATTCGTGATGGCCACCTCTATATCTTACAGACCCCGTTGTTCCGGGTTCGAAACAAGAAGGAAACGATTTACTGCTACGAAGAGGCGGAGCGGGTAAAAGCGATCGCCAAACTTGGTAAGAATTCCGAGATCACTCGATTCAAAGGCCTCGGTGAAATTTCACCTGATGAGTTCAAATTCATGATCGGCCCTGATATGCGTCTCGATCCAGTAGAGTATGAGGAAGGCAAGGGTGTAAAAGAATTACTAGCCTTCTACATGGGTAAAAATACCCCGAGTCGTCAGGAATATATTATTGAGAATCTGCGTGAGGATGTGGATAGCCAAGTCGCGTGATCGCAGCCCACTAATCATGGGCTTGTTCCTTGATTCAATGCGAAGATCGTCTCGCCGTTTGGTGCTGTAAATGAATAGGAATCAGCGAGGCATCGATTGAGGTAAGCTTTTGCGGAGGCGACGGCGTTTGGGAGGTTTTCGCCCCGAGCGAGCATGGATGCCACGGCTGCCGCAAGCGTGCATCCGGTTCCATGGGAAGCGCTAACGTCAAGACGGGGAGAATCAAAACGATGCTCTTTTTCACCATCATACAGGATGTCAGTGCATTCATTAGTTTCAAGGTGGCCGCCTTTTAGAAGCACAGCACAACCGTATTTCTCCGTGAGCTTCACCGCTGCACTGGACATTTCAGATACTGAGGTGATGCGGTTACCAAGCAGAGTCTCAGCTTCGGGAAGGTTTGGCGTGATGATGTGGGCGAGGGGGAGGAAGTGTTCTTGATAGGCGGTGATTGCTTCCTTGTCGATCAGGGGTGTGCCTGTAGATGCTATCATGACTGGATCGATAACGAGCTTGATACGTGGGTGATTTTTGAAAATAGAGGCAACGGTTTCGACATGTTTGGCGGAGCCGAGCATACCTGTTTTGACGACTTCGAGTGGAAAGGAATCAAGCATCAGAAGAATCTGGTCTTCCATCATTTCAGGATCCACCTGATCCACACGGCGGACGATATTCGCGGTTTCCGAGACGATGCAGGTGACTGCGCTGAGACCGTGAAGACCGAAGTGCTGGAATGTTTTCAAGTCTGCCTGCATGCCTGCACCAGCAGAGCAGTCCGATCCTGCGATGGTCATCACGGCACGAACCTGATTTTTACTTTGATCGCTGTGTTTCATTGTTTCTTGATTCTTTCGCAAGGTCTTCCAATGGTTACCCCATGTCCGATGATATCAAGAAATTTCAAGGCCTTCGTGTGAGGGTTGATGATGTTATCTACATGCCGAGCTTGGAGGCCCCTCCGGAGAAGCCTCATCCCTTCGTGTATTTCATTTCTATTTTTAATGACTCTTCGGTTTCGGTGACGATACGCGCGAGGAAGTGGGTGGTGGTAGAGCGCGGAGGTGAAACCACGGTGGTAGAGGGGCAGGGAGTTGTCGGGCAGCAGCCAGTGATCGAGCCAGGTGATCATTTTTCTTACAATAGCTACCATGTGATTGGAGCTCAGGCAGAAGTTTCCGGAGCATTTTTCGCTCAGAACGTGGATGGTGAGTGGGGGTATGCAAGTATTCCCCCATTTCAACTTAAAGCTCCCGGTTGGGCTTAGACTTTTAGCGGTGGCCCGAATGCTGCCTCTATTAATTGGTGCAAAAAAAGAGGCTCCCCGTGCGGAGAGCCTCTTGATTAAAATTTGGAATCTAGATTCCGCGAATCATAAGAAATCTTATGATTCGGCTTTGTCTTTGATTTCCTGTGGGGTGTCCTCTTCAGGAGAAAACTCTTCGGTTGGAACTTCTGGGTTACTCTCAACCGTTGTGACTGTCGCCACAGCTTCGGAAGCTTTCGCCTTATCCGAATCATCGACAAGGTTGATTACCTCTTCTTTTTGCGGGTTAGTTGAAGCGAGCGGAGGCATTTCCTTGTTGGAAGAGGTGTTCTCTCCTTCTTCGTTTTCAGCGTCCTGATGGTCCTTCGACTTGGCGCCAGAAACGGTGAGTTTACGGCCCATGAAGAATTGATCATGGAGAACCTCAACGGTGCGTTTTGCCTCGTCGATATCGATCATTTCCACAAAGCCATAGCCTTTGGAGCGATGGGTGTTGCGGTTGTAAACGATTTCAATAGTGCGAACGGCACCGACGCCTTTGAAGAGTTCTTCAATATCGTTTTCGGTGGAGTCGTAAGACAGGTTCCCGACGTAGACGCGACGATTTTCCACAGTTGATGGATCACCTCCGCGCGGGCGGTTGTTGTTCTTACCTCCACTGCGCTTGTTGCTACGTGGCGATTGATCACTACCGGAATCGGAGCTTTTATCGGAACGGGCATCGCGCGTTTTGTTACGGCGTGGTTTCTTCTCGTCAGTGGCGTTCGCACGGCGCTCAGGGCGTGGGGGACGAACTGGCTCTTTGTAGAGGCCGACGGTTTGCAGGAGTTTCTGCCACCAGCTCAGTTGTGGAGCGGGCATGCGGCGTCTGGATTTACCAGAGCCTCCTTGTTGGCGGCCGTCAGTGCGCTTACCACCGCCAGATTGGCGGCCGTTGGAGCGGTTACGGTCCGAGTTATTGTTTTTATTACGGTTCTGCCCTCCGCGTGAGCGGCGGCGACGGCTATCTCCCTGATTTTGGGAGTTCTGTGTATCAGTTGACATGGTTTCGCATGGGTCATGGTGTTGCGGATGGCTCGGCGCGTCGGGTTATTTGAATCCCCGGCGGTGCAGGAACGGACCTGTGTGCAATCGGCGCGGTATTCGATCACCAGCTTTTTGTTGCTGGGCCAGATCTCCGCAACCATTGCGGAAGAAGATCTGAAGAGACCGGTTACCGGCGATTTGCGCCGCCATCCGTGAGTGAGGAAGTCCCGTAATTCTTGGCGAACTTTAAAAATCCGAATTTCGAAAAGAAAAACGGAGATTTGGAGAAAAAAGCTGCCGGATGCGAACATCGGAGGATAGGGGATTCCTACTCGCGCGACAACTTAGGTAAGATCGCTCTTTAGGCAAGGACATTGAGGGATTTAACTAAATTAGAAAGTTCGTGGAATCCAACGGGATACGCAATGGGACAATAAGGCACGCGATGATTTCGGCTGCAAAGAAGTGGCGTCATCGCCCTACGGAGATAAATAAAAGTTGTGCTTGCGGCGGGAGAATCGGTCTTTTCGTCATTGACGATGCAGCTCGTGGGTTGGACTCGGAGTCCTAGGGTAGGGTCGAAGCCGTCGAGAAACTGTGAGAATCACAGCCGCCTTTCGTTGGGGACACAGGTGATGGCTGGGGGCAGGCTTGGTGGTGGTGCCGGCTCTCAAAGGCTTTGAGGAGGCGCTGCTCGTAATGGTATTGGTCGTTGAGGCTACGCTGGTAGGCGTGAATGCCGTGATGCTGTATGTAGATCGCTTCGCGTCGCTTTTGGCGTTCGAGTTCGGCAGCGCGCTCATCAGCCCGAATACGGGCTTCACGCTCCCGTTCGCGCCTTTGCTGATCCAGCTTGTGTTCACGTTGTTGCTGCACCAATTGGGTGCGGTAGGCGATGAGCTCAAGATGATATTTCTCCTGAGGAGTGAGTCGCTCGTTCTTCGGCGCTTGCTCTTGAATGGCCTCGACTCGTTTCTTGTTTGCTTCGCTGTAGAGCGCGGCCACCTGCTCCGGATTATCGGCGTGGGCCATGCCAGGAGGTAGTGGCACCGTGGTGGGAGAAGTGGCGCGATCTTCCTGAGCGGTTGCACAAGAGGTCGCAATCATCAGGGCCATCAAGATGCGAGGTGGCTTCGTGTGAGTCATCATGCTCCCATTTTGACGTGAAGGGCTGTGATTTATTCAATGAAGCTTTGATGTGATTTTCTCAAGGCTGTGTGAACGCTTCTTGCATGAGTGCTTCGGGGTAGAGAACTGCGTAATCGTCGTAGCTAACTTTCTCGGACGGAGGCCAAAAACTCTGTTTTAAAATCCGCTCTGTGATCCAATTCATGGCAGATTTGGCGGATTCCAGGTCTTCGGAATTAAAGTTGCTCCATTCGGTGAAGTTCACGGATTCTTTGGTTTTACCAAGTTGCACGTAGCAGGGAATTGGGATTTCTCCGTTAGAATCGATGTTTTCCGCGAGGGCATAAATGGGGAGTTGCAGGTTTTTCCAGAGGTAGCTGGCAGTTTTCCCCTTGGCATCAGTAATCTCATGGAATGGCGCGTCATTCTCCAATATATGAGCTGGTATCCGGGTTTTTGCTGAGATTTTGGTCCGATGTTCACCTTCTGTAGAATTAACGCTACCAGTTTTATAATCAATGACCCGTAGCTGACCTGTATCGCGATGACGATCAATCCGATCGATTTGACCACGGACGGTAAAGCCTGTTGATTCGATGCTAATTTTCCGTTCGGCGTGAACAACTTCCCAACCCTCAGCATGAGTGGCGGCTTGCTGTAGAGCGAACCATGAGAGCCGTTGTTTGATCGAATGCACCTGAATGCGCACGGCAAGTGGTGGATTTTTCCCGAATTTTCGAAAGATGGTCGCCTCGAGTTCGGCATCGAAGTATGCCGTGAGTTTTTGGGGGTCGGAGAGAAGTCGTGCTTCTGTGTCGAGGCCCCATTTTTCTAATACATTGTGACTGATGTATCCGAAATCGCGGGCGTTCATTTCGCGCCGATCCGGTTCAGGTTGCGAGGCTTTTGCGAGATGCTTGAGGTAAAAGCGAAATGGGCAGGCGAGGTAGTCGCGCAGGGTGGTTACGCTCAGGTGGGTAGGTAGTTCGACTTTGGGAGTTTGCCATTTCCAGTCCCTTTTCCAGATTAGGTTTCCTTCCGGTGGCTCGATTTCTTTGAATAATTCCGTGACGGTTAAGATCAGTTGGTCCTTGGGCACCTGAAGCAGCAGACGAGATGGTAGGTAGGTTTCTCCTTCGTTACCGTTTTTGCCGCAGAAGAGGTGGGTGGAGCCTTGGTTTTCACGCATATGAATCATGGCGTGAAGAAGGAATGCATCGCGTGCGTGGCGGACGGTGTCTGAGTTCAGGCCCAGAGTTTCACGAATGTTTTCGGAAAGCCATGGTTCGCCGCCGCAGCGTGCGGGAACGAAGGTTTCGTTCATTCCACAGATCACCAAGTGTTCTCCGGGTTCGTAAAGGAGTTCCAGCCAGCCCTGAATATCGATGACGCGGTCGGTTGGTGGTTGGGCGGGAGAAGCGGGAATCTCTGAAAGTAAGACTTGCAGCCAGAATAGATGACTACGTTTGATGGTCTTCATTAGTGGCGTAGCAGATTCCAAAAAATCCTCGATCTGTGGTTGAGAATCGATCGAGACTTTGGCGTTTATTTGAAGTTGTTTAAGATGAGCTCCGAGTATCTCGGAGAAGGGTCGGTCCAGAAATTGCTGGCGCTGCTTGAGTAAATCCGAGATCGAGGTGTGGAGGGCCTGATATTGTGGTTTTTCACTCGTCGCAATTTTATTGATAAGCTGAGCTGGTTCGATGGTCGGATTGCGGTCCCGTAGTTGGTTGAAGAGTAACAGTTGCTCGACGCGAGTGCCGGAGAGAAATGCTTCGACTTGGGGAAAGGTGAGTAGTGCGGCGAGGCGACGGCTATCGGGCTTGGATAACCATTCTTTCCAGGCCATCAGCCAGCGGACGATAGGCGGGAGTGGTTGTCGAGTGGCGGGGTGGAAGGCGGTCCAGCCAGCGGCAGTAAGAACATGTGCTAGTGCTGATCCAGTTTGATCATCCGCGCTTCCCAAAGCGATCTGTGTCGAACCTAGGCCGCTTGCCGAAATCGAATCGAGTGCTGCTTGGGCTTGGCTCGCTGGGTCTGAGGAGATGGATGCTTTGGCATAAGTGGGGAGCTTGCGGTGAGTCCAATTCTCAAGTGGAAGACCTAACTCTGAGAAGTGATCTTGTTCAGCTTCTGGGGCGGCGACCCATGCAATGACTTCGCCATCGAACTCGGTGAGTGCTTTTGCCAGGCAGGGTGGCATTTCCGTGATTCCAGCGAGGATGATTTGCTCATATTCTTCCGGTAAATGGAAACCCGCTCTGAGGGCTGTTGAGCGGGACTGATAGCCCCATGCAAACAGCTTTTGTTCCATCAAGGTTTCAAGCTTCGCTAGGTCGTTCCAACGCGCTGCTTCCGGCGTTTCGTTGAGAAATTTGGAGGCAGTGAAAAGATTGTGGAGATGTTCTTCCAGGGTGGATCGCAAAGCGACGAGTTCGGAGGCTAGCGAGGTGGACCAATCGGACGAATTGTTATCCTGATTTGGGGGACTTGGAAATAGGCCGTGGTAATTCGCCCATTCGGCTCCCTTGATGGTATCGAGTGTCTCGATCCACGCAATTTTCTCCAACCATCGCGGCGCAATCGTCGGGTCATCCAAGTGCAGCAGTGCTCCCGGAGTGGAAACCGTGGGTGAAAGTAGTGCGCTCGCGCTGGCAGCGAGGGACTCACGCAGGGTTCGGCCACTTTGCGAGGTCGGGACAATTACCAAGGTCCGCGCTAAGGAGTTTTCTGACGAAAGCAGGCGTTCAACCAGCTTTGGTAAAAAGGGGCTATCGTAACCGAGGAAGACGCGCTTAAGCATTCGCGAAGCTTCAACATTTAAGGTTTAAGTTTCAACTTTTGAGTAAAATAAAAAAGCGAGCAGCCCTTGCGGGTGCTCGCTTTGAAATAAATACCGTTTGATCAGGGAAACTGATCTATGGGATTAACCGTTTGTGAGGTCAACAGTCTCGGTTTCAGCCGCAGGAGCTGCGGTGGTGAAGCGCCATCTGACTTTGTTACGCTTCGAGGCAGTGCGTAGTTTCCGCTGCTTGCGTTCGGTTGGTGTTTCGAAAGCACGACGGCGGCGCATTTCCTCAAGGATTCCTTCGGAATCGAGTTTGGTTTTGAGGCGTTTGAGAGCGCGATCGACTGGCTCTCCTTTTTTGACGTTTACTCCACGCATACTATAATCTTCGTTGGTTGGTTTCTTTTGAAATCTTTGTTTGGGGCGCGGTGTATGAACTTGCTGGACTCTGTAGTCAAGCAGGAAACCGCATGATAACGTTACTCGCCGAGGCCGAAGCGGACGAAACGAGTGACGGTGAGGGTATCTCCGAGTTCTTTACCTTTTAGGTCAAGAAGCTGGGTAATGGTGAGATCGGGGTCTTTAACGAAGCCTTGCTCCAAGAAGCAGGACTCAGCGAAGAATTTGCCGATTTGGCCTTTGAGAATATTTTCGATGATATTTTCCGGTTTACCTTGTTCGACGAGGCGAACGCGGAAGATATCTTTCTCTGCATCCACGATGTCCTGAGGAATGTCATCACGTGACAAGCCTTTCGGAGCGGAAGCGGCGATGTGGAGGGTGAGATCCTTGACCAATTCTTGGAAATCAGCTTTTGCAGCGGTTTCGGATTGAGTGGTTCCTACTTCGAGAAGGACACCAACCTTACCACCGAGGTGAATGTAGGATGCCACAACTCCACCCGGAGCGGCATCGAAGCGGACGAATTTGCGGAACTGCAGGTTTTCACCAAGCTCTACGACCTTGGCTTTCACGAAGTCCTCTACGCTGCTTTCTCCGTGGGAAAGGGCGAGTGCAGCGGCGTGGTCTGTTGCGTCTGAAGCGGCGACCTTGTCAGCTATTTCAGCAACGAAAGCTTGGAAGTTTTCGTTTTTAGAAACGAAGTCAGTTTCGCAGTTTACTTCAACGAGGATACCTGTTTTGGCATCGTTGCTGATGCGTGCTGTGATGATTCCTTCAGTAGCGGCGCGGTCGGATTTGGCACCCGCTTTGGCAATTCCGCGTTCGCGGAGGAGTTTGATGGAGGCGTCGATGTCGCCATTGGTTTCGGTGAGGACTTTTTTGCAGTCCATCATTCCGGCGTTGGTTTTATCGCGAAGTTCTTTGACGATTGATGCGGTGATCATGAAGTAAGTTTGCTAGTTGAAAGTGTTCAGTTTTCAGTATTAAGAAAAGAGGAGTGGACCTTATTTCTTGCTGGCTTTGAGCATGCCGTCGACCAGGTTCTGGAGGATGATGCGAATCGAGCGAATGGCGTCATCGTTACCTGGAATCGGGTAATCGACTTTCGCAGGGTCAGCATTGGTATCGACGATTGCTACGATAGGTATGTTGAGGCGATGAGCTTCAGCGACTGCGATGGTCTCGCGAGCGGAGTCCACGATGACGATGGCGTCAGGTTTTTTGTCGAGGTCGCGAACGCCGCGAAGGTTACGCAGGAGTTTTTCGCGCTCACGGCCGAGGGCAGCGAGTTCCTTTTTGGACATTGCTTTGAACTCCGGCTGTTTCTCGATGTTTTCGAGATACTTAAGACGCTCAACGGATTTGCGAACGGTGGTCGCGTTGGTGAGCATGCCACCGAGCCAGCGGTGATTGACATAATGCTGTCCGGTTGCTTCAGCAGCTTCGCGGATCGCGTCTTGTGCTTGGCGTTTGCAGCCGACGAAAAGAATGTTTTTGTTTTTACTGACGAGGTCAGCGAGGAAGTCAGAAGCTTTATCGAGCTGCTGGACGGTTTTCTCGAGGTCTATGATGTAGATGCCGCCTTTGTCCTTCATAAGGAAGGGTTTCATGCGTGGGTTCCACTTTTTGGTTTGGTGACCGTAATGGACGCCTGCGTCCACCATATCCGAGATGAGTTCGTTAATCATGTTGTTTGTTTTGTTGTCCTGTCTTGAATCAGATCAGGCGATTTTGAAGTGCTGCCATTTATCTTTCCCTCGGACTTCGTTGCTTTGAAATGGCTAAGAGGGGGGCGGGAGATACGGTTTGAACCGAGTATTGGCAAGCACTTTCCTGAGTTTTTGAGTAGAAAACTCGGTGTATTCTCAAGAAGGCTGCCTCAATTTAAAGAATTCGATTAAGAAGAGTAGCGGCTTGCTCCGCCACCACTAC
>Ga0307935_1000341_pt1 | contig 21655 bp, 18 predicted proteins | sample OrgLakmetageno92_FD_201827 | JGI IMG/M metagenome (GOLD analysis project Ga0307935, IMG submission 201827) | Saline water microbial communities from Organic Lake, Antarctica - #92 | ecosystem: Environmental > Aquatic > Non-marine Saline and Alkaline > Saline | place: Antarctica: Organic Lake...
TCGGTGTCTTTTCACAATCCACACCGAACTTCATCAAGGTCTCGTAAATATAGGGAAAATGTTCTTTCATGAAGCCCTTGGGCTTGTGAGTCACATCGAGATAAACACAGGCAGCACCAGTTTTCTTAATCTCTCGGTCGATTGCTCTCGCAACGATATCACGTGGCGCGAGTGAGCCGCGTGGATCGATCTCTTTGGTAAAATCCTCACCCTTCTCATTCCTCAGTATTCCACCTTCGCCGCGCACCGCTTCGCTAACCAGAAACGAACGTGCTTCTGCACCCGTCGCCGCGGGGTTGTAGAAACAGGTCGGATGAAACTGAATGAACTCCATGTTCGAGATGGTCGCTCCCGCACGCCATGCGAGAGCAACACCATCACCTGTCGAGGAATCTGGGTTGGTCGTATAAAGGTAGACTTTCCCGCAGCCCCCAGCTGCAAGAACCACCCGATCCGACCGGAATACCGAAACCTCACCGCTGTCGCGATTGAGCACATAAGCCCCCAGAATCCGGTCATCTGAAACCACATCCAGCTTTGCTGCGGTGATGAGATCGATCACGAAATGGTTTTCCAACAAAGTGATGTTCGGCTCTTCACGGGCCGCTTTAAGCATTGCTCGGGAAATCTCACGTCCCGTGGTATCGCGATAATGCAAGATACGCCGATGGCTATGCCCGCCTTCCTTGCCCAACATGAATTGATCTCCTTCTTTATCAAATTTCACTCCATAGCTTAAAAGGTCCTTTATGGTATCCCCTCCTTCCCCGATGATACGGCGAACCACTTCCTCGTCACACAGGCCCGCACCGGCACCCAATGTGTCAGTGACGTGCTGCTCGCTGCTATCACCTTTTTCCCGAAGATTATCCGGCAGCACCGAAGCAATTCCTCCCTGCGCCCATGCGGTATTCGATTCCTCCGCCGGCCCCTTCGTAAGGACGATCACTTTGCCATGCTGCGCCGCACGCAGTGCGAACGAAAGCCCGGCAATACCTGCCCCTACCACCAAGAAATCCGAAGTCATGAGAAGGCGAGCATGGACAGCGATTGCGATCTGGAAAGCTGAAAAGCTTTCCCGGCTATGAGTGAAATTCCCGACATCATCCCACAATTTTAACGTTCCGATTATTTAGGAAAAACTCGGTTCCTCCTTCGGCGGAGCGCTTCAGGTAACCCAGCCCGATTTCGCCATCAACACTGGTAACCTCTCCGCAAACCTTCCCATCGGCGTTCACGAACTCACCGATCTCCCCCACTTCGTCGAAACAAAATTTCACCAACCGGCGGTTCACCTTACCCGCACTCTTGATGCGCGAAATGACTTCCTGGCCGATGTAGCAGCCTTTGTTGTAGGAAATATCCGTCACATCCAGTCCGGCTTCCGGTGGCAACATTCCCTCCACCAACTCCACTCCCCATTTCGGCAGACCTCGCTCAATACGCTCTCGTTCGCCGATCCCCTGGTCTGGAAATTTAAAGTTCGAAAGATCAATTTCCTCACTGACATCCCTCACTTCGACATCATCTGCGATCAGGTAACGCGTCAACCGTGCCTCCAGACCATCCAGCATCTGGCCCCGGCAGAAGATCAATACCACTTCCTCAGACTCACCTTTAGCCAGCCCGATGCGGAATTGCAGTTTCCCCTTCGCATCGGTCACGCAGCTCGTGATGACTTCCTCGCTTTGAAGCACCTTGCGAACATCCTGGGTGACCTGGCCGTTCAAAAACCGCACCGCATCCGGCCCGCGAAACTCAAGCACCCCCACGTTTTCTCCAAGATCAATCATACGCTTTGACCATGGCTGAAAAATCCGCATCCGCCAGTCCGCGTTCGCACATTTCATTCATTCTTTGCGAAACCACTTCCATGGCCGGAAGCGCGACCCCAGCAGCCTCCGCAAGAGCCAGCGCATAACGGCTGTCTTTGAGCATGTTCGCCATGGTGAAATGCGCATCAAAATCTCCACTCAACATCCCGGGATATTTCATTTGCATCAGAGGAGAGCCAGAACCATTGCGTATCGCCGCTTCGGTGAACACCTCCGGCTTCACGCCATGTTTTTTCGCAATCGTCAGCGCCTCACTCATTGCCTGAACCGTGCAAGCGGTGATGAGGTTGGTGCCGATCTTGGTTACCGTCCCGCTGCCGATCCCACCGCAGTGCATCCAGTCTTTTGAACTTACCGACAGAAACTCCGACTCCCGCTTCGCCAGCTCCTCGGATCCACCTATATAATAAAGCAGCTGTCCAGCAGCCGCTGCATCCTTGCTTCCGGTGAAGGGCGCATCGAGAAAGTCGCAACCTTGTTCCTTGCATTGCTCCGCTAACCAGAGAGTGGTCGGTAGATCGATGGTCGCGTGATTGATTATCAAAGCACCTTTTTTCAAATGCGAAATCACCCGACCGAACACATCACGCACCATTGGCGCATCCTTAAGATAGATGGAAATCAAATCAGCATCGTCGACCGCTTCTGCTGCGAACTCTTTCTCACCCGCAAATCCGCGGAACGTGCGACTGCATGAACTCACCTCATACCCCGCATCGAGTAAGCGCTGACGAACGCGGGACCCAACGATCCCCAAGCCAAGAACGGCGACTTTTTTCTTCTGCATGGCCTAAAATATCCAGCTATGCACAACCAGCAACCTGATTCATAAAAGATAAACTCAAACGCCTTTATTGCTGCCGTTGAAGAGCAAGTTTCACTAGTTCGGCCGATTTCTCGCGAATTGCTTTCACCTTCTCCACAGTCGGCTCCTGACCTTCCACAACCTTCATTTCATCTTGTAGTTCAGCCAGCAACTGACGCAGTTTCAGATAATTCGGACGTTCTGAAATCCTTGGTTCGAGGCCCTCAACGATCTCCGCGTAATAGTCAGCGATATCTTCACGCATGATTTTTGAGGCGCGCTCCGGAGAAAATTGATTATTTACCGCCACCGAAGAAACTTCCAATGCGCGTATCCAACCGCCCAGTGAAATCAGGTGCGCGAGATCCGCATCACGTAAAGTGACAAGCTCCACTTCCACATCCTTCTGTGTCGCCGAGAGTTCCTTTTTTAACTGCTCTACATTTTGCTCTTTCGCACTTTCCAATAAACTTGCCGCATGCCGATTGATTCGCTCTCCCGCCCCGAGCGCCTTACCATATCGTGTCAGCTCAGCCGCCATATTTTCGACTTTCTCCATTTGCCCCGCTTGGACGATTAAAAACCCGTCCGCGATGAGGAATCCGAGTTGGATCGCTAAATCCGCTCGATCCAGAGGCATACGGTCCACTGCCTCACGCTCGGTCTCAATCAACGGCAGCGGCATCAAAAACTGCAAAGTATCAAATAACTTGGAGATCGAAGGCGCCGTAAACTCATTCACCCCCAACTCAGCTCTGACATGGCTATCCTCAAGCAAGTCTTCAGGGATATTCGCCCTGAAATCCTCTTGCTGTGCTTGGCAGAAGCCTGTCATCAGCAGCCCCGCAACCCATACCATATGAATTCTCATGGCCTGAAACTGTCATTTCTATCGCGCCTCCGCAATCCGAATTGAATCATCACGAAATCAAAGTTCTTCAACTGCGGGGATGGAAAACAAAGAATGTCCGCGATTAGCCACCTCTTGACCCAACCACCGCATTCGCCTATTCAGTGCCCCAGCGAAATTCACCATGTCCAATAAGATCATTTACACCAAGACGGATGAGGCTCCGGCCCTAGCAACCTACTCCTTTCTTCCAATTGTTGAGTCTTTCTCCAAACCGGCAGGAATCGACGTGGAAACACGCGACATCTCCCTCGCAGGTCGCATTCTTTCACAGTTCCCGAATTTACTCTCAGTCGAGCAACAGGTTCCAGATCACCTAGCCGAGCTCGGCAGTATGACACTCAAGCCGGATGCAAACATCATCAAGCTTCCCAATATCTCCGCATCCGTTCCACAGCTCAAAGCTGCGATCAAAGAACTTCAGTCAAAAGGCTTCCCGATTCCCGACTTTCCAGAGAAACCTTCCAACGAAGAAGAACAAGACACCCGCTCCCGCTACGCCAAGGTCATGGGCTCCGCCGTGAACCCGGTTCTGCGCGAAGGCAACTCCGACCGCCGCGCCCCGAAAGCGATTAAAGAATACGCTAAAAAGCACCCACACTCCATGGGAGCGTGGTCCAAAGATTCCAAAACACAGGTCGGAACCATGGCAGGCTTGGGCGACTTTTTCTCAAACGAAAAATCCGTCACTGTAAAGGCAGACACCACGGCCAAAATCGAACTCATCGCAGCCGATGGAACTACCACTGTTTTGAAAGACTCCATCCCGTTGCTTGAAGGAGAAATCCTCGATAGCACCTTCATGAGCCGCGAAGCACTCACCACCTTCATCAACGCTCAAATCGCCGAAGCCAAACTGGGCGGCGTTCTATTTTCCTTACACATGAAAGCCACGATGATGAAGGTCAGCGACCCGATCATTTTTGGCCATGCTGTCAAAGTCTTCTTTAAAGACGTCATCGCACTCCATGCAGATGTTCTCGAGCCACTCGGTATCGACTACAACAACGGCTTCGGGGACCTGATCTCAAAAATCGAAGGACTCCCGGCTGACCAAAAGGCCGCTATCGAAACAGACATCGCAAAGGCCTATGACATGGGGCCTGATCTCGCGATGGTAAACAGCGACAAAGGCATCACCAACCTACACATCCCTTCCGATGTAATTATTGATGCCTCAATGCCCGCGATGATCCGAACTTCCGGACAAATGTGGAACGCAGCAGGTAAACAACAGGACACTCTCGCAGTCATCCCGGATTCTTGCTATGCTGGCGTCTACCAAACCGTCATCGATTTTTGCCGTAAAAACGGCGCCCTTGATCCGAAAACCATGGGCTCGGTTCCAAACGTTGGCCTCATGGCGAAAGCCGCTGAAGAATACGGATCTCACAACAAAACATTCGAAATTCCGAGCGATGGCACTGCGCGCGTGAGCGATGCCTCGGGTAATGTGCTGCTTGAGCACAAGGTCCAGACAGGCGATATCTGGCGTGCCTGTCAGACCAAAGACGCATCGGTTCGTGATTGGGTGAAACTCGCCGTCAATCGCGCGCGCCTCTCGGAGACTCCAGCCATCTTCTGGCTCGATGAGAATCGCGCACACGACGCATCCATCATCGCCAAGGTTAATGCCTACCTCCAAGACCACGATACCTCTGGCCTCGATATCTCTATTCTCGCCCCAGCAGCAGCTTGCCAGAAAACGCTGGAACGAATCGTCGAAGGCAAGGACACGATTTCCGTAACCGGCAACGTCCTGAGAGACTACCTCACTGACCTATTTCCCATCTTGGAAGTCGGCACGTCCGCGAAGATGCTCTCTATCGTACCACTCATGAATGGCGGTGGCCTTTTCGAAACTGGAGCTGGTGGTTCCGCGCCCAAGCACGTCGAGCAGCTAACGTCAGAAAACTACCTCCGCTGGGATTCTCTGGGAGAATTCTTCGCACTGGCAGCTTCCTACGAGCACCTCGCCAATACTCAGGGTAATCAGAAGGCCAAAGTTCTTGCAACTACACTGGACGCCGCCACCGGACAATTCCTTGAGGAAGACAGATCACCTGGACGTAAGCTCGGAACGATCGATAACCGTGGCTCGCATTTTTACATCGCACTTTACTGGGCCGAAAAACTGGCAGTTCAAACCGAAGACACTGAGCTCCAAGCAAAATTCAGCGAAATCGCGAAGCAGCTCCGCTCCAACGAAGAAACGATTATCTCCGAACTAAAGGCCGTTCAAGGATCCCCTGCTGATATCGGAGGTTATTACAAGCTCGATGAAAGCAAGGCCTCTGCCGCGATGCGCCCAAGTGAAACCTTGAACCGAATTCTTAGCTCCCTGTAAAACCCGAACGTCTGAACCGGCGTACTTCAAAACAGGAAACCATCGGATTCCTGTTTTGGCTTCACTGAACCTCTTTTCGCCAACAAGGAATCAAGCTTTGTCAGCAACTCAAGACTAGGCTCTATTTCACCTTCCAGAATCTCTTGTAGCTTCACACGCCATTGGGACTGATCCATCGCTTCGCCTTCGATAGCACCTTCTCGTGCGAGAATTAATGCCAACTCCGAAATCCGACCGCTTCCCGCCAACTGCTTCTTTGTCCGGCGCAGCCAGGTTTCGAGAAATGGTTTTGAGAGTCGTTCATGGCCCATTGCGCAAAGTGTATGGCTGGCCAAACAACGGTCAATGCGCATCGGCCAAACATTAAAGGTTAGGATTTAGCCTTGCAGCAATCCAAGCACTCCTTAATGTCACACACAGCGGGTTGGTTAAATTAACTGCCCGTCAAATTGAAATAAACACAACCAAAACAGACTATGAAATTCATCAAAATCGCTATCGCAGCCGTATCCGCAGCATTTTTCGCAGCTTCTTGCTGCCCAACTGCACCAGCACCAGCACCTGCACCAGAGCCAACATACGAGGCACCTGCTCAATAATTACTGATAAAGCTAACTCCGCCCGACTTGGGCGGAGTTGGTTTTTTTCATTAAGCAAAAAAGCTCAATCGTTTTTCTACAGTTAACTACTATTATTTCACCATGATTCGTCTGCTTTCCGCAATCTCGGCTTCGGTGATCGCCCTGTTCAGCACTTCATGCTTTTGCTGCTCAAGCGACTCTGACGCGCCTCCGCTTCGTCCACTTCCTCAATTTCAGGAAATTCAAATGGGCCCAATCGAAGTAGAACCGACCAAATAAATTCTTAAAAGAACCTTTCGAAAAACGCCAACTCTCAATCGGGGGTTGGCGTTTTTCCGTATACAATCCAAGCTCACTCATAGTTCGAATATCCATGATTTCCGCTTCACTAGCTTTTAGCCAATGCCGTTATCGATATTAGTTGCGATCATTATCAACTAGAGCTTTAATTTACAAAGCATGCCGAATCTCATTGAGAATGGAAAAATTAGAGCCGGGAAGGCTCTTTGGATGTTCGCAGCGCTGACCGTCGTCGTCTTGGGCCTCAAACAGGCAAGCGATTTTTTCATTCCGGTCCTAGTCGCTTTTTTCATCGCCACCGTCAGCTTTCCTTTGCTGAACTTTCTGCGCGAAAAGCGTGTCCCCAGAGGTCTTGCTGTGCTGCTTACAGTAGCCGTAGACTTCGTTTTTCTAGCGGCACTTGCCGTCCTTGCCATTACTCTGATCGGCGATCTTCAAGAAAAGTGGAACAGTAAATACGCGGCGGAAGTTTCTACTCAAATTCGTGAAGGATCCGAATCACTTGCCCTGAAACTCAACGAATACGGAGTCCGAGACGCAAAGAAAAAAATTGATGAAGCAGTAAATAACAATCTCTCAAACCTACAAAATATTCGATTTGAAAAAATCTGGGATGTCGGCACTGGCGTTCTTGGTCGTGTGGTTGGCTTTTTAGGCACATCTCTGATCACCCTAATTTTAACTGTCTTTATGCTTTCCGAGGCTCGAATGTTTGGCCGCCGGCTCGAAGCAATCAGTCTGGCGCGAGGTCCGAACCTCAGCCGCATGCTCAGCGCGACCAAGGATATCCAACGTTTCCTCGCCATCAAAACAGCTGTGAGCCTTGTGACGGGCGTGCTCGCTGGACTTCTATGTTGGGCTGCGGGCCTAGATTTCTATGTCCTTTGGGGCATCCTCGCATTTTTCTTCAACTTCATCCCAGTGGTCGGTTCCATCATCGCCGGCGTCCCACCAACGATTCTGGCACTACTTGTCGCCGGATTCCCCAATGCCATCCTGGTTGCTGGTGGTTATCTTCTAATTAACAACTTTCTTGGGAACTTCGTAGAGCCCATGCTAGTTGGACGGCGCTTCGGAATTTCAACACTCGTGGTCGTAATATCGGTGATCTTCTGGGGATGGCTATGGGGACCAATCGGTATGCTGCTAGCAGTGCCGCTTACAATGGTTCTAAAAGTCATACTCGAAAGCAGCGAGGAATTCCGCTGGATAGGCGTTGCCATTTCCGCCGAGCAACCTGGCGGATCGGCAGAGAAAACGTTACTTGAGGTAACTCCGCCATCCAAAAGTGCTCACGAAGCAACTGAAGCTAAAACACCCTAACATCCGTTACGATCGCGTTGGCTCCCCCTTTATTGTCTCTCATGAAAACCAATTTCTATCAAAAGCTCGCTATAGCAGCTCTGGTATCAGTGCTTTTTCTCATTTTTGTAGGCGCGACCGTGCGCGTGACCGGAGCCGGAATGGGCTGTCCCGATTGGCCAACTTGCTGGGGACTTTTGATTCCTCCGACTCAGGTTGAAGATGTAGACTTTGATCAATTACCGATTGATAAATTCCGCAGTAAAGCCGAGCGCATGGGACGTGATCCAGCAACGATCACAGCCGAAAGCCTGCGCCAAGAGTTCAATCCAAGGCACGTCTGGACTGAGTTTATGAATCGGCTATCCAGCCTGCCGGTAGGGTTTTTTACTCTCGCAACCTTTATTGCGTCTTTCTGGCTCAGGAAATCATTACCTAAAGTCTTCTGGCTTTCATTCGTAGCCCTTTTACTCGTCCTTGCCAACGCCATCATGGGCGCCCACGTAGTTTACAGCGGGTTATCACCGGGGATTCTCACCATGCACTTAGCCCTCGCAATGCTGCTCATCTGCGTCCTGACCTACTGTGTATGGGCTGGTAACAAGCAAGTCTATCGAGTCTCCGTAACGTCACGGCGTAAGACGACCTACTTTTTAGTCGCTCTGTTACTCGTCACAGTCGTCATCGAAGGAATCATCGGAGCTCAGATCCGTGAAATGACTGACGAGATGGCAAAGCACCATCTCAATGCACCCCGCGAAACATGGATAGAAGAACTCGAATCCTCTTCTCTCTACCTTTTCCACCGCAGCTTCTCGTGGTTGATTTTCCTGCTTACCATTGCGGCTTTCTATATCACAAAAAAATACCAGTCACAGAAACCAACACCTACGCAATACGGAGTCATAGCCATCGTCTTTGCACAGATGGTCCTAGGTCTCATCATGGCGCAGGTGCACATTTATTCTTGGGTCCAAGTGCTGCATGTTGGCCTCGCCGCACTTCTTCTCTCATTGGTATACCGCTGGTTACTCGTCATACCAAAAGGCAATCTGTCCATTGTCTCTTCCACAGAAGCGGGTTGATTCAAGGCTAACTCGCGCCTGGCCGCAATTTTCACTCCCTGCGGCTTCTTCCATCGCTGCGGGATAAGGTTTGATCGTTAGAGTTCCCTTTCCTCACAACTTCCTGCTGTAAACCTCCTCGACCAGGCCCAGAACGCTGATCGGGAACAGAGCCCTCGCCCCGCGATCGAGTTCTGCCCCGGGTGGTATTATCTTCAGATCTAGTGCCTGACTCACGTTTCCGTTCGATCTGTCGTTCGGAATACCGCTTGGCGGACTGCCCATTCTGGACCAATGCCTGAGAGTTTTGATCCGTGGCAAATCCTCCACGTCGAGAAATCAGACTTGGATCCGGCGCCGATGTCGATGAACGCCCTTGAATGCTCTGTTGCCTCCGGTCCCGCTCAAAGGACCCGTTGCGATCATAGCCACGATTTTGAAAGCTTGGAGTTGGTTCTTGGCGAGCGCGATATTTTTGTCTGCTACTGCCAGACCCTGGGCCGAGGTTCTGTGACCAATCATGGTCGAGGTTCTGATAACGCTGCCTGCGGTCTTGGTAGTTTTGTAAACTGTAACTCCTGATCCGGCTCGGTGGCGAGATCCGGTTATGACTTCGGTCCCAATTGTGAGGATGCGGTGCTCCGGCGACATGGCGTGGCCGATACCCAACTGGGTAATAACCTGCTAAAAAAGGATCGTAGTATGAGCGCCGATGATAGTCATAATAGCACCTAGCATACGGGTCGTAACCCCAGCGTGGGCTTCCGGTAGTTACGAAGAACGAGGTGGAAAATCCAGACCCACCATAGCCATACCCATTTCCATACCCATCTCCGTATCCCGAAGAATAAGACGAGCTGGTGTAATATGGGTCGTAGACACACGAAGAAACCGTCAAAGCGGTGATTCCTGAGATAGCGCCCAATAGCATGGCGCGAGAAGTTTTCATAGCATTCTCTAAGACAGCTCCTTCGATCGGCCTATTCATCTTATTTGAGTAAATCGCCGGCTATCATATCCCATGGCTCATCCGTGCTTGCCGTTCGGCGGCCTACCAGCTTTCCTTTTGGGAAACACATGCCTGATTCTCCCATTCTCATCACAGGTGGAGCCGGATACATCGGCTCACACACAGTAAGACACCTTGCTTCGCTTGGTAAACGCGTCGTTGTTCTCGATAATCTTGTTTTCGGTCACCGGGATGCGATCGTCGATCCTTCCGTCGAGCTGGTCACCGGCGATGTTGGTGACCGTGCCCTTGTTCGTAAGTTATTTGAGCAGCATCAATTTTCCGCCGTAATTCACTTTGCCGCATTTGCCTACGTGGGTGAATCAGTTACCGATCCTCTCAAATACTACTGGAACAACACCGCAGAACCAATCGCTCTACTACAGGTCATGCAGGAATTCGACTGTAAGGCCTTTGTTTTTTCATCCACCTGCGCCACTTACGGCACTCCGGAAAAAGTGCCGATTGACGAATCAAATCCGCAAAACCCTATCAACCCTTACGGCCAGAGCAAACTCATGGTCGAGCGTATCCTCCGTGATTGCGATGGCGCATGGGGCCTAAAGTCTGCCTGCCTTCGCTATTTCAACGCCAGCGGTTGCTCGGCAGATAGTAAAATTGGCGAAGATCATAATCCAGAAACTCATTTGATTCCGCGTGTCCTTATGGCCATCACAGGTGAAGTGGATGCTTTGGAGGTCTACGGAACCGATTACCCCACTCCCGACGGAACCTGTATTCGCGATTACATCCATGTGGAAGACCTCGCGGAGGCGCACGGTCTGGCCCTCAAATATTTACTAACCGAAAAAACCTCAATTCAATGTAATCTCGGAACTGGCCAAGGTATTTCTGTCAAAGAAATCATCGCGGCAGCCGAGGAAGTCACCGGCAAAATAGTCCCTGTAACCTATGGTCCGCGCCGTGAAGGTGACCCAGCTGAGTTGGTCGCCGATCCGAGCCTCGCTCAGAAAACCATAGGCTGGAAGGCGAAGCACCGCGATGTTTCGAAAATCGTTGGTTCAGCGTGGCAATGGCTAAACGGGCCTCACAGTGGCCGTTTCAATAAATAATTAAATCCAGTCACCACAAAAGCAATCACGATGTATTGACATTATAACTCGTGAAGATATTGTTTGGAAAACCTATTCCTGATCAAATCTGAGGAAACCCAATTTTTCTATGAGTAACCCGACCGCAAAACCCCACCACTTCGGTAAATCAAAGCAAGGCTTTACACTAGTCGAGGTATTGATCGTAATTGCGATCATTTCCATTTTAATGACAGGAGGAGCTATTGGAATGAAGCACATCCTTACGGGAAAAAATACCTCGACCGCCATCTCCGTCAGCGAATCCTTGTTCAACGAAGCTCGAAGCTTAGCATTAGCTAAACGCTGCAATGCTAGGCTAATGGTAGACATCAACGATCCTGATAACGATAATTACCTACGTCGTATAGTCATCGCTCACCAAAGAATAGATATTGATGGATCAATTATCGAAGATGAATGGATCGTAGCCAGCCGAGGTTATAAAATTCCCGGAAACGCTCATTTCAGCCGTACGTATTCTCGTCTCAATAACGGCGACCCCGTTCTAACAGAGGAGATATCAGCAGCAAATATAGATAAAACCCAGTATGCTGGCGAATACGTTTACTACGAGTTCAATGGAGAAGGAATATTTCAAAACCCTGGAGCCAGCTTTGTTATTGGTGCCGGAATTAGAGGAAACGGCGACGCTGAACCAAGAACAACAAAGTCCGACGGAAAAGATTTCGCTGGATTTGTGGTCTGGAGAAATGGCCGCACTTCTGCATTCCGCAACCCAGATCACATCAATATTGATGAAAATATTAACACATTTTAAGAAATGCTCGCATCACCCATAAAAACGCAATTCCTGAGAATTAAGAACAAGCCAACCAGCGGCTTTACCTTAATGGAGACGGTCATCGCCATCTTAGTCGTTGGCATTCTTCTCACAGGCTTTCTGGCTGTATTTACCCCAGCTGCGAAAGGAATAAAGAAATCCATCAACTCTCAACAGGCAGATCGCCTGACTTCGACTTTGGAGCGTGAGTTAGTAACTGTCAGGGCAAATGAGCAGAAAGATCCTGCCGATGACGCTAGTGAAGGATATGCAACTGGTTTCGATAAAGCCTTCGACTGGATCTCGGAAGGTCATCAAACTGCTAACGCTATCTTCGTCTATCAATACCGTGGTGATAGAATCAGTGACCCACGAAGCGAAGACGGGTCCTTACTGCCAGTGACTACGGCTGTTGGTCAGCCTGGTAAAGATTACAGCATTCAATCTACAGCTCGGCGTGCCGATGATCCCTTGTTAGAGGAGGATCTAGCAGCAGTGGAAGGAGACGTTTTTTACGTGAAACCGATCCAATTGATTTACCAAGAAAACCCTGTTGGCTCGGGAGATTACGCTCTTACCCGGGGAGAAGAAGGGGAGATCAGAAATCCATCACCACTGCCAGTCCGAACACCGGATCCTTTTGAAGAAGTTGCTGATAGCACCGAAAATTATAGCGAAGCGATCATTACCTTTGCTGTGGAATTTTATAGCGTTCCTTCGAAATCGATAAATTACCTGACCGGAGCAGCATTTGACGAGAAATTCACTGATAGTGAGAACGAGTTCAAACCTATCTTCGTCCGCAACATAGCGATCCGTCGTTAACCCCTTTAGCCTCATGAAAAACCCAGTTAAAACGCCTTACCGGAGCGGCTTCACCCTAATCGAGCTTTTAGTATCGATGGTGATTACCACCATCATTATCGCAAGCTTGGTGAGTATTACTACCATCTCTTTGGACATCTGGAACCGTAGTCGAGCCGAGGTCCGGGCATCACTTCAAGGTAAAGCAATGATCGAATCGATGGCTGCAGACTTCGAATCGATGGTCTTTCGCCAAGGAAATTCCTCCCAGTGGCTTTTTGCAAAAGCTGCACCCTTAGAGGAAGCGGTAGGATCTGAAACGATCACCTCCAATTCAATAGATCTAATCTTTTTCTCTGCCGCAACCGATAGATACAATGGACAAATTGGGGAACCTGAAGATCTTGGTGGCAACGTTTCAACCGTAGCCTACCAGCTTGCTTATAAAAACCCCATAGGAGATGTAGGTAACAGTGGAGACGAAGAGAATTTTAAAACCTTTATTCTCTATCGTGAAATCGTCGACCCGAGAGAGACGTTCGACGATCTTCTTGGCGAACCTAATCTACAGACAGCTTTTGCAAGTAGAAGCACTGATATCGATGCCACTGAGAATTTTGTTTGCGAGAACATCTACCAGTTTACCGTTACCTTCAATCTGGAGGTTGTGAACGATAGTAACCAGACGGTCACCGTTCCTATCCAGCTCGATCAAGACACTGCCGAGGAGTTTATTTTAAGTGGAACCGGAGTTGATTGCCCAGATCCAGGTATCGCTGGCATCAGTGCAGCTAGTCTTGCAGCAGGCCGCCTTACAACTGTGGAGGTTTCCCTCTCTGTTATTACCGATTCTGGCCTTGCACAGCTCAAGGGACGAGGCTTGACGGGGAGGAGTTTGGAAGCTTTTTTAACAAAATACTCCTACAACTACTCCAAAGTTATACCTGTTCCAATTTACTGAGAATATACCACTAGGGGCACGCAGGAATTGGCTTCTATAAGAGGTTCAGAGACTTCATCCCAAGAGCGCGAGCTACAAAGCGATCAAATCACTTTACGCACAAAGCTCTCCTAAAAAATTGCCTCTTCCGCTGAATCTGTGGGTGGAAGCTAGAGCTTGGTATGAACCGAGGACATAGGTAACAAAAAAACCGAGGACATAGGTTACACATTAGACTGGGCATATGCCCTGGAAAAACGTGTCACCAATGGAACAAAAACAACAATTTGTCAGTCTGCTTTCGAGCGATCAATTTACGATGTCCGAGCTTTGCAAGACCTTCGGGATCTCGCGCAAGACCGGGCACAAATGGAGGGACAGGCATGCTGCCCACGGGATGGCGGGACTGGAGCCACAGAGCCGTGCGCCGAAGTCCGTTACGTGCCGGACTGATGATGCGGTGGAGAGGCTGATTGTCGCCGAGAGGCGGTTGCATCCGACTTGGGGAGCGAAGAAGATTCGGCATGTGCTCGGGACGAAACACGGGGTGGAGAATCCTCCGGTGGTGAGCACGGTGGGAGAGGTGCTCAAACGTCACGGGATGGTCAAGGCTAGACGGAGGAAGGGTGGTCTCTTCAAGGTGGAACGTGGCACGCTGACGGTTCCGCAACGCTCCAACCATGTGCTTGGTGTGGACTACAAGGGCTGGTTCACACTTGGTGACGGGATGCGTTGTGATCCGCTGACGGTTAGTGATCTCCATAGCCGTTTCCTGATGAAAGCGGAGGTGATGCCGGACATGACGGTAAAGTGGACACAGCGGGAATTTCGTAATGTTTTCAGGCAATACGGGCTGCCCGAGATCATCCGAGTGGACAACGGTTCGCCGTTTGCATCGAGTGGGCCGGGTGGCTTGAGCAAGTTGAGCGTATGGTGGATAGGGTTGGGGATAGAGGTGCAGTTTAGCCGCCCAGGTTGCCCTCAGGACAACGGATGTCATGAGCGAATGCACCGGACGATGAAGGCGGAATGTTGCAGGCCGGGAAGCGCTAACAGGGGGGCGCAGCAGCAGCGCTTCAACAGGTGGAAAAAGGTGTTCAACGAGGACAGACCGCATGAGGCACTAGGAATGAGGACACCTGCGGAAGTGTATCAACCCTCTGCACGGAGGCTGGATGAGCGTATCAAACCGAGGCTCTATGATGCGGGTGTCAGAACGAAGCGTGTGAATGGTGCTGGGTTCATTTCCCTCAACGGAAACACCTGCTATGTGAGCGAGTCTCTGATGGGCGTGGATGTAGCAATCGAGGAATCTCCGGAGACTGGATTGCTTGCAGTTCGTTACGCAAACGTGAAGCTGGGGTGGTTGGATCGCACTCCCAACGCTCGGCTCCGGCCTCCGGCCTACGCCGAGCGTTGGGAGTCAAAGCTTGCTCCCCAAACCGATGAAAAGTAGCGTGGAAAGTGTAACCCATGTTGTCGGTTAGTTTGTAACCTATGTTCCCGTTCAAACCCTTGAGCGCCGCGAAGCGGCGCTTGGCTCTTGAAAGTTGTCCACAACAGACCGATTCGAGAATGGGGTTGAAACTCGTCGGAGAAGCGGGCTGTTGTGGGCAACTTTCTCTTCCGTGCCATTTGGCGGGTGGAATGAAGGATTGATGAATCGGCGGACTCCGGCAGGTTTCGTTTGCGACAACCAAACAACCAGCACACCGCCGATTCAATTCAAAACCCTACTCAACAAAGTCCACCGCTTCAAGAGCTTCGTTTACCAATCTGTCAGACTGACTGGCAAGGGTGACAAGATGCGGATCACCGCCCGGATCGTACCAAGAGCCAACTCCAGGGCAAGATGTTCGGGTTGCGGAAAATCACGCCCGGGATATGACCGTATGCCCGCCCCCCGGAAGTTCGAGTTCATCCCCGTCTGGAACATCCCCGTCACGCTTTCCTACACCATGCGCCGAGTGGATTGTCCTGATTGCGGAGTCATCGTCGAGGCAGTCCCGTGGGCGCAGGGCAAGCACACCTGTTGCGACGCATACCGTCATTTCCTCGCCTCCTGGGCCAGACGCCTGAGCTGGAAGGAAACCGCCTCTTGCTTCCATACCAAGTGGGATACGGTCTGCCGCTCGGTGAAATGGGTCGTCGAATATGGCCTGAAAAACAGGGATCTGGAAGGCATCACAGCCATCGGAGTCGATGAGGTCACCTACAGCAAAGGTCACCGCTACATGACCCTCGTCTATCAGATCGACAGCGGCTGCAAGCGGCTCCTGGGTGTCATCAGAGACCGCGACACCGCATCGCTAAGCGGATTTTTCGAAGCTTTCGGCCCGGAGCGTTGCGCGGCGATCAAGGTCGTCTGCTCCGACATGTGGAAGCCTTACCTCAACGTCATCGCCGCCATGCTGCCCGCCGCGCTCAACATCCTCGACCGATTCCACATCGCTAAAAAGCTCGGCGAGGCCGTCGATGAAGTCCGTCGGCAGGAAGCCAAAAAACTCGCCGCCGAGGGCTACGAACCCATTTTGAAAAACGCCCGCTACTCCTTCTTGAAGCGTCCTCGCAATTTCACCGTCAAACAGGCGGCCAAGCTGGGCGAACTTCTCGCCTATGATCTCAAGAGTGTGAGAGCGTGGATGCTAAAGGAATCCTTTGACGGGTTCTGGCAATACGACAGCCCGCGATGGGCGAAATGGTTCCTCAAGAAATGGTGCACCCGGACAATGCGCAGCAGGCTGGAGCCGATGAAGAAATTCGTCCGAACCCTGCGCAACCACGAAGACCTGTTGATGAACTATTTCAAAGCAGGGAAACTTTACAACAGCGGCATTGTTGAGGGGCTGAACCTGCGGATCAATTTGTGCATGAGAAAAGCTTACGGTTATCGCAGCTTCGAATTGCTCAAAATCTCTTTGTTTCATACGCTCGGGAAACTACCCGAGCCAAAATTCACCCACAAATTTTGCTGAAGAGCCAAAAAATTCAATACTCGATAAGGAACTTCCGCTGGGCGGTAGCTTCTGGGTTCGAAGTCGACGCTCGGTTCGCCTCGCTGGTATCGGCTATTAGTTCGTCTCGGAATTTAGCAATAATCGCTTCCACCGGCCAAGATGATGCCTCACCGAATGCGCAGATTGTCCGCCCATCTATTTGATAAGCGACACTCTCCAGCGTTTCGATATCCTCTGGAGAAGCCTCACCAGCAACCAATCGGTCGGATATTTTCTTCATCCACGTCGATCCCTCGCGACACGGAGTGCATTGCCCACAAGACTCATGCGCGTAGAACGCATTAATATTGTTGAGAACCCAAGACATTTTGCGCGTGTCATCCAGAACAATCACCCCGCCTGAACCTGCCATGGAGCCGCAAGCGGCAAGTGAGTCAAAGTCCATGGGAATATCCCAGAAAGCCAATTCCTTCTCGCTACCGTCTGGGTTTTTAAGTTTAAAAACCTCGTCGGCCTTGAGAATTTTAGAAGAGGATCCGCCCGGTATTACCGCTTTGATTTCTCGGCCGTCCTTCGGACCACCACACATATCATACAGCAGCTCACGCATGGTGACCTTACCAACCTCTACTTCGAAATAGCCTGGGGTTTTCACATCACCCGAGACACAAAGAATCCGGGTTCCGGTGTTACGCGCTACTCCGAGTTTGGAATACTCTTCGCCACCCATTTGAATGATGTGCTTCACGTGACAGAGAGATTCCACGTTGTTCACGATGGTCGGACACATGTAGAGGCCCAAAGCAGCTGGAAAATACGGCGGTTTGATCCGTGGATACGGGCGCTTGCCTTCGAGGGACTCGATCAAACCGGTTTCTTCCCCACAGATATAGGCGCCAGCACCTCGGTGAACGTAGATCTCAAGATCAAAGCCAGACCCTTGGATGTCCTTTCCGAGGAAACCCTTTTCATGCGCATCCTTGATCGCTTTCTCAACAATCTGCGCCGCCTCTGGAAACTCTTCTCGGAGATAGATATAGGCCTTGTGAGCACCAACAGCGAAACAGGAAATGATCATACCCTCGATCAGTTGATGCGGGTCCTGATGAACAATGTAGCGGTCCTTAAAAGTTCCTGGCTCTGATTCATCACCATTGCAGATCAGATAAATTGGCTTGGTGTTATTCGGTGGGATGAAGGTCCACTTCATTCCTGTCGGGAAGCCCGCACCGCCCCTGCCTCTAAGGCCGGACTTTTTGACCTCTTCAGTGATATCCTTAGGGACCATCTTGAAAGCCTTTTTAAGATCATCATACCCACCATCAGCCATGTAGGTCTGAATCGAAGGATCCCAGCCCTCTCGGTCGATATTTCTGAAAATGAGTCGATGTTCGCGTGCGTGCGGTTGCTTGGTGTAGGAAATCATAGCGCCTAGGGAGAATATGGCGATTTGGAAGCAAATGGCCAATGGGATTTTCAAAGTTTGTGAAATTTTTCACAAAGACCAGTCAGGACTGATCTTTAAGCATCAAACTCTCCACCTCCGGATGGAGATACTCAATGCCTCTGTCACCACGGACTATTGCCGCCCGAATCTCTGTAGAAGACGCGGGATGCTCGCCCAAAACTCTCTCCAGCCGGTAACCTGACCTATCTTGAAGTTCCACACCATCTCTCGACAACACGATGAAACTAGCAAGCTCTGCGATCAGATCCGGCTCCCTCCAACGGTCCAGCGCAGCCCACTGATCCCCTCCCATGATCCAAAACCACTGATTTCCAGGATATCGCTGAACCAACGTCTCTAGCGTCCGGTAAGAGTATGAGGGTGGTTGTAACTCTAATTCCAAGGTCTCAATCTTCGCCCACGGAATCGTTCTTACCACCACCTTGAGCCACTCCACACGAGCCGTTGCTGAAGCTGGTGGCTCACCCTCCTTGTGTGGGGATACGCGACAAGGAAGAAACCAAACTTCATCTAAAAGTGCGGCCTCTTTCGCCAGCCCAGCTAGGTGGACATGCCCGTCATGCACCGGATCAAACGAACCGCCAAAAATACCGATTCTTTTTCCCTCGGCTAGTTGACCCGACTCCATTCCTTCTTCATCGCACATGAGTAAATTCAATCAGTCGTTTTGGGTATCGTCATCAAGAATTTAGTCTCTCGGCCAGGGGTGGATGAAACCTGAATAGTTCCATCGTGCGCTTCAATCGCCCGTTTAACTATAGATAACCCTAAGCCCGTCCCCTTAACCTCCATCTGTGAATGGTGCTTCTCCACTCGATAAAACCTCCGGAAAATATGAGGCAAGTCCGAGCTAGGTATACCTAAACCATTATCACTCACCCATATACGTATTTTATTACTAATTTCCTCTGACCCAACTTGAATCCGCAAATCTTTATATGGATTCTGCTTTAAGGCGTTCTCCACCAAGTTGAACAGCACTTGCGTCCAATAAAAGCGATCACCGTGAATGGTGAAATTCTCGTCATGTAACATCACCTCAACTGTCGCTTTTTGATTAGAGATAACCGATTCCAAGCGCTCTAAAACGTCGTTCACACAGGATCTTACACGAAACGGTTCAATCTTGATTGCGGAAGCCTCCCCGGACTCCAACTTCGAAATCACAAGCATATCCTCCACAATGTGAGAGATCCTTTCGGTATGCTTTTTCATGACACTGAGAAACCTTCGAGCTAACTCAGCCTCCTCAAGCATTCCGTCATCGAGTAAGTTCTCAAGATAGCCGCTAATGATCGCCAAAGGTGTCCGCAATTCATGGGAAGCATTTGCAACAAAATCCTTACGAATCTGATCAAGTTGGTGCTCGGAGGTGACATCCCGAATGATGACTCGAGTCTTGGGTGCGCTATCTGATCCATGAGCTAGCTTTGCCGCATCAATCACCCAAGCATTATTGCCACGCGTCTCTAGATCCCCCAACGGAGAGGTCTGCTGCGGAAGAACGACTCGCTCCTGAACCGGTTCACCGGTCTTCAAGCATTGCAGCAAAGCCTCAGCTAACCGGGGATCGAGAAATGCCTCGCGAACAGGCCGGCCAGTTAAGAGCCGGCCGCGGAAGAGCTCCCGTGCTTTTGCGTTGGCAAAACGGATATTCGCAGCCTCATCCACGATGATGAAAGCATCACCGAGCGCATCAAGCAGATGCTCATGCTGATCTTGGTTACTTTTAAGATCTTGTTCGAAGCGCTGTCTCGTCGCGCTGAGCTGGACATCATGATTTCGCCGCGAAATACGTAATCTGTAAGTCTGAATTGCGAGACCTATTACTGCGCAAATGGCAATGGCGATGGCAGCGCTGTCTATCATGAGTCGCGGGAGGCTACTTGATAGCCTATTCCACGGACAGTCTCAATTAACGCCCCATGATCACCAAGCTTTTGCCGCAGACGCTTCATATGTGTGTCCAAGGTCCGGCTGTGAACCTCATCACTGTAACCCCAGATCGTCCGTAGAAGATCATTTCTGTCCTGAGGCTTGCCAGAGCGCTCGCATAGGAAAAGCAAAAGCTTAAATTCTGTGGAAGTGAGATCCAATGGCTCATTATCTAGGTAGAACTTGACGGAATTCTTGTTAAACCGAAACGGGCCAAATTCATATTCCACCACCCCGGGCGGCGCGTCAGTACGCTTGAGAATTGCGTTTACTCGCAGCACCAGCTCCTTCGGGCTGAAAGGCTTGGTCAAGTAATCATCCGCACCTGCCTCAAGTCCTTGGATGCGATCCTCGGTTTGAGCTCGCGCCGTCAACATAATCACCGGAATGTTTGAGGTCCTCGCATCTCGCCTAACTTCCCGAAACACGGAATATCCATCTCGACCGGGCAACATCAGATCAAGCACGATTAGATCCGGCCGCTCACGGATTGCGACTTCCACCCCGGCAATACCGTCGTGCGCCTTAATCACTTCATAACCCGCTCTTTCTAGGTTAAACCTAATAAGATCAGCGATATCGACCTCGTCTTCGACTACTAGAACTCTGTGCATTTGCTTTAAAACTTGTTCTCGGGGTTTCGTATCAGGAACAGACGTATTGTGACAATTTAGTCACATCATCCCAACTTCCCATTCGATCGGCGCTGATTCATACCATGGCAGACGTTGCACTCGATTAATCGACCTCCGTGGTCATTAAGAAACACATGCCCACACAGCCGGCACTCGGTTCTAGATCTCCGGAGACGCCGTTCATCGCTCCAATGCGATAGCCGCGAGATCAGCGTAAAAGCTCCGACTAACACAAAAGAAAGTGCAATCAGGCTAAGGACAAATTCATTTAGGGTCAGTTCCATCAACAGCTTTGTTCAAAAATTCGATTCTCAAGCCCATCCATCGGGATTCCTTTTCAGATTTTTCAAATCGCAAGCTCTCCAACCAGTCGATCGTCGATTTCAAGCTCACTTCATCACCCCCGCTCAGCGACAGGCATTGAGCGACCGAGCCATTGGATCTCAAATTTATCACAAACCTCCAGGAAGCTGAGGCAACTCGCTCCTCCAACGGCATCTGGAAATCTGGGAGCTGATCCGGCAGCCATTCCACCGCCTCATCACTGTAGGGAATTAAAACGGGCATCAGCGCAATGTCCGCTGCTTCGAGTGATTTCTCAGACGGAGGTAAAACATTGCTCTTACGCGATGGAAAATACCTCACACCCTTCGTGGAAACACCATCCTGAATGCCTACGTCGGGAGCACTCATACCCTTCAAGGAGATTGAATATTCATTCCACGCTGCCAAGCCTTCAAGATTATCAGAACCGATCAAATCTAAGGACTCACGTAAGCCTGCAATCTCAAGCCTACCTGGGAACGGCCCCTCTTCTTCAGCTTTCATCAGCCAGAGCCGCCCCATTTCCTGATCTGGAAAGAATAAGACTGAAGCAGCTTGAGTTGA
>Ga0307935_1000342_pt1 | contig 21622 bp, 24 predicted proteins | sample OrgLakmetageno92_FD_201827 | JGI IMG/M metagenome (GOLD analysis project Ga0307935, IMG submission 201827) | Saline water microbial communities from Organic Lake, Antarctica - #92 | ecosystem: Environmental > Aquatic > Non-marine Saline and Alkaline > Saline | place: Antarctica: Organic Lake...
CCTCCTCAAGGCCACATTCACAGAAGATCACACCACAGATGCTCTCCTGCAGGCTTCTTTGACAGAGGATCACACCACAGATGCCCTGCTCAAGGCTACTTTCGCAGAGGATCATACTACAGATGCTTTACTCCAGGCTTCTTTGACTGAAGATCATACCACAGATGCCCTATTAGGCGGTTCCGGTGTTGTCTTCCAAACGACCGATGCTTTACTCCAGGCCGCTCAAACTGAGGATCATGCCACAGACGCCCTCCTCAAGGCCACTGAAACCGCATTCCACACCACAGATGCTCTCTTCAAGGCCACCTTCACAGAGGATCACACCACAGATTCCTTGCTCCAAGCTTCTTTGACAGAGGATCATACCACAGATACTCTCCTCAAGGCTACTCAAACCGTATTCCATACCACTGATGCTCTTCTCAAGGCAACTCAAACTGAAAGTCATACCACAGATGCCCTATTAGGCGGTTCCGGTGTTGTTTTTCAGACTACAGATTCGTTGCTCCAGGCTACTCAAACTGAAGGTCACACCACAGATGCCCTCCTCAAGGCTACTTTCGCAGAAAACCACACTACAGATGCTTTACTCCAGGCTTCTTTGACTGAAGATCATACCACAGACGCTCTATTAGGCGGTTCCGGTGTTGTTTTTCAGACTACAGATGCTTTGCTCCAAGCTTCTTTAATTGAAGATCATACAACAGATGCTCTCCTGCAAGCCACGTTCACAGAGGACCACACTACAGATACTCTCCTGCAAGCCACGTTCACAGAAGATCACACTACTGATGCCCTGCTCAAGGCTACTCAAACCGTATTCCATACCACTGATGCTCTTCTCAAGGCAGCTCAAACTGAAAGTCATACCACAGATTCTTTGTTGGTGGGCGAAATTCAGAGAACTCATACCACCGACACCTTATTAGGCGGTGACGGAGTTGTGTTTCATACTACCGATGCTTTATTACTGGCGGTTGATCAACTCCGACCTCATAATACTGATGCTCTTCTGAAGGCTATCGCCATTGAGAGCCATGACACTGATGCTCTTTTGAAGGCCACTGCCACTGCATTTCATACTACTGATTCTTTGCTGATTGGTGAGATTCAGAGAACTCATGCTACCGACTCTTTGCTACTAGCAGCCGATCAACTAGAAACCCACACCACTGATTCATTGTTGGTGGGCGAAATTCAAAGAACCCACACCACAGATGCTCTATTAGGCGGTGACGGAGTTGTGTTTAATAGCACTGACTCTTTATTGATTGGAGAGATTCAGAGAACTCATGCTACCGACTCTTTGTTGGTGGCCGGTGGGCTATTAGCACGTTCAACAGATTCTCTGCTGCTTGCTGTAGACCAATTAGAAACACACACGACTGATGCCCTTCTTCAGGCAACTTTCACTGCATCTCATTCGACCGATGCTTTGCTTGGTGGTTCGGGCGTCGTTTTTCAAACAACTGATACATTATTAAGTGGCACTGGTGTTACTTTCCAGACTACGGACACCCTGCTTGAAGCCACTTTCGATGTTTTACACACGACTGATGCTCTTCTTCAGGCCACTTTTAGTGTTCTCCATACAACGGATGCTTTATTGGGTGGTTCTGGTACTGCTTTCCAGACGACTGATGCTTTGCTTCAAGCGACCTCAAATCAGATTCATTCTACTGATTCTTTGTTAAAGAGAACACCTGTAGGCATCGGTGATCAATCCAACATCAATTTTACCACAACAAATGCTGGTTTCGTAACTGGTTACACGATTCAACCGGTACTTTTCGAAGCTAATAAGAATTACATGCTTTTCGTTAGTTATACTCAACGAAGCACGAATTCAAATGAAGACGTAGCCACTAGGCTCCGATTCAACGGAGCTACGATCCCCCGTAGTGAGTTCACCAATTCGTCCCCAGTTTCCGTTCAAAGCAACGGCTACTATATGGGGCAAATCACACAAGGACCTATTCCTGCTCCTATAGAGATTCAGATAGCATACCAAGGCGGCGGTTCGCAGTCAGCTGTGCTTGATAATGTTCGATGGTTTGCTATTGAGCTTGATTCATTGTTGCCATCGGACTATGTTTATGCTGAGAATGCTGTTCCAACAGATGTTCCAACATTTGGTCTTGACGTCGTACAATTGAACTTCACCGGAGCCGGAGAAGACTGGATCTTCTTTTATTGTTTAAATGCTGAAGATACTATTGGATCGCAACCGCTAATCAATCCAAACGGTTTCGGAGCTGGTGTTCTAACACGGTTTAATTATAATAATCAGATTGTGGTGTCAGGACCATCTCACAAGTTCGAAAGTATTTTCGATAATAAATCCCAATCTTTCATGCAGTTCGTGGGTGGTGCTACTGTTGGTTTTGGTGCAAGAACTGTGCGTCTTAATGCTGATAAAACGAATGCTGTCGCCAATACTCTGAGCTGCACGGGCTCGATCTTCGCCATCAAAATGGATGCAATTGGTGGAGAACATCAGTTCGCGGGTGCTCCAACTAGTTTAATCCAACGGACTTTAACTGGAAATGGTTTAGTTTGGAATGTTGGATGGAACAGCGATGATGCCGAGGTGATCAGCAATTCAAGTCAATTGGGTGACCCTGGCACCGAGATTGGGAACGGATCACTAAATCCGTTCAACTTCGATTGGCGGTCAGATAACTACGTTCCTGGGACATATGATTTTGAATTTAATGGTACCACGATTGATGATAAGAGACATGCGGTTTTTGCATTTGCACCACCAGCCTTGGATTTTGTGCAACATAGCACTGATGCAATGTTGAATATGCTGGGTGTCTTTGGCCACGCTACTGATGCTTTATTATTTCAAGCTTTTGCAGTACATTCTCTTGGTACTTTCCTACAAGCACCTAATTTCGTCAATGGTACAGGGAATATTGCTCTGGGCGAAATTAAAGGTGAGGGGGTTGGCGTTGTCAGCAAGTTCGCTGAAGTGGTTGACCCAAGTTGTATAAACCGCAGAATCTTGAGTAAATACGGTTGGACGCCAACCAAAACCAGAACCACGGGATTCAAATCCTGTCAAATTAAGAGGTAACGATGGCAGATCTAGCACCATACGCATCTGACCTAATGCTCGTCACATTGGCAAATGCAGCAAACGCTGGCACTTCAAACCCGAATGCCGTGCTCAACTTTTATACAAACCCCAAGCCCGCCACTCCAATCGACGGAGCCACAGGCGTACTACTAGCCAGAATCCTATTGCCAGACCCATCTATTTCAGGGCCAAACAATGGTATACTGACTTTAAACCTCGGGGGTATCACTACATCCGTCATAGCGGACGGTAGAGTAACATGGTTTAGATTCAGAACCAAAGACAGCACCACCGTGTTCGATGGCACTGTCGGACTAACTGGTTCCGGGGCTGATATTGAACTCGAATTGATTGACCTCACTGTCTCCGACATTCTAAACATCGGAAACGTGCCACTTCGATTCCGCTGCCCTTAAAGATTCAGCAGATCAAGTTCTGGCACTTCAGCAACTTTAACGGTTTTCGAAGCGGAAACCGTTGGTACTGAAGAAACGACCGTGGTAGTAACACCCGGCAACGAACCAATCACGTTATTTCGAACAACCGTACCACCAAGTATCGGACGGTTTCTAGTGGTCTGTTGGACCACTTGGTCGCTAACGGTCGTCGACTGGATTGGAACTCTCACGTAATAGCAGACTCCGTTATTACACACCTTTTTGAGTGTGTAGCCCTGAGTCGTTTGAGCCACAGGAGCTACGTAAGTTCTCGTTTGTGGTGCGTAGTTGTTGATCGGTACTTTGACGTAGTAGCACGTCTTGCCGTTACACACCTTTTTGAGTGTGTAAGACTGGGCTGACGCTACAGTTGCGAAAAAGCTCAAGGCCAATGTGATTAAAAGTGTTCTGAACATCGTTTAAAGTCCCCCGACTATTAGATCATGAAGAAGATTAGAACGATCCTGATGATCACAGGCAACCATTCTTTGATGAAGTCTTTGACGACTTCCCAATCAAGTTCTTGAATTTCACCGTCGAGCGTGGTGGCCGCTGGAACAGCATTATGCTGAATAGCCTTCAAAAGAAGCTCTTCTTCGAGCTTTTCGCGGTACGCCGGAACCCAAAGGATTATCCGGAGCTTCATGCGTTGTCCGAAACGAAGGTCGGCTTCATGAGATGCTTCACGTACTGCTGTTTGAAAATTCATCACACATTCTCTAAGAAACGAAATCCAATTGATGACCAGTAATCGACTAGTTCATTGGTAGATTTGATCTTGGAGACGTGTTCATCAGCAGCAGGGGTACCCTTACTAGAATACCACAATACCGACGTCCTATCAAGCATGAATTTCAGACATTGATTGATCAAATCATCCTTGGCCAACATAGCGACATATGAACCGTAAACGGCCATTTCCCACATGTAGGTCACAGTCTCGGAACGCGGTACAATGTCCAAGTCGATGCGGGTCGCTGTGCCGTTTGCATAAGAAACCCACTCATCCCACATGTAGAGTGGACGATCGTTCCAGCCTGATTGTTGGTCAATCATATAAAGCTTGTAGATCTTTCCCCGCAGCACGGTTGGTATTCTCCGGGCCACGTCAGAAAGCAAGAAGCCCCGAGGCTCTTCGAGCAACAGGGCTTTACCGTCTAGAACGTAGAAGGCGTTTTTGACCTTTCCCTGCTCATAATTCGCATTACGAACACGGGAATTCAAACCGTGAGTGGTTTCATGTGCCCAAGTAATCAGATCGTCTGGGAACCTGTAAATGTGGCCTCGTGGCATTCGTGATTCTATATCACTAAGCACTGCCCCTAACGTGGGGTTCACATTGTTTTGAATTACAGGTACGTCAACGAAGGGTAGATTATTTGAGTCCATCACCAATACCATCCACGTAAGATTTCACAGCTGCCTTGTACTCGTCAGGAGTATCTACTCCTGCGTCGATCATCATTTGGTCTACCTTCAAAAGAAGAGTATTCCATATTGCGTTTCGAGATTTCACGCTCTGAAACGCGGCTCGTCGTGCTTCACGAACAGAAGTACGCATCGAATCGATTGTGCCGCTGAGATTCGGTAAAATCGCGGTATATTCTCGAATGAGTGCGTTTGCTAATTCTGGATCGTTGAGGGCCTTGACATCTTTTGCGGTTTCGGACCGGATTTTAGCATAATCACTATCATCCCCACCACCGTCATCCCCACCACCGTCATCTCCGCCGTCGTCTCCGCCATCATCCCCACCAGGGCCTTTGACGATTTCGGCTTCGATAAATTCGCTGGTCCAGTTTCCGTCGACGACGTCAAGGACTTCGATGATGTACTTTCCGGTGTCGCCGTAGAAGAACCATTCATTTTCAGAATAGCGTTTCATTACAGCTGGCGGAAAGAAATCGGGCTTTTTGTAGATTCGAAGTAGCGGGTTGTTGATCTTGCTTGTGATCTTGACCAGAACGCCGTTATAAGTCACCAGTCCATCTTGTGATAGGAAAACGGCTTTCTTGCCGCCCTCCACTTCTCGAACTTCTGCGAAGTCGGTCAGGATGATGGAAATCGGTGTCACAGTCGAGGCCATCGGACCGGCTAGAACCGGGCTTGAACTCAAAGTGACTTCTTGGGGAGCTAGATCGTCGACTAACGAAAAATTCTGAGCTGATGCGGTCGTAACACCGCAAGCGATCAGAATCACTAGACTGAGTAAGTAACGCATGATTGGAATTTTCCTGAATTGAATCTGATAGTTGTTTAAACGTTGAGCGGCTCTTTCAGCCACTCTAAAATGTTGACAATCAATGGCTTGCCAAGACCGTACCGAACGTCCTTTCCAGGACTACCGGCGTCATCCATGAAACCTTGATTGACGTAAAAATCACGCCATTGATCCATTCCTTTCAGATCAGGAAAGCCGGTGATACGACGTTTGTGGATGATCAAGGCCATCAAGCCCGCCCACATTGGTGTTGCCATTGAAGTACCGCTCATCGCGACATAACCGCCACGATAAGAAGCACTAATGATCTGTTGACCGGGTGTCGCTACGTCGATTTCACGACCACCACTACTGAAAGTAGCAATCGATCCATCACTTCGGTAGGCACCGACACAGCATGTCTCCATATATTTACCAGGGTACCCAATAGTGTTGCGACCACTATAGCCGGAATTACCGGCTGCAGCCACACAAATCGAGACGCCATTCTCGTAAGCCTTCTGGATCGACGCGATATCTGGTTGACCGCTTCCACCACCGCCAAGGGATTCGCTGATAATATCAGCACCCTGCTCGGAAGCCCAAACTCGACCAGAGTTGATCCAGGTCGTAGCTCCAGACCCACCGTCGCTGAGAACTTTCGTAGCAATCAGATCGGCTTCTGGAGCAGCACCAAGACCATCACGACCGAGGGCTGTACCAGCACAGTGAGTATTGCTTACGACCAGACCGTTTGCGACATAATTATGAGAATTTTCGACAGTGAAATCGTACATGAAGCCATCATATTGTTCTTTAACAATCGATTTTATGGCGGTGCAATAACGACCAAATGCTTTTTTTGTCCTAGGAACTCTGAAAACTAGCTTATTCTCCATTCCTATCCAAGAACCAACATTAACATGCCAAGTTCTGCTTGGCCCAAAAGTTGTCTTGTCGGTTTCACAAAGAGATTTACTGCTTCTTATCCCAAGAGATCTAAGCAACAAAACCAACTTAGAAGCGAATTCATCACTGGCGGTAACTATTCTTGTTTTGTCACTAAAAACACTTCCATCTCCTTCAATTACACCAGCAACAAACGATTCGATAATATTTCTCGGACTTTTTGCTATTAATTCTGGTAAATCGCAAGATTTTGATTTGTCACCTTTTGGTATCCCAATTTTCTGGAATAAATCCCAGGCTTGAACACACCCAGATCTAACGCCAAAACAATTGTTTCTCTTCTTTAAATCAAAAGGTCTCATCGAAAAGACTTCTTCAAATTTATCACAAAATAGTTCAATTAATTCCCTATTATCAGAATGAAATCCGACGTATTTGCGAGCACTGTTTTTAGTAATATACCCATCTGATATAATCAGACCAGCCAAAAATGCAATTGATTCGTCTAAATGATAGATCACATCTTTTACAAATTCGTAAGAATTAGTCTTATGACATTTTTTGCATTTTTTGACATTAACAAAAGATTCTCTTGAACAATTGTTACAAGACCACACTTTCGCAATTGGTATAGATAGAATATCTTCAGATATTGTCAGATCATCTGATTTTGGGATTGTACAAATTTTATCCCCGACAACCAATTCATCTGCTCTTTTTTGTATGACAGTTTTTTCTTTTCCTCTGCAGGAAGAAATGCAATAAACTGGATGCCATGGGGTAAGAGATAATTCAGCACCATCTACTTCTACTTTATAAATCTCGCCTTTGTGCGGCAACTTATGCACATGAGTAATCTTGTTTCTAACAGCTTTTGGTGTCTTACCTTCAACGTCTAAAGATACGGTGTGAATGTTATATCTGGAGATGTCTTTAATTATTGATTTGTCTTCCAGAAAATGTGCTACTCCATCCATCCTGTCGAAAAATGTCTTAATACATTGCAGGCCACAGTTGGAAGTATAAATTATATCATCTGGAGCAATACATCCATGCGAATTTCTATCCACGTTTCCGCCACCAGAACTATTCGTGAAATTGCGAGATACGATCGGGGTGGGAAGATTCTGGTGCGGGTTCACACCAGTATCGTTGATAGCGATTTTCACGCCCTTACCAGTGATCCCAGAATCCCAAATCGGCTGGAAGACGGATTTGGGGATATGCCACAATTGTGGGACCGCAGCTTGTGTGAAGACTTGATCTTCATGGACCCGGTGATCTGGGGGAATTCCCCATTCGCGACCATCATCGATTAAACTAAATTCTTGGCTCATATGAACGGCCCTCCGTATAGCGAAAATTTCATTAATTTTGTTACGACCAAACGTCGATAAATTCGAAACCGAGTCCGCTACTGGGTGGGATAATTGCTCCCAAAGGAGTCAAATCGGCCCAGACCACAAGATTGCCTGAAGCAGTGCCTAGAATTGGGTTTATGAAAGCTGGCCCTAATTTCACTTCGGATTCTACGATACCCACGACGCAACAATCCATTGTGTAAGCAAAGCGGTTAACTGGGGCAGCCATACAAGAACGCCAGACTTCTATCCAGGAAACTTCTGAAGTACAACCTTCTGCTATGACTGTAACTTCGTTGCCATTTTTCACCATTGTTTGGATAATGTTCGTGATCAAACCACGAACCTCTATCGATGAGCTGCCGTCTTCATTCTCTATTCGACGAGTTTCGAACGGCTGACCATAGACATAGGGTGTATATATTTCGGTAGTTACTTGAAGGCCGCTCGTCACTTGATCGGTAATCGTAACATAGCGTTGACGATAGGGATCAATGTGCTCGATTTGTTCAGACATAATATTTTTCCGGCCACAAAGTTAAATCAAGATTACTGCAATATATATTTCTGGAAGACAAAATGACCCAACGACCATTCTGGACTTTCCTGCCGTACATCAACAATCGTACGGCTTGGAAACCAATCCGTTTTCCGGCCATCCTCGTAGTCCCATTCGGAGCCAATTCAGACGGGCTCCCGCTTGCCCAATCATCTCCATTGGGCATCAGAGTCTCTATCCTCGACACCATCCGTCGAAACCGGGTCACAGGACCATTCGAGCCCAACGTATTTTTCCCCAACCGCGAACTGTTCACCCTTTCTTTAAACAGTGTCGAGATCGCAGCCCGTCAATTAGACATCAACGATTTCGAAATTGACGGAGATATCCTCAAAGTCATCAACAGTGATGGGCTAATGGGAGAAGTCCCATACATCCCAGATTCGCTTTATTACGACTTCAGCGATGTAGCGATTGGAGTCGAAAATCTCGACAGTGGCCGCTATCAACTGAGCTATAATGCTGTCATCAGTGGCCGAATCTACGACAGCAACGATTTTTTAATTTGTATCAACGACGATACAACAGATTCGATCCTCCGATACGTCGATTTCGTCCACCCAGGCGAAGTGATCGACGAAATGAAAAAGACTACGCCATCAATTTGGTTCTCCAACCAGAAACTGGCCGATGAACAATTAACCACATTATACAAGCCACTGAGTGATAGCCTCCAAAACGTCTACGACGAACAATCACTCATGGGCCGGGTCAACTTCGTAAATGAAGTCTTCCCAGAAACAGTCCCATACCTCGGAAGAATGCTAGGCTGGGAGGTCCCATATTTCCCACGGTCATTGGACCCGCTGCGTAGAAGCGTACTACGCACCACCACTGACTTCCAAAAAATGCGAGGAACCTACAAGGGGATCAAAGAGCTATTCGACCTATTCGGGTTCGAAATCCTGATCAGAAACCTCTGGTTCGACCATGATAATGAAACACTGCTAGAGCCACAATATCAAAGCCAGAACGGGATCGAACTATTCGACACGATCCAATTCGATCTATTAGAAACCGATCTCAGAGCCCCCGGATTCTACACCAACGAAATCCAGCTCCGAAAAAGACCGGCGATAGCAAGTGAATTCGACAACTTCATCCAAATCGGATCAGATGTCACAATAGAAGCATACGTAGCAGAAGTCGGAACCCCAGCCCACCAAACATTGTTAGACTATTCGGCTCAATATGAAGCCAGCAATACTGCCAACATGCGAGAAACCGAACAAGGTTTCATCAACGACGATCTCTTGGTTTTCACTCAAGGCCAAAACTTCTTGGCTACACAGATTATCAATCTGAACAGCGATGGAGACCTTGTATCGGAAAGCCAAACTGGCTTAAGACGGATCATTTCAACCGAACAAGTCGAAGTCGATCCAATCAAGCCCGCCACCTCACTAGCACTTGATGGTCACTGGCCAGATGAAAATGTCAGCATATTCATTTTTGCAAGCTACAGAAGCCAGATTGTCGTCCCGAATCTTCAATTGGAAGATCGTCGCAGCAACTTCTTTGATGTACGACTCTCTAATACGGTCGACGCCAATACACCGACTAGCATAATTCTAGATTATGCCCTTGAGTTCTTGTACCGGATCAAAGCATTTCACAGCTTGTTGCGTAGAATCTTCATCACGCTCGAAGCCACAGAAGTCTACCTTGTTGGGGACTACTGTTATGGACCTGGTTTATCCCGCCAAGCGACGACCGATATTGGCCAACAACAGGTTCCTCCGGCGATCATCCCGGAAGGCGAACTGGATGTGTGTACTCAGCAAGATGCACGGTTACTGGGTTACAAAGAATCAGACATCGTTTACAGGGATCGCGTAACAGCGGGACTAATTGAGGAGTGGACGACTTATACTGGATACGATTCAAGACCATACAACCCAGTCGGTCTCGACTTTATCCCACAATTTCCAAATATCAGCAGAGAAATAGGGGACTATAATGAGTATGGTCAAGATGCGTACGTTGGAGAATATCAAGTAACACGTGCATTCAGAATAGAGACCCCATCTCTATTCGTGAACCAAAATCTCCAAGCCAAACCTATTCAATACTTCGGTTACAATACCGGTGGAGTTAACGCCGAAAATCGATGCACAGGATTTCGGCACAGCGACGTACTAGAATTCTACACCGCTTACACTCCAGCACCGAATCTCCAAGTTCGTCAACCGATCTGTTTCAAAGGACGAGTCAATGACGAACTCGCACTCTACTTGAGTGTACCGCTCGAAGAGCCTTTTGTACTTGGTGCTTGCCGGATCAAAATGGGCTTTGGTTCCTATTTTACAACTCCACGTCAAAGCGTGATTGTGCGAGGCGGAGCCGCAGATCGTTGCATTGGTTCGTTGACACCAAAACCGATTATTTCATCATGCCGAGAGGTATCGGGTGAGAGATTCGATGAAATGTGGGTCGGTGAACAAGGCCGGGTTGGTGTCGATCCTATTAGATTGAATGGTACCACGGATTCAGTCCTTCATTTCTGGGACCGGCCAGAGCCTTTGGATGCTGGTTGGGAGTCTGCTGCTAATAGGGTGACGACTCTTGGTATTCAACGAACTAATATGCATTTCCCTGGAACTCGTTTCATAGGAATGGGTAATTATGACGGTACATTCATAAGTTCGGTTTACAATTTGAGACCTTGGGATCAAGGAATTTGTAACCAGACATTGAATCCGACGATTGAAATCCGGACAGATGGCAATGAATACCTTGTTTTTGATAACCGGGCTTTCACATTTGAAGGTAATGGTGTCGAGTCCGATCTTCCACAAATGGGTTCTCCAACAGTTAGCCCAATTGTCGATACCGATGTTGTCCAAGCGATCTACAGTCAATACGCTGATGCGGATTGTCCTGGGCTTTGTCCATGGGATACGAACATTGCGTCGAATGATGGTGTGTTTGATGTCCCAGATTTAGGTGGCACAGCTGGCGTTACCACTGCGGATACTCTTTTCCGATCTGTGAGAGATTGCGGTGGGACTCTTGTCGACTTTGCTGATGGCTATCCTTGTATTGTGGGGCCTCAAGCTGCGACACCCGATGTCGGCGGTCTTTTCTATTTGCTTGGTTCGACGAGCCCTTTGCCTGCTAGTTATTTGTTCTTCATGAACTCTGGTATTAGGGACGGGTCAAGGGGTTTGAGGCTTGATTGTGATTGTTTGGCTGCTCCTTGTGGTCCGACAGATCCTGAGCCTACTTGCGATATTTCTGAGACGCCCGATAATTTGGTTGTCGAATCGCGGCTTGTATTACCAGAACAGGTGCCGGTGTGCGAGTTTCTTATGGATGGCACTATTCCTTCCATGTTCGAATTGATAGAGAGCTGATGGCAAGAGGCACTAAGCATTGGTTAATTACAGATACGCATTTTAATCATGATGCGATCATTAAAGCTTGTAATCGACCAGATAATGCTGATCAATTAATGGTTAGTAACATGGTGAAACTATGTGCGGCTCAAGATTGGTTGATTCATATTGGTGATGTGATCTTTTACCAGTATCCAAAACTCAAAGAGATAATGGATAGAATTCCTTGTCGCAAAGTTTTGGTGATGGGAAATCACGACAAAAAGCCGAAGAATTGGTATATGCGTAATGGTTTTGATTTCGCAGCCGACTCTTTTACTTGGGGTAATGTCTTATTCAGCCATAGACCAACATTTGTTTTTCCGGATGGTGTTGATTACAACATCCATGGTCATTGGCACAATAATGATGTTGAGAATAATCCACCGGAAGGTTGGTCGCCGAAGACGCACTACAAGTTGGCTGTAGAAGACACCAACTATTGTCCAGTAAGCTTAGATAAAGTTAAAGCTACGATGGATCAAAGAAACGGTAAATAGTCGTGCCGGGACTAAATTGTACATCCACTGAAAATTAAGATTAATTCATCGAATAACAGGGAACTATTAAGATTATGCCACAGATCAATTATAATCTGATTCCGGCGAAAACACCCGGCACACTATTCAGTTCCTTGAGTGGTGGTGATCAGAATCTAGCTGTCAGGTACTTCGTCGCAGCTGAACCACTCTACTACGAAGTCCTAAACCGCCCGCTTAAGGACCTCGAAGTCCGTCAGATGGTCATCGCCAAAGCGATCGACACATTGCAATTGAGTGTGGGTTCACGTTTCTACTTCCCGTTCTTGACCCAACCTCGGATCATCGCGGGCACAACGGACCTCGACCTCCCAACTGAAATCATTTGGGATATGCATATGAGCTTCCCAGAAAGTTGGGACACGTTCAGACTTGCTAAGATCCTTCGAATCAGTGGCGGAAACGGCACAACCGGGTATACCGGCACACTCCGATTCATCTTTACCGCGTCCCGAGCCGGATCAAGCGTCGAAGTCGCGACTCTCTACGCTGACTACGTGATTGATTCTGACCTGACATACCAACTGATCCGGATGCAACCCGTCCTATCGGGCCAACTGAACATCCTGTCATCCGACGAACGTGCCCAATTCAGTGGATTCCTGACATTCTTGACTCTTGACGTTACTAATCAAGAAGTACAAGATCTGTTCGACACCCTTGCCCCACCAGCCAATACTGCAACTGATTCGCCCGGTTTCTATTTGAATCCAGCGACTTACGAAATCGCAGACTCTATCGCTGGTGGTACAGCAATCACAGGTGACTTCGATTTCCAACAAATCAGCCACGGTACCGGTTTGCTGACAGATAGTGCTCTAAACACTATCCCAAGCCAAACAGTAAGCAGCCAGGGGCTATTGAACGCTCTGAACTACCCATTTGACGGTGATGCTAACCTCATTAGCGTTGACGGGGTTCAAATCCCAGCTGGGCTGTTCTCTGAATTCGACATTACTGCACCAGCTGGTGACGAGCCCACAGGCGATAGTTCTGGGTTATTCTTCCCGGTTTGGATCAATCGAATCCAACGATTGGGGACAAGCAATAACTCATTGAGGTTCTACTTCGCAACGTACAATGTCACTGATGACAACCCAATCCAAGACCCGGTCGAATTTGCGATTCTCGATCTTCTTCAGAGTTATGGTCCCGACAGACTTGTTGAGATCACACCGATTAATAATCTGAAGAATTACATCGGAACAGACTCAACTTCTTTCAACCAGCATTTCGGACGTGGGCTTGTGAAGTTGAGTAATTTGTGGGATGGAACGAACCCACAAATTGATGATTTGTACAATTCAATGGCAGCTCTTGGTGCTATTGATGAGACGGTTTTCACCAAGTCTTCGTCCAGGTTGGGGCCACTTGCTGTTGATCGTGCTTCGAAGTACATTCCGACTATTGGTCAGAGTGAAGCTCTTGCTGGTACGATTGGGGTTGGTCGTCGCACTACTCCATTGAATCCGAATGATAACAACAGGTATGTTGTCGAACTAGATGAAGGGCTTGGTGCGGAAGTTGATCTCGAAGCCATTAATGGTGTGAATCCCAACACTGCGATCGAACGATTGGGCTACGCCGGAAGCCGAGTACATAAGTCGGTCTTCATGTGCGTTGATCAGGGGTTGGTTGATAATTCTGATCCAGCCTTTTACACCAATGAAGTTTTACCTCGTCTTCGGGCTTTGTTTGGTCGTGATCCGATTTTCATGGATTTCTGGTATGATGGATCTCGACTGTTGTTCTTCAATGGTGACACCTGGCAATCGCCATAAGAGCCTCTTTCTTGCGTTCCCTCGCGTTCTAAAATCTTCACACGGCCCAGCAGACCCATCAGTCCTCTGGGCCGTTCCCGTTTAAAGGAAAAGCCTTGTGGCTATTAAATTAAAGAAGCAAAGACCTGAACCTAAGTTCACGACAGTCGAAGAACTTCGTGATTACATGTTTTCTATTAGCTTGTACAGCACCGACACTAAACGCATTTTGGATAGGACTGATTATCCATGTTTCAGATGCGGCGGTAAAGGCAAGATCCGGAAAGCCGAAGATCGCGATCCAGTCGAAGGTTATAAATTAGCCCCATGGCATGAATGTGGTAAATGTGAGGGTAAGGGAAAGGTTCACTCTGCTGAATATGAACCGATTGTTGAATCGGAATTGGCTACGACCGAGGAAGCTACTAAAGTGTATGAGAAGTTCCTTGAGAAATTCAACAGTGTTATGGAAAAGATCGAACCCGAAGATGTAGAGTTCTTGCTTGAAAATGTCAAGATCGTCCCTAACCCTAAATAATTCCTAGAAGTTGAGATGCCACAACTTTGGTTAAAATGAGGCATGATGCACCGATAGAGCACTAAGATTCAACAGGATACTGTTTCTGCTCCAAATCTATGGTAACCCGCACTTCGGAGACCAAACGATGAGCGTAGCACAACTTTTGATTTTGCACAAGGAACATGGTCTCAACTTGGAAGAGATTAGCTTGGTCTTAGAGATCCCGCTCTGGGAAGTGCGGGCAATGCTTAGAGGGCGTTTAAAACCCAAAAAGCCAAAACGTTCGTGGCGAAGGTCTCAGCTTCGCTAGCTTGCGACAAATGAATAAATCAGTTCTTTTCTTAGATGATGACCCGAGACGTTGTAGAGCGTTTCGGTCAGAATGCCCTTTTGCTACTATTGTGAATACGGCCCAAGAATGCATTGACCGATTGCAAATCGATGCATATGATGTCGTGTTCCTCGACCATGATTTGGGCGGGCAACAATTCCAGGATACCAGAGAAAAGAATTCTGGCAGCGAAGTGGTGCGTTGGATCTCAGAACACAAGCCCAAAGTAGGTTGTTTCTATGTCCACTCGCTTAACCCAGTGGAACGAAGGAACATGACGACCGATCTTAAAAGGCTCGGTTATACAGCATCGGATTTGCCGTTCACTTTATTGCTTAAAGCGGGTATTATCGGTGTCTTAACGCAAGAAAAGGATGATGCCTAATATCACCATCCCAATAAATATGATCCCAGTCAACCCTTGAATTGTCTTATTGATTTCTTGGAGATCATTGGTTGGGGTTGTTCGTTTCTGTGCGTCGAAATTGCTTTTGATGCTTGCGGTTAGATGAGTCAGGTGTTGGACCTTTTCATTTCCGGAAGCCAAACCCGCATGAATTCCTTTCATGTAAGCATAATTCGCAGTTTGCAAGAGTAGGTCGTAGATCTCGGGAGACAACTCCCCTTCCATGTTTTCAAGGTGAAACTCAAGCTCTTCATTAAATTTAGAATGATTAGCTATAACTGAATCACTGGTTTCATTTTTTGTCTCTCTGAGACGTTTACGAATTTCTTCACGGAAACGATCTATGTTGTTGTCATTCATTTCAGAAGGCGTCAAAAAGAAGTATCAGTCAAAGGCTGGCGGATTAAACGACAAAGGTAGGGCTCATTACAATAGCAAAGGGCATAACCTTAAGGAACCGGTCTCGAAAAAAGAAGCTGGTAAATCCGAGAAGTCGGCTGGTCGCCGGAAATCTTTCTGTTCTCGAATGGGTGGACAGAAAAAGATGCACAATATCGATTGTAATAAAGATCCTGATAAGGCGATCTGCAAATCTTTAAAGCGTTGGGACTGTTAAATTATTTAGTAGTTGGGTCGAACGAAACCAAACGTCATCTATATTATTTGTAAATGCCATAACATAGCCCCAAAGTTCCAGTTTACATCTGTGTTCGTTGCGGGCTTTTTCTTCCATGTGCTTCACTTCGAACATATAAACTTTAGGTCTATACGTCTTGACAATGGTTACGAATCTATGCTCGTTGCCCTCAGTATCAGTCTTGAAAAATGTGGGAACTGATTTGGTCAGTATCCTTAAATCTTTAAAATGAACAGCGTTCTGGGATATTCTCCAGTCGCACGCGGCCCTGACGGACTGCGTTTGGGATTCTCTTGATTTCACGATGCTCCGCGATCAGATGTTCGCGGGTCAACGTGATCGGCTCGACGCCAACATTCACTCGGGTCATCGCATTTCCATCTGTTCAAGGGCTGGATCATTTTCCAACAACATTTTTAATACAAACGCATGTCCCATGATCCTGTCCGTCTTGTTCAAGACATCAGACAACGTATCACAGCCGTGGCGATCCATCAGCCACCCATCCCAGTCACGGATAAACAGGTGATCGGATTCATTGTATAACCGGACAAGCTCATTCCAGCCTTCGGTTCTCTGGACGGCTTCTGCATAACATGGGCCGTATATCTGCTTGCGGGCGTCGATATACCCCAGTTTTTTGCCTTTCCACAATGAATAAAGTGGGCGGGCTCCCTTACCCATCGGGTAGCGGACGGCTCGTGGATTGGCCCATCCTTCGCGTGCCCATGCCCAATATTCTTGGGTCGGATTACCGTTCTCATCCGCATGAACTTGGTACACTTTGGCATACTGCCACAGGTTTTCCATGTTCAACGATTCGATCCGGAACGGCATCTCATGCTCGGGTGTCATTGTGTCGCACAAATGACAAGGACCGATCAGGAAGGGGCTCAGATCTGCGGTCCAACCGCCACTGCTCGTGGCGTCGATGACTACTGTGCCGCGTTGGTGCTGATTGGGGACACTGTACCATTTGTGGCAGACGGTGACGATAGCTGGCATTTTTCTCTCCGGACAGTGTGGCGAATTGTACACCACACTGTCACAGCAGCCTTACGACCGTTAATTCAGCCGATTTTGAGATAATCGAGTTTCTGATCGTCTGACGTACGTCTGTTGTAAGCCTTGACGAATTGGAGCAGCAAGCATTTGTACCGGCTGTAACCAGCACTCTTGCTAAATGCAGCATTTTCGCGGTCTGCGATGGTGACCAATGTTGGAAGATCCTTCTTACTAAGACGCTTGATGAAGATTTGCCCATCAAAATCCGCTGAAAACTTCCGCAGCATCAAACACATGGCACCCAGGGCGGCATTTCCATTGATACCCATTGTCTCGGGCCATGTTTTCGATAGAACTTCAAAGATCTGCTTCATTCCGTTGATGCCAACGTATTCGTGCATCGAACGGAGCATATTCGGACAACCGATCTGCTTCCAGCTAGACGCTGCATCGACCACTGTGTAGCCGTACTCGGAGATTACCTTTTCGATAGCCAATACTTTGGGGTCTTCGGCCACGACATCACTACGCCAAGTGTCGATAGCTGCCATCTTCGCTTTGTCATTGTTCACAGAGCTATAGATGGCGGCTTCGTGTTTTGGCCCCCGAGAATCGAAGACACAACAAGGCACCTTCCGCAATTTCCGCAATTTAGCGGCGGTAAGTCGTTGTTGTCCGTCGACTACCCAGAAGGTGCCATCAGAACGCTTACCGACTTGCAAAGCCCCGAACTTTTCGGGGTCATAATTCTTGGCGATCTTGGGAGCGATTGATTTCACATCCCTTTGATAACCATCTTCGTCTTCTGTCCATCGGCAGATGTTCAATTCGCTGACCAACAGATGTTCAAACCACGGGCGTTTCGACATAATTATCCCTTTTAGATAATCGAAAAAGAATAGTAAACCTTCGATCAGATGCGTGTTACACAAGAGAATGATCTGTTAATTTCAACAGTTCATCATGTCGATAGAGTATCGATAATGCGTCTGGGTGCCAATCGAGAAAAGGACCAAGATACTCGTCCTCTTTCATCTTCCTGATCCTCGAACACGGCTTCCCAGGTGCCAAACCGTCTTTGTGTTCCCTTGGCTTGAAAACACTTAGAATCCGAGGCATCACCGATGGTTTGATGATCCTAAACTGATTCGGATAAGCCTTAACATAATAAAGGATGTAGGCATTATCCTCAATACAGGATTTCAAAGACGTTTCTCTGATATCAGTAAACTTGGTGTGATAATTAGGAGCCGTCTTGATCTCCAAATTGAAAACGACTTTTGGGCTGCTGAATGTCTTGTCAACCTGATGACTCGGAAGTGCACCTTGAATAACAGCACCAGAATTATCGACCCCACGGTCAATAACTTCGAACTTAATTCCCGCCACCCTGTATAAATGAAGCATGTACGCAAGGCTGATAACATGTTCTTCGCGATGATCGTGTTCCATGGCTTCCGCAAATTCTTCAGGCGTACTACTATCCATACGATAGGCTAAACTCATCACACGTTACCTGTTCAAAGAGGAATACGCCCTCAACTCAAATAGGCATGGCTACCATGCCCCAGATCATTTAGGCGTCGACTAATATAGTAAAATTCATGTCTTAAAACGTCAATGGTCGATTGCTTCAACACTTCTGCGTGTTCGCCAGGAACTCCATGACGAAGCTTGGCTTTAGTACATTCTTCATCTAAAAAGCTTGGGTTTACATGAACTTGGGGTCTGTATTTCTCGACTACCCTTTTTATGGAGTTCGGCACCAGTTCGAATGGCTCAAGAAATCGCAATATCCAAGAGTCGTAATCGTTCCACATTTCTTCGTAAGTGATTAACACCGAATCTTGCTGATATGAGATCTTGATTAGGTGGTCCATCTCTGCGACCAGATCTTTGCAATACCATAAACAGAACTCATCGATCGTCATGGCTTGATACCGCTGTCGTTTACTTTCGAAAAACTCCAAACGATTCGGGTCCCCAAGATAAGAGTGGTCCCACACTATCGAATTATATCTCGATACAATATGGTCCATCGGGTCTCGTAGCTGGACGACGTATTTCCATTCTCGTATTAATGGAATGTTGCTGCGGTATGGTCCAATATAGGCATCCTGCTTTCTTGTGCTGCTGCTAATCCAACGTGTGTGATTGCTAATGCAACGTAGCAATCCACCGATGAATGAAGAGCCTGCTTTGGATGGCACTACGATGACTATGTTATCGCTCAAGATAACCACCTTCGCAACATGAAAGCTGTTGAATGAAAAAGGCGGGAGCCACAAGCTCCCCTTCCCCTATGGCACCGGCCAGGAATCGAACCCATCACCGTGGCTTGTGGTCCACGGTGCCCACCAAATCGGGCGTGTCGAACGTTATTCAGGGAAGTTAGCCAGAATATTAATGTGCTGCTTGGACTTCAAGTACAGACGTTACTGCGAAAGCAGTGTTTTCTTTAGTCACCACATTGAGACCTCTCAACATGAGTGTGCGACTATCGATAAATATCCCGTCGAAAATCATACAGACAATTTCGACCGTGCCGCCATCATCTAAATGAAAGGCGTAATTGCGACCGCGTCGTAAATTTTCGGGATGCCAATTCTTTGACACGTCAGACTCCAATCCAGGTTATATAAAAAAGAAAGTGCAACTAGAGTGAATCGAACACTCGTCTCAACCTTGGCAAGGTCACGTAATACCATTATACCATAGCTGCATGAACCGCCCTTTTATTCACGTCACTGGGAGTAGCAGGCTAGTTCCCAGGAGCGGTGAAGGCGGTGTTTCATCTATCCTTAAGCTTCGTGCTCCAATACACATCGCTCAAAAAATTCTCCCAACTGCTCAAAACCACGCCGTTGTGGAATGATGGAACCCAGTGCGGTTTCTTTGGAACACTGAGCAACAATATCCGGCGTTAACCCGCACACTTGCGGAGCCCAGGTCTTATCAGGATCATTTAATATCGCGGGAATATAGAAATCGACTTTTGTGTCGTAAGTGTCTGTGACAGCAACATTGTATAGATGAACATTGTGTCTGTTTTTATGGTTCCTCTGCAACACACCAAAAGCGTCTGGCATTGGTTCAAATAGATGGAAAGACCAATTTGGATAATTATTTACCATCTTCCCAACATTATCATATCCATCGAAAGCACCAATCTGCCATATGACTTCGGGTTTATCCGGATCTAATGGTTCGATCTCCCTCATATACCGGCCCCTTCGGTACATTCGCCGGGTTTATCAGGCTCAGTGGGGATTTTATAGTCGTTCCTAATGTATTCGGTGATTCGTTCGATCTCAGCGAGCACAATTTGTGGATAGAGACTGCCGACCATTTGCCTAAGCAGCTTATAACGAACTTCGATCTGTTCATTGGCTGTGTCTGGGCCCCAAGATGACAGTTTCTCGATGACGTCGAGTGGGCCTTTGTTTGAATTCAAGATCTGTCTCCAATTCGATGGTCGTTGGTGTTCCATCATTCCACATTGTGTGACGGGCCGCGACTTTCGCTCCAGTGCAAACACAACCGGTCATAGACAATAGAACAGCACAGGCGAATAGCTTCTTCATAGTTACATCCTTGTAAGTGAGAATTGATGATATTGTGTTACAACGAGTCTGAGGCCGTTAATTTTGGCCTAATAGATCGATTAGTTGTTGTTGAAGAGATTTTAGAGAAGTTTTCATTTCTCGATGGCGTCGACCGTCATCACGCAGGTCACGTTCTTCGTCTTCCATGTTGTCAGCAACGTTATTCAGAAGCTCGTCCATCTTTTGAGCCTGATCACTTCTGGCTTTATCTTGTTGTTGCTGCATTTCTCGGCGAATTTCGTCGGCTTCGCCGGTCTGTTGCATTTGGTTAGGTTCCATCTTGATACTCAGCCCCACCCTTACGTTGCATGTGCTTCTTGCCCCTGTGATCTCGTTTCTTGTTTCGTTTAGCGTGGAGGTCAGTACGACTCACGTTAAAAATGTCGGGAAATAGAGATTCGGGGGATGTATTCAGTTCGGAACTGACCCGTGCGGCGAGACCGATGCTTGGGTTTCGAGCAGATTCGTCTGGATCATTCCTCTTTGGTTCTCGCAATAGGCGGGAAATCATAGAGGGTTCGACCTCAGCAGCAGCCGCTAGGCTAGATACTGTATGTCCAGCACTTGACATCGCCTGAAGCATGGCACTTCTGTCGACTTGGCTGGTGTCGATGAATCTAGTTGAATCTTTGTCGCTTTCGTCATCTGCTTCGAGGATAATTCCTTGCCGCAGGAGAACCAAATCGATTTTATCATTCAAAGATAGCGGTACCATGATCATACTCCGATGGATCGTTTAATATGCTAAAATTTGAGCACAGATTATCTTTAATCTTGGAATCTAATGAAGATTTCTTTGCAGCTGTAGCTATTGTGCGGTATCGACAAAAGTGGCTCTTAGGATTATCTACGTCCTCTGACGACCGCAAGGGCAAGTGGTGCTGGCCG
>Ga0307935_1000343_pt1 | contig 21529 bp, 20 predicted proteins | sample OrgLakmetageno92_FD_201827 | JGI IMG/M metagenome (GOLD analysis project Ga0307935, IMG submission 201827) | Saline water microbial communities from Organic Lake, Antarctica - #92 | ecosystem: Environmental > Aquatic > Non-marine Saline and Alkaline > Saline | place: Antarctica: Organic Lake...
GTGCACTTGGAAAGTGTATTTTCCAGTTTGAGCGACTGTCTTTTCAGTCACTACGGGAGCAATGAGAACGTTTGTAGTAGGGATCATGGCTTATTTTTTAGACAAGAAAGTTGATTCAATTACCGGCAGGCTTGAGTCTAGGAAACAAACTTTATCAGCAATCAAAAGATCGTAAGGATTTAGGTAGTTGGCTCGCACCGTTTTGACTTGTGGCAGGTTGCGCACAGATTTGATAAACATTTCAGTTTCAGGGGTTACCACGAAGAGGATTTTTTTATCAACCGGCAACTTCGTAAGAAGCTCTGCGATTTTTTTTGTACTTGGCACTTCCATTTTTGGGAGTTCAAGAGCGAAGATTTCACTCGACTTGGCCTTAGATGTTAAGGCCGAAAATAAAGCGGCTCGTCGTTCTTTCTTGGGCATCATTTTAGCAAACGTTGCTTGGTTTGTCGGGCCGTGAGTTACCCCACCACCTCGCAAAAGATTTGTTGAACGAGAACCTCGTCGAGCATTCCCTGTTCCTTTTTGCTTTTGAATTTTTCGAGTTGAGTAAGATACTTCACCACGAGTTTTTGTGTGAGCAATTGGGTTACGCTTATTAGCGAGTCTCAATACAACTGCACGGTGCATTAGGTCTTCGTTCACGTTTGCGTCGAACATTTCGTCGCTTACGTTCACATCACCTTTTTTCTTGCCGTCTGCCGCGTATAAATCAATTTTCATGGTTATGCGTCTTCTCTAATAAATACAAGGGTGTTCTTAGCACCTGGTACCGCTCCTTTTAAAGCGATTAAATTTTTAACGGCATCAATTTGAATAACTTGTACATTTCGAAGCGTTGTTTCTTTTCCTCCTAAACGACCCGGCATTTTTTTACCTTTCATAATTCGGGCTGGTTTGGCACAAGTACCCACACTCCCTGGTTCACGATGATGATGAGAACCGTGTGTCTCTGGACCTCGTGAGAAGTTGTGTCGTTTAATTACCCCAGCAAAACCTTTACCTTTAGAAGTAGCGGTAATTTTAACTCGTGATACACCTTCCATTGAGGCGACACCTACTGAATCATCTTTTTTGATTACGGCATCTGCGTCTAAACGTAGTTCGTGCACGAATTTGTAATTTTTGTTGGCGTTCTTTCGAACTTTGTTTCGTGCGAAATTAGCGAGTACAGCTGCGTCGTAACCATCCTTTGCGACAGTTTTAACTTGTAGTACTTTAGCTTCAGGCGCTTCTAAAACTGTAACTGGCGTAACACGACCCGTTTCTGGGTCAATTACACGAGACATTCCGATTTTACGAGCGAGGATTCCTTTCATGTTGTTTAAATCTTATTTCTTAGTAGTTAGGCTTGAGAGGTTGGGAATCAACATCAGACTCTAGAAACTCAAATGATTTTGAGCGAAGTGGCATTTAGATCATCTTGATCTCTACTTCAACCCCTCCCGGAAGGTGAAGATTTTGTAGTGATTCAATTGTTTTTGGAGTTGGCTCCTTAATATCAATTAAACGTTTGTGCGTTCGCATCTCGTATTGGTCACGAGCATCTTTATTAACAAAGAATGATCGATTAACCGTAAACTTCTTAATCTTAGTGGGCATTGGTACTGGACCAGAAACCATTGAACCATTTCTTTCTGCTGTTTCAACGATGGCCTTAGCCGCTTCGTCGATAATAGTGTAATCAAATGATCGGACGATGATTCGAACCTTAGAGGCTTGAGCTTCATCTTTCTTTGTTGTTTTTTTGGTCGTTGATTTAGTAGCCATAGTGCTTTTAAAATAAGAAAAGAGCTAGCGGAATATAGATAAGACCGATCTAGTGTCAAGGCTTTTTTAAGCACTTATTATTAGAATTAAATCCTTTACGCGCCTGCTGTTACCAAAGCTGCGGTTTGCAGGGTTGTAAAAAGGGTGAGAATTTGGTATAATACTCTGAAATAAATATAAATTATGACAGATCAACCCCCTATAACGGCAGCAGAAATTAAGGCTCCAGTAGCGATAAAGGTTGAAGCAGAGAAATATCCAGCGATGCAGTTCGTCGTCAAATTTGCTAAATTGCTGGCAACGGTGATTGCGGTTTTGTTCCTGCTATTTGCCTTACTCTCAATTATCAGCGGTATCTTTAATGAAGACGCGAGCTTTTTATGGGGGCTGGTTAATGCGGGTTTTTACATAATGATTGGTGGCGTACTTATTGGCTTGGTTAAAGGTATGGGTGAAGCGTTTGAACTGTTGCTTGAGTTGGAGAAACGTAAGTAGGTTGTTGATTTATAAAATAACAAAAAGACCCACGCATTGCGTGGGTCTTTTTTATTGTAGGGCTTAGAAACTAAGAACTACTTAAGGATTTTAGTGATTACACCAGCACCTACCGTTCGTCCACCTTCTCGGATCGCGAATCGAGTACCTGCGTTTAGGGCAATAGCTTTTCCAAGTAAAACTTTGAATTTAGCATTGTCACCAGGCATTACCATTTCAACTCCATCTGGAAGAATAATTTCTCCTGTAACATCCGTAGTACGGATAAAGAATTGAGGTTTGTATCCTTTGAAGAACGGCGTGTGTCGTCCTCCTTCTTCTTTTTTAAGAACGTATACTTCCGCTTCAGCTTCTGTATGAGGCGTGATAGTTTTTGGCTTAGCCATAACTTGACCACGTTCGATATCTTCTCGTTCGATTCCTCGTAGTAGTAGACCAGCGTTATCACCAGCTTCACCACGTTCAAGTTGTTTTCGGAACATTTCAACTCCGGTAACCGTTGTTGTGGTTGTGTCCTTAAGACCCACAATTTCAATCGTGTCACCAACATTAATAGTCCCTTGTTCGATACGACCGGTCGCAACCGTTCCTCGACCTTTAATCGAGAAAACATCTTCTACTGGCATCAGGAAATCTTTGTCCGTTTCACGAGCTGGTTCTGGAATTTCAGAATCAAGAGCTTTAAGAAGATCGTGTACTTTATCACCCCACTCACCACCTGGTTCTTCAAGGGCTTTAAGGGCTGAACCGTGAATAATAACAGCGTTGTCACCATCGTAATCACGTTTAGACATTTCTTCTCGGATTTCCATTTCAACCAGCTCAATCATTTCAGCGTCGTCAACCATGTCACATTTGTTTAAAAACACGACGATTTTGTCGACTCCAACTTGTTTAGCCAGAAGAATGTGTTCTTTAGTTTGTGGCATTGGGCCATCTGTAGCCGCACAAACGAGTATGGCTCCGTCCATTTGAGCCGCACCAGTAATCATGTTTTTTACGTAATCGGCATGACCAGGACAATCTACATGTGCGTAATGACGTGCATCCGTCTCATATTCTTGATGAGAAGTAGAGATAGTAATACCTCGAGCTTTCTCTTCAGGAGCGTTGTCAATTTGGTCGAAGGCAACTGATTTGTTACCATCTAAACCTGGGTAGCGGTCGTGTGCTACCGCCGTAATAGCAGCCGTAAGCGTTGTTTTACCATGATCGACGTGACCAATGGTTCCCACATTTACATGGGGCTTATTTCGTTCAAATTTTGTCATCGTAAGATGTGGGTTAAAAAGTAGAAAATTTGATATTCGTGATAGATTTTACCGTCACGATACTAGAAACCAAGGCTTTTTTGTCAAAATTTTTTGCTAACTTACTTTGAGTTATGTTCTTTTTTAGTTTTAGAAGCCTTAAATAAGGGGTTTGAAATAGTTATTACGTTATAAATAATAGTCTGTTTTAGCAAGCTTTAATGCTACGGCAAAGCCTTTATGAGATTGAATTTATATTCAATTTGACGTATAATGCTTAGATGCAAAAATATCTAAATTTAGTACTGGCTGTCGGTTTAACCTTCATGAGTGGTTTGGCCTTAGCCGACGACTTTGTTCCAGAAGATCAAGAAGGGACGGGTACCACCACTTTTGTTCTTGGTGAAAGCAATGATAGCGGTGATGTGATTTTACAGTTTGGGGACACGCTTGGTGAATATTTACAATGGGATTCGGTAAATATTCGTTTTAGTTTAAGTGATAGTCTTAGTTTTGAAAATAATGAAATTGAAGAAGTGCGCTTAGAAAATTTAGCGGCGGCCCCGACTTGTGATGGGAATGTGGTTGGTAAAATTTATTACAACACGGCGCTTAACGATACTTTTACCTGTGATGGGGCTAATTGGCAGTCACTTACCAGTGGCAGCCTGGTGACCAACGGGGTCGAGCAAACACTTGATTATAATAATTTACTGGCGAACACCATCAATGTGCTGTCGGCAACAGCGGTTAACCGTCCGGCCGATGACCAGTTTATGGTTAAAACGCTCGGCGATGCGAATGTGAAAACTCAGTTGGCTACGAGCGGAAATGTTAGATATTTTAGAACTTTTCAGGGGAGTGTTTGGTCGGAATGGACCTCCACGAAGACTTCTGTTTATGAGGGTTACACCGTGCAAGATTGGGATCAAACCGATGGCACGGCCTCTTATATTGGAAGAACCAGAGACACTGATGCTAAATGGTTGATCACCCTCAGTGTGCCAGGGGGCTTTAACTATGCTCAAATTGAAAATAACAGCGGCACAGCTGACTTTGCTACGGCTTGGGCCAACCGATTAACGCTTAATTACGCCGCCACGTTTACGCCTTAACTTTTATGAAGTTTATTTTTAAAGTTCTCTGTTTTTTCTTTCTCGCTCTTTCGGCTAGTGGGGCAAATGCGGCTTTTTCTTTAGGCGGAACGACCATTACGCAAACCGGAACGGACGCAGATTTATCTGGTTTGGTGGGAGTAGCGGGGGTAACGGTTTCATCTCAACAAGGGATTGACGTTTATAATATCGGCAATCGACGCTTGGTTATTCAAGGCACGTTAACTATTGATCCGGAGCAAGAAAGCTTGATTGTGGGCTATAACACTGGAGATTTAATTCAGGTTACGGGCAATGGGCACTTAATCATTGGCCAAGAAATTGTTCAGAATGGTTTTTCTCGTTTTAGTGAGGGCTTGGCTATTTTTTTAGAAGACACCCCCGCGGGTTTTGTTGACCGGTTTTCGTTTTCGGGCAATTCAAGTTTTACTTGGAATGGGGGTTTTATTTCAATGTATGCTGGTAAATTCGGCTTTTACGGTGACAACGTCACGGTGCGAATAAATTCAGTTAACGCTAAGTTATTGTACCGCACCCAAGACCCGCAAAATCAGATTCGGCAAGAAACCGATGATTTTATCTCGCAGGCTTTCAGCTTTATTAATGGTGATTTCACCATTGTTGGCACCGGGCAACAACTTAATGGTTACGAACCAACACATGCTACGGGTTCGATAGCTTTTTCAGGGGCCACTCCTAATGTTGACGTAACGCTTCGTGGTTATGCAGGTGGAGACCGAGGCAATGCTAAAGATATTAAGCTCTGGCAAGGCGGGCGGCCCATCTTAATTAACTCTAAAACGGGCTCTGAACTAAACCTTGGTTCGCATTTACCAGGGGACAATAGTTCATTTGGCGTGGCCAGAGTGTTTCAAGAATTTGATTTAAAAGTCACCGACACCCTTAATAACCCGATTCAAAACGCAATGCTTTACATTCGCGATACCGATAATGGGAATCGTGGCACCTATACGCGCGAAAACCCATCGATAAATTTTACAGCGGACAACGTATATATAGCCGCCACTGATAATAATGGAGATATCGCTACGCAACAGATTCTATTGGCTTCTAATGTAGCGAACAATGGGAATAGTGATCCCTCTAATACGGGCGTGTATGCGTGGGATTATCGTGGCAAGAATAACGACAATTCGGATTTGTTTGAGGCTCACGTTTGGTCTTACAATCATTTATATCAATTATTACGAGACATAGAACTTAAAGGGGTGGAAGGTACCGCTGTGGCCACTAAATTATTAGCCGATAATGTTACGGAGCCAGACATAGCCGTCGTTAATGCTTATACCACGATTAATAATTTAGATCGTTTATATGATCGTGCTAAAGCTTGGAAAGTGTTGAGTGCGAATTTAGAATATCCGGCAATTGATGAACAAGTTATCACTAACTCTGGTTCGGTGCTTAATTTAGGAAACAGAAACTTAGTCGTCGATGGCACAGCGATTGGGGCCTTTAGTGTTAACACGGGAACCGACACGGTTACAATTAGGTCTGGAGCTATGAACTGTACTGGAGGCAATTTTAGCCGTTTAACCACTACGGGTACCATAACTTTTATTAACGGAGCCGCCCCGGGAACGTGCATTTTTACCGACAGTGTTGGAACGAACGGCGTGGTTACTTTAACGGGTCTTAATAACGCTAATCTTTTGGTTTTTGATGATGCTGCGGTTGGGGATGACACCATTTCTTATCAAACCGATGTCAGTGGAAACATTGAGATTCCTTTCAACGCTACGGTATCGACCGACTACCAAATTGTTGTTCGTCGCGAGGGGTATAGTGAAGTAAATTTTGAGTTCGACCCGAGTGCTGGTGGTTTTTTTACCTTCCCCATTAGTCAGTTTAGATCACTCACGATTGAAGGGACGCCCATTTATGCCAACACCGGCAATGTGTCTCGGGTTGATATGGATTTTGCCACTTTAAAAATAAATATTGGTGACTTTACGCTGCCGGCACAAGAATTTTACGACACGCTGCAAGACTATGAAGTGACTGAAAATGGGATGAAGGCTCCTCGTATTGCTAATTATGATGGTGATGACAGAGTTTTACTGCTTAACGCGTACCAAATGCGTAGTCGCGATGGTGTGAGCACGGTACCTGGTGTGAATGGATTTATTTTTGCGGAAACTGGTACGGTTTTAGATGCCACCAATGGAACGGTTCAGTACTTAGCCAATGATTCGGCGACGGTTGATAAACAAGAACAAATTATTAAGATGCTGGAAGGCTTACAGGGTTCTGCTTGGGATAATAATGCAGAAGTATACGCGGTCACGTTTGGAAATTTAAGTGAGATCATAGGCACCGGCTTTGTTAGTGCTAATGACAGCCTAAGTTCCATTATTGATCGAATGTTTATTCGGGGCATTTTAGATGTTAATACCGCTAAAGATTTAGTGCGATGATTAGGAAATTAATACTTGGCTTGCTTTTCACCTTTTTGGGAACCATCGGTTCGCAGGGGGAAGCCGCGTTTAATTTAAGTGGGAGCACCATTACCCAAACCGGAACCGACACTGATTTATCAGGTTTGGCCAGTATTGCGGGGGTTAACACAATTACTACAGGCACGGGAGATAATATTTATACCGTGTATGAAGTGGGGAACAGAAATTTAGTAATTAATGGTACGCTGACTTTGAACGTTCAGACTGAAAAAATTATATTTGGCACGAGTGCTCCATTTAACTCATTTTTGGTTAACGGTACCTTTAACATTGAAGGTCGAATTATCAGTGGCGGTGTCACCCGCTACTTGAGTAAAGAGTTTGCCAATATCACACGTTTTACTACCAGCCGTAGTAACGTTGCTGATGCGGGTTTAGTGGTTAATAATGGCGGTACCCTTAATTGGTATGGTGGTGGGTTACGGACTTCGCAATCTTCTTACTTTCAACCAGGTTCAAATATCTTGCTCGATTTTGCCGAGTTTAATGTGCAGCATGCGGCTTCAACTGATTTTCAAATACGTTCTTCTTCTACAAATTTAACCATTAACAATTTGGTAACGAATGGAACGTTTATTTTGTATCGCGATCCAGGCCAACCAATAAAAAATGTACGTGGGATTCAAAATCCTTTTACGGTTATGACTTACGGAGAACCAACGGGAACGAGTGATTTAATTACCTATGAAGATTACCAAGGGGAAGGGAATGACGCCGATATATCGTTTATTGATAGCTCTTATACTGACATGGTGAACGCCAATAATGGGAGTGCCACCAAAGTTGGACTGTTTAAAAATTTCTCGACTGGAGGGACTAATCGGCACCGGGGCTTGGTAAAAATTTACAAAGACGTGCAATTTAATTTTCAGAATGCTTTAGGAAACAGTATTCAAGACGTGCGTTATTTTGTGCGAGATACCGATAATGGTAATCGTTCCAATACTAGTTTCTCTAATGACTTAGCCGACAATGTATATTCAGGGGTATCGGCCGCTAGTGGTTTAACCACCGTTGATCGTTTACTTTTAGCGGTGGTAAATAAAACTGATAACAATTATTTTCATCCGTTGCCATCATCCTACTTTGATTATCGCAACAAAAACGGCGATGACAGTGACGTGTTTGATTTACACTTTTGGCACTATAATTATTTGTATGGGGTCACTAGTCCACCGCTTAAAGGGGTAGGAAATTTAGTATTGGATTGGACCTTGTTTGACGACACAAACATAAGTGAAACAAATATCGCGACGGTTCAGGCCTACAGTGCTTTAAATAGTTTAGAACAATTATTCGATCGAGCGAAAGCCTGGAAAATTGAACTCGCTAATATTGAATATCCAACGATTTCGACCTCGGTTATAACCACAGATGGTTCAACTTTAAATCTGGGCGCGCAAAATTTAGTAGTTGATGGTAGCGCCCCGAGCGCCTTTGAAATTAATACGGGTGCGAGCACCATTACCATTAATGCTGGTACGATGAATTGCGATAGCTCTCGCTTTAAAGCGCTGCAAACTACCGGGACGGTCACCTTTATAAACGGCGCCGCGCCAGGGACGTGTATTTTTACCGATAGTACGGGTACCAACGGGGTGCTTACGTTAAGAAATCTAACGAACGCGAATATTCTGGTATTTGATGACGCCAGTGCTACCGACGACACGATCAGTTTTCAAACCGATCAAAATGGGAATATCTCAATTCCGTTTAACGCTACCTCATCTACCGATTTTCAAGTAGTAGTGCGACGGGTCGGTTACAGTGAAGTAAATTTTGATTTTAACCCGAGCCCGGGTGGGTTTTATGAATTTCCTATCAGCCAGTTTAGATCGCTGACGATTGAGGGGACTCCCATTTACAATGACACGGGGGATGAAACACAGATATCAATGGATTTCGTGAATCAGTTCATAAATATGGGGGATTTTACGGTCTCAGCCCAGGCCTTTTACGACACTTTGCAAGACTATGAAGTAACGGAAGCGGGCATGAAAAATCCTCGAATTGCGAATTATGATGGAGATAACAAAGTTTTACTGTTAAACGGGTATCAAATGCGAAACCGTGATGGTGTTGGTACGGTGCCAGGGGTAAACGGTTTTATTTTTACAGAAGTGGGAAGTGTGTTGGAGGCTTCTAATGGGCCAGTGCAGTATTTAGTGAACGATTCAGCGACGGTCGATAAACAAGAGCAAATTATTAAAATGATTGAAGGGGTTCAGGGTTCAGCGTGGGATAATAATATCGAAGTCTATACGGAGCCACTGGCTAATTTAACGAATATTGCGGGTAGTGGGTTTGACCCAAATACCGATAGTTTGTCGAATTTAGTTCAGTCTATGCTTAATCGTGGAATATTGGATGTTAATACGATGAAAGATTTAGTACGGTAGTTTAAAGATAAATATGAAAATAAAAAATACTGGTTTTACGCTGATTGAGTTGCTGGTGGTTACTACAATTATTGGTATTTTATCTGGGTTGGGAGTGCCTACTTACTCGGAGTATTCAGGCAAAGCGCAACAGGCAAAGTCTCTGGGGTATCAAGCTCAGATCGAAAAATTGATTTTGCTTGATTGCATTAATAATGGCTATAGTTGAGAAGAAAATATTGTACCTAATTGGGCTTTTTCGGAAGGAAATATAAGTTGGCCGACGGTTCCAAATTTTGAAATTAGAGATTATCGACTGAGGCACACACCAGGCACAGGCGGCCCTCATTATATAACCATTCCAGTAAATGAAATAATTGAACCCAACACAAATTATAGAATAGATGTCGTAGCTCGAGACATTCAGCGAAATGGAGCGACTCTCTATGCGGGTGGACTTGTTGGGTTTTCTAATGTGGGTTCAAATATTGGAACCCATGCCCGTTTTGCAGACGCAGAATCGCATGCGATTTGTGACGTATTTAGAACCCCAAATACGCCAAGTATCAGAATGTTTGTGAGTGCGAGGGCTTCGGCTAGCTTTGACGAGGTTTCTATTAGAAAAGTTGAAGGTGGTGTTTCAACGAGTGCCAATGGTGATTGTGATATAAGTAGCGAGATAGTGTTAGGAAGTGACAATTAAGAGTTGTTTATTTCAAAATCTCTTCGAAGGGATTCTTTAGATTTTTATAAATCATGAATAAGCTTTGGGTCTCGTGGGCCCCAAAGCGCATGAATACAAATAGCAGGAAGGGGGCTTGCGGGGGAAACCTTAGGTTTCAACCCGCACCTATTCCCACTCAATGGTGCCGGGTGGTTTGCTGGTAACATCTAAAAACACCGCGCTAATCGATTCATCTTTTAAGATTTCTGCCGTTACTTTTTCAAAGAATGCCCAAGGTAGTTTACCGACCGTGGCGCTCATAGCATCAATCGAATCAATCGGTCGTAAAATGATAGATTCTTCCCCTACGTTGTTAAAACTTAGCGGGGCGAGCACCACCGGAAATTGCCACACATCGTTGTAAACGCCCATGTCGTGCATAGTCGTGGTAACAATGTGGTCGGCGCGTTGTAAACGCGCTACTCGTTCATCGTTCACATCAGATTTTAAAACTTTGGTACTATCAACCCGGCCCGTGTAATTGTGCCCCAGGCTCTTGACGCATCTGTTAATATCGGGGTAATGGTTAATTAGTTTCGTGGCTAAACTTTCCAGCGCGCTTAAATCATTTTCACTCACCGTAATTAACCCTGGGTGTTTGTAGGTTCTAAAGTCTCCTTGCACCCCAACAGACTTAAGAGGTAAAACATCAAACGGTTTTTTGTTGCGTTGCAGGTTAAAGGCATTGGCATCTCGGGTTGGAATATCTTCAATAGTTTCTTCGGCGCACAAAATTCGGACGCCTAAGCCCGGACCCGGAAACGGATGTCGCCAAACCAGCTCGTGTGGTAAGCCCATTAGCTCGCCTAAGGCGCGCACTTCATCTTTATACAAATCAGCCAGTGGTTCAATGACTAAACCCGCATCAATCATTTTTTGAATTTCTGGCACACGGTTGTGATGGGTTTTAATGGTGTCAGCGTTTTTGGTGCCGCCCGTTTCAATAGTGTCGGGGTAAATAGTCCCTTGAGCTAAAACGGTATTTTCGTCTAAGTCGTGATGGGCAAAAAAGTCTTTTTGAACCTCAATAAAGGTATTCCCAATTATTTCTCTTTTCTTTTCTGGGTCATAAACGCCTTTTAAGTTTCCGATAAACCGATCGGCTTCGTCCATAACCGTTAGTTTAGCGCCAATCGCTTTAATGGCTTTTTCAACGTAGGTTCTTTCGCCTTGGCGTAGTAAGCCGTTATCCACAAATAAACCCTGTACCCGTTCTGGGCCTAGTACTTTACTGAGCAACGCAAACGCAACCGTCGAATCAACGCCTCCTGAAACAAATAACACCACGCTACGGTCACCCACTTCGGCTTTCAGCTTCGCTTGGTGTTCTTCGTAAAATTTTTCAATCGTCCAGTCACGACTGACTTCACATATATTTAAGAAGTTTTTTAAAAGTTGAATGCCATGTTCAGAGTGGGTTACCTCTGGATGAAACTGAATTCCAAAAAGGTTTTTAGTTGGGTGCCAAGCGGCGGCATTTTTACAAAGGTCGGTGTCAGCGCAGCCTTCGAAGCCTTGTCCCATAATCTCCACTTCGTCGCCGTGACTCATCCAAAAAGGCGAGGTTTTAGGAATATCTTTAAACAGTGGGCATTGACCATCGTGGGTTAAATCGGCCCGCCCAAACTCTTTACCAGAGGTATGTCCGGCCACTACTTTTCCTCCTAAAGCTTGGTTTAAAAATTGGTGCCCATAGCAAATTCCGAGTACCGGAATACCTAAGTTAAAAATCGCGGTATCGCAACTAGCGCTGCCCTCGTCGTACACACTTTGTGGGCCGCCTGAAAGGATTATCCCTTTAATATTTTTATTTTGAAAGAAAGCTAAATTAACTTCATCGGGTTGATGAATTTCCGCGAGCACTTGCTCACGCCGAATCCGGCTAGCAATTAAGTGCGCGTACTGTCCGCCAAAATCAAGAATGATTACTTTCTGGTGCATGGCTCAAGGTTAGGGATTTAAATTTTTTTGAAAAGTGAGGACTAAATATTTAGAGTGTTTGGGATGAAACGTTTTGGTCCTGATCGTGAAGTAGGCGCCCGTGCAGGTCGAACTGTTGATGGGGAATCACAGCGATTTGGGGCGAAACGATTGAGTGATATGCCAGAAACAAAGGATCTGGCCGCAAAAAAAGTTCAAATTAGTATGAGTACTCGTGTAAGAAGCATTGTGGTTAGCGGTAACAAAAATAGTAAAAGTGAAAAATAAGTTACTTGCAGCTTGTCTGCCATAAATCATTTTCAAGATGACACACATTTTTTAAGTGGAAAAGACTTAAGTCTAATTCTTTTGTAAAACCGGGCTTCGCCGTATCGCCACAAATTATGGGCGCCGTGAAAAGTTCAATCTGATCAATTAAACGCTGCTCAATGAGTTGTGTATTTAAACTACCACCACATTCAGTCATTACTGATGCTATTTGATTTTCTCTGCAAAAGGGGACTAAGTCTTTTAAATCTTTCACAAAGTGAACCGATCGGTTTTTCGCTTTAAAAATTTTAGCTGTTTTTGGAATTTCTCTTTTTCCAATAACAATTAAGTCCGGTGCAGAGGCTAAGAAGTCTAAATTTTCAGCGTGTCTGGCATCAAGCTGTGGGTCATCTTCTAAAATAGTCTCGGTACTGGTTAAAAGGGCTTGATTGGTGGCCCGCAGAGTGTGAACCAATTGTTGGGTTGTAAGACCCGTTAGGGTTCTTTTGCCCTGCTGGTAGTCTGTTAGGGCCGGAGTAATTTTACCGTCCAAGCTTTGCGCCACTTTTAAAGTCATAAATGGTTTTTGCGTTGTGATCCAGGTCTCAAACCACGGGTTTAAAATTTGGTGGTGCTTGGTATTTAAAACTTCTACTTTTATACCGGCCGCTTTTAATTGGGCCACCCCTTGCCCCGGGAAATGTGGGTCAAGCAAACCAATAACCACTCGAGCGGGTTTAAATTTTAACAGTAAGTCGGTGCAAGCGGGGGTTTTTTTTAAAGAGGTTTTAACACACGGCTCAAGGGTGATGTAAATTGTGGCCTTAGATACTTCCATCCCGGGATGGAAATCATCGTTATTTATAGATTCAAGATTACATCCCGGGATGAGATTTTTTAAAGCGTTTACTTCTGCGTGGGCTTCGCCAAAGACTTCATGAGCGCCAGTACTAATAATTTTACCCCCTAAAGCTACTGCGCAGCCAACCCGTGGGTTACTTTTGGTTTTATGGGGATTAACTTTGGCCGCCGCATTAAAGGCGACGACCATAAATTCTAAGTCATTCATACTTAGTATCGAACGTTACTTGAATCTGCTTTTACGAAATCAGCTTCACCTCTAGTTTTGGTGTACAGTTCAATGTCTACCTGACCCCGAACCCCAGTTGACGGCACAAACACGTATTTAAATTTATTTAAATCGGTAAACGTTTCTTGGTATAAAATATTTTCTGGTTGCGACACCACCACTTGTGCGGCTTCTAATTCGGCAAAATTAGGCAGCGTAAACGTCAGTGACAGGGTTCTGAAATTTTTATCGACTCCACTTATAAAAGGCATTTCGGCTTCAGAAAATTCTTCACGACTGACGGTAATCGGAATTGATTTTTCAGATTTCAACCCCGCTTTATTCGCCGCTTTAATAGTTAAAGTGTGACGGCCCATTCGGTCTGGAACCTCAAAGTTCATTACGTATGGCTGAGTGTTTTTAAAACCAAGGCTTTGGTTATTAAGTAAGAACTCGACGGTATCTATTTCAGAACTCGCAATTTGCGCCACTACTTGCGCCACTGAATTAATAGACAGTTTTTGGTTCGCTAAGGGCCCCAAGAAAATAATGTCTGGCGGACCGTTGTAACCATCACCACTGCTGGCAGAAGTGTCATCTAGGTTAGGAGCTGTATTTGTATTAGTTTCGCGAATACGGCTCACTTCAACCTCAACCGTGGCCTCAGCCGATCTAAAGTCGTTGCTAAGAGCTACGGCTCTAATTTCGTGTGTGGTACCTATGCGGGAACTACTCGGCACAGAGAATCGACCACTAAAGGGTTCATTAACGGCTTTGTAGATTAATCTATCATCCCAGAAATAAGAAACTTCGGCCAGTTCAATGTCGTTGTTAAAATCAACTATTACTTCCACGCTCCCGGTGCCTACTTGTTGGCTTGGGCTGACTATCTCGAAATCAAAATCTCCGCTGGAACTCATGCCCGCTGCACTGGTAATTTCGGTCCAGTCGGCCGTAGTGCCCATCATTTCGGCTTGGTTTTGTAGTTGTCTCCAGCGACGTTGCAGGTTAACGGGTAGGTCGGCTAAGAACTCAACAGGTACTTGCCAGCCGTCTGGTTCATCGCTTGGGTTTTCTGGGTCTTCCACCTTTTCAGGATCCATAATAGCCCCTAATGAATTCATAAAAATTGGGTGTTCCTTAATCCATTGCATAGCGGGCTCACGCCAGTTAGGATCTTCTTTTTGAACGTCCAAAGGGAGGTAGTTAATTTCTCTTACGGCAAACTCAGGGGTTTCTTCGGTCGCATCCTCCCCGGTAAAGATATTAATATTTTTAGTTTCTACTTCGGTATCAAATTCAGTGGGTAACGAATAGCTCGGGTACACTTCTGTCACTCGCAGGTGAGCCGGCGTAATGTCGGTGGCTCGTTTGCCCGTTAATCGATTAATTTCAACCGTAGCCAACGGCGTTGGTTCTTCGTATTTTTTTTCTGGATCCGCGCCGTTCTCTACCAGTATAGCGTGTGCGTTATCCATAAAGTTTTTCCATACTGGCGCGGCGACGGTAAGTCCGGTAGCGCCAGATTTCATTGGCTTTCCACGATTATTACCCACCCAAACACCCGCCACTAAATGCGGCGTAAAGCCAACCGTCCACGAGTCACCAGGAACCGTTAAGAATCGTCGATTTTCATCTGATTCGGGTATTTCTTCGTTGAAAGTTGGGTTTGGAATCACTCGATTAGAGGTCCCGGTTTTGGCGCCACTATTAAATTCAGGCGCGAGTTCTAAAAACGTGTTCCAGGCAAAGCCGTCTGTTACAGGACGTCTTTGTTCGTCGGTTAAAATATTTCTTACTAAAGCTGCAATTTGTGAATCTATCCCTTCTCGTTTGTTTTCTTCTGGATCTAATTTTTCTAAAACCTGACCTGAAGCATTTCTAATTTCTAAAATAGAAACCGGGTCATTAATAGTACCGTCACCGGCAAAAGCTTGAAACGAAGAAATATGAGCCAACGGTTCAATCTCGGCTACTCCTACACCAATGGCGACGCCATGCATGTCAGCGTCACCTTCATAAGGAATGTTCAGCTGATCAGCTACGTCAAGTACTTTCTGTGCCGTCGCTAAAGCGGCTAGTTTAATAGACGGAATATTTAAACTTTGGTTCAGAGAGTCTCGCGCTGAAACTGGACCTTGAAATTTTTCATTAAAATTATTGGGTTCGTACCCACCTCCAAAGTTAGTTTTAACATCAAATAGAACTGTAGCGGGAGCAAAACCAGCCATAAAGGCAGCGGCGTAAACGACCGGTTTAAAACTAGAACCTGGTTGGCGTCGTGAAGTCAGTACATCCACTTGTCCGTCAGACTCAACATCAAACCAATCTTTCCCACCCACGTAGGCTAAAATTTCTCCGTTGTCAGGGTTTATAGCGGCCATGGCCACGTTCTCAGCGCCATACACATTTTCGTAACCTTCGGTTTTAATTTGGATAGTCGATTCGGCTTGGGCTTGAATTTCTGGGTCTAGCGTGGTGTAAATTTGTAAACCCCCTTGGCTTAAAAACTCTTGGCCAAATTTAGCTTCCACTTGTTCACGCACGTAAAACACAAAGTGAGGCGCCACAATATCGGTGGCACCGCGTTTAAATTCAATGTTATTAGCTTGGCTCCAGGCCTGATAAAATTGATCAGCGGTAATAAGCTCTAGGTCCAGCATTCGTTGCAGTACTAAATCTTTTCGACCTTTTTTATAAATTCGAACCTTATCCTCTGTGTCGATTAAAACTGTACTTTCATTTTCCGCTACAACTTCTACCGGGTTTTCTTCAGCCGCTCGGGCTTCGGCTTCAGTGCTAAAATTTTCATATTCATAAAACCCAAGCAATAAATCTTTGTTAGAACCATAAGGGCTAAATCTGGTTGGGGCGACGGGAATACTGGCTAAAATAGACGCTTCCGCCACGGTTAAGTCACGAGACGATTTACCAAAATAAGTTCTAGCCGCGGCTTCAATACCAAAGGCATTATTGCCGTAAGGAATTTTATTGAGATACAGCTCCATAATTTCGTCTTTGCTGTAGTGCCACTCAAGTTTTATGGCGAGTAAAAGTTCTTTAAATTTACGCGTGTAGGATCGCTCGCCACTTAAAAATACTTGTTTAGCCAATTGTTGTGTAATGGTGGAACCTCCCCGTTGCGGTCCAATTCCAAAGGCTTCATGTAAAAATACTTTTACTAAAGCGGGGGCATCAAAACCAAAGTGGTTATAAAATTGGTCATCTTCAATGGCCAGGGTCGCTTTAGCAATCCAAGGGGACATTTCTTCTAAAGGAATATAATCACGGTTTTCATCGCCATGAATAACGTACAAAATATGCTCCTCTTGTTTAGCACCCGGTTCAAGGGCGCCCCGGTCGTAAATAATGGTCGATTCTGAAAACGTAAGCTCCGCAGCGTCTTTTACGTCCGGCAGGTAAAAAGTTCCGTAAACAAATAAAAAGGCCGTAAAGCCGACACCGAGTATTAAAAAACGCTTCGTCCATTTAAATTTTTTAGCCGGCTTTTTTTTGTCGGATTTCCAAAACTGTAATTTAGACCATACGCTTTGCCGACGGCGAAACTTATTTATACGCATACATTTAAAGGTTTACTTGAATTCTAACGTAATTCAACTTTGCCTAACGAACCGAAACGTTTTTTTGTGACTAATAGCCTTTAATTGAAACCTCAAAAAAATTGTTTAAGCTGCGCCTTGATGAAAATTTCTCCTTCAATTTTAGACGCTGATTTTAAAAATCTTCAAGCAGACTTAGATTCGATTGCTACCGCAGACCGAATTCATTTAGACGTAATGGATGGCCAGTACGTTCCTAACTTGAGTTTTGGCCCGCCAGTGTTAAAAAATTTAAATTATCCGGTGGATTATGAAGTTCATTTAATGGCGTTAAACCCTGAACGATTTGTGGATTTGTTTTGTGATATGGGGGTTATGACTTTTACGTTTCACATTGAAACCGTTAACGAAGCGAAAGCACTAGAACTATTTAAAACGTTAAAAGCGCGCGGTGTTAAGGCGGGGATTTGCATCGATGGCGCTACGGGTGTCGAGGCTTTAAGCGATGAAATTTTAGCTGAGGCCGATCAAATTTTGGTGATGTCAGTGCAAGCGGGTTTTGGCGGCCAGAGTTTTATGCCCGAATCAATTACTAAAATAAAAACCTTAAGAGTACGAGGATATACAGGGGAGATTGAAGTTGATGGCGGGGTGAATTTAAACAATGTGAAAAGTTTGTCTGAAGCGGGGGCTGACATTGTGGTCGTTGGTAGCGCTTTAATGAAGCAACCACTTGAAACCCGAGCCGATTTAATTAAACAATTTCAATCTTATTAATGTTTACCGGAATAATTGAACAAGTCGGCACGATTCAATCTATTAAAGAAAATAGATTTGTAATCGAACATAGTTACGAAGAACCGTTTGAACTGGGGGAATCGGTGGCGTTAAACGGCATGTGTGCCACGGTGGTCAGTTCAACCGACAGTTCCATTAAGGTCGATATTATTCAAGAATCTAGAAAGCTAACCACTTTTGGGAATGCAAAGGTGGGGGATTTAGTAAACTTAGAACGGGCGGCTAAAATTGGCCAAAGAAATTCTGGGCATAACGTAACAGGGCATATTGATGAGGTGGGCCAAATTTTAAAATTAGAGTTTGTAGAAGATTATTGGCTGGTAAAAATTGGGGTTAAACCACAACATCGCGCGTGGTTGGTTCACAAAGGTTCAGTAGCTTTGGAAGGGATTTCACTAACGGTAAGTGGTGTGAGTGATTTGAAAGGGGATAAAGCATGGTTTGAAGTTTCTATTATTCCGCACACGTGGGAACACACGACTCTAAAATCTCGCGCTGTTGGCGATGGCGTAAATGTCGAGTTTGATATTTTAGGAAAGTACGCTCTTAATGTCGCCTAAATGTGGAACCTAATACTCTGGCCTGATCGAGCGCTCGCCGCTTTGACCATCAAATTGATTAAAGTATATCAAGCGACACTTTCGCCCGATCACTCTGTCAGTGGCGTAGGGGACCCTTTAAAAGGTTGCAAGTTTTACCCGAGTTGTTCGAATTACGGTATTGAAGCACTCAAAAAACATGGGTTTGTATTTGGCGTTCCAAAAATTGTGTGGCGAATTTTACGCTGTCATCCTTTTAGTAACGGCGGTGTCGATCATCCTTAAAAAAGTGTGTCGACTCGCAATAAGGCGAGTCGAGCACATTTGAAGACGAGTCTTTTACCTCATGCTGATTTGTGGGAGTCCTTGGTTGACCCAAGGAGCCATGCCACTGACATCAAGTCCTACCGCACCAGCCCAGATAAGAGCAAGCCAGAAGAAAGTCGACCGGCTCCAGGATGTCATCGTGTTTTGGTAGTAGGCCGCTAAACCTATTGGTAGTAAAGTGATAGCCATCAAATAGAGGGCTGCGATTTCTACGTTGCCTTGGGCATACGCCATAATGAAATCGTACATTTTGGATTCTCCAAAATTATGAAAGAACTCGGCTTACTTAACCGAGAAATTTCTGGTTGGGCCCCCGCCCAGCAGTCATTACATCAAAATTAAGATACTATTATTATATCACAAGATTAGACAAAAATAAATCAAGTTGTTTTTATGTAGTCGAAATGATCTTTTGCCATCACCATTTTTATTCTTACACTCGATTTCGATGATTATATTTTCGATCTTGGCTTTCTTACTGATTTTTTCGACGCTTATTATCGTGCATGAATTTGGGCATTATTACGCGGCGATCAAGTCAGGCGTAAAGGTAGAAGAATTTGGTTTAGGAATGGGGAAAAAGCTATTTGGTTATAAGCGTGGTGAAACCGAATTCACCTTAAATTTAATTCCTTTTGGAGGTTTTGTGCGAATGCTGGGGGAAGAAGATGATTCAAAAGATCCGCGCAGTTTTGGGCAAGCCAAACTGTGGAAGCGTATGGTAATCACTTTGGCGGGGGTGTTTATGAATTTTGTGATGGCCATAGCGTTTTTAACGATATTATTTACCGCTGGAACCGATCCTATTTTGGTTTCACAAGCCGATGTGGAGCGGGCCTACGATAACGGTGAAATTGCTTTTGTAGTAAACGGTGAGCGGATGACACCCGACGAGATCAAAGAGCTTGATGAACCTAATACGCCCGTAGTGTTTGAGTTTTTGAAAGAAACTAAAGCGCCTTTTCCACAGTCTATTTGGCTGGCGACAACCGAAACAGGTCGTATCTCCTGGGCGGTGCTAGAAAAAGCGGCCGAAATTCCGGTGGAGCTCGTGCAAAATCTGCGGGTCCCAGAAGGCTTGGCGGGTCCAGTTGGAATCGCAGAGGTGACCCACAAAATTTTACCGCAAGGTTTTATGGCCTTAGTGAAGCTAACAGCCTTGCTTTCAATTTCATTGGCGGTCATGAATTTACTACCGATTCCTGCGCTTGATGGCGGTCGATTTGTGTTTCAAATAGTAGAGTTAATGCTGAAGCCTTTTGGTATTAAGCCAAACGAAAAATGGGAAAACTATGCCCATATTGCTGGCTTTATGTTGCTCATGGGGCTACTGCTACTTATTACCTGGAACGATATTATGCGAGTATTTTTTAGCTGATTAAATCGTGCTTTGTGAGTTGGTTTAAGATTCGGGCTTGACACCAAAATCAACTTCCATAGTATCGCGCGGCTTAAATAAAGAATATTAATGGCTGAAACTTATAGCTTGGCTGCCGAAAAAAGAGAAACTTCTAAAAAATCTGCTCGTGATACACGTGCTCAAGGAAGAGTTCCGGGTGTGTTGTACGGTCACGGAGTTGACTCTCAGCCATTCAGCGTAGACTATTCTGACTTTTTACGTCTCATTCGTCGAGCGGGTCAATCATCTTTGGTTGATTTCGACATGGGAGGAAAAAAAATAAAAGTTTTGATTCATAAATATGATCAAGACCCGGTTAAAGATACTTTCACCCACATTGACTTGATGGCGGTAAACCTGAAAGAAAAAACTATGGTGCACGTACCACTTGAATTTATTGGTGAATCAGAAGCCGTTAAATCACTTGGCGGGGTACTTAATACTTCACACGATAGTTTAGATATCCGATGTTTACCAAGTGAGATTCCGCACGAAATTAAAGTAGATATTTCAGTTATGAAAGAAATTGGTGATAGCATCACTATTGCCGACCTCAAATTGCCAGAAGCTTTTGAGTTAATGCATCTTGAAGATGATGTTCAACTTTGTTCTATCATGGGACGAGCGGCGGAAGAAGATCTTGACGCACCAATTGAAGCGCCTGAAGCGGATCTAAAACCAGACGCTGATGAAGATAAGGAGGAAGCCTAAATTTAGAAATTTAAATTTTTAGTCTAAAAAGTCGCCTTAGAGCGACTTTTTTTATAACCTGAAAAACATGAAAATTATCTTTAACGGGCAGTTACGAGATGAGCTAGATCCATTCGTTCAAGTGAGCCCGCTAAGCGCGGCTATACAGTTTGGTGAGAGCGTGTTTGAGACCTTTAAAATAGTTCAAGGTCGACCTCCAGAAGCCCTTAAACAACACTGGGAGCGTTTGTTTCACTCGCTGAGTGTGTTGGCGATGAATCCACCTAGTACTTTGAATCAAGCTTCTCTTGATACGGCTTTAGCGGTGCTTAGTAATCAGTTGAGCCATGACATTAATTATCGTTGTAAAGTTCTGGCTAACACAGATTTTTGGTGGCTCAAGGCTGAACCTTTAATTGAGCCTTTACCCAACATTTACACTGAAGGCGTAACCGTAAATGACGCGGTGGTTTTACGAGCGTTTTCGGCGGCAAAAGTGGCTTCACCCCTTTATCCGTTTTATCAGAAGCAACATCAAACAGGACCTTATTTTGAAACACTTTATTTTGATCAAAATAATCAATTGCTAGAAGCCAGTGTAAGTAGTGTGATTGCGGTAATAGAGGGGGTTTTAGTGTCTCCTAACGAAGCGGTTTTGCGAGGTATTACGGTGCGGCAGGTTTTGCAACGCGCCCAACAAAAAGGGCTAAAAACCCAGTTTCGAAATCTTGATAAAAGCGAGCTA
>Ga0307935_1000345_pt1 | contig 21441 bp, 19 predicted proteins | sample OrgLakmetageno92_FD_201827 | JGI IMG/M metagenome (GOLD analysis project Ga0307935, IMG submission 201827) | Saline water microbial communities from Organic Lake, Antarctica - #92 | ecosystem: Environmental > Aquatic > Non-marine Saline and Alkaline > Saline | place: Antarctica: Organic Lake...
CACTTCTCCTTCACATACAAGTGAGTGGCCCTTCGGAGTTGACAAGGGGCTCTTCGCGCCCGGTGTACTTAGCCGAAAGCCGAATGCTGCCTTGTGCCAGCAAGGATGATGATTCGGGCTTCTACAGAGTTGGCGAATAAGAAGAAAAAAAGCGACATAACCTTCTTGAGCCACATGACTCTTCTGAGCTAATCAGAGTCAGTATCGAATTGCTGCAGATCTTTAGTTGGATCTGCCCATTCTCTAAGAGAGTAAAGCGTTGCCGGTTTACCTGGTCTCTTTTGGCGCGATTCGGAGACTCGTGATTCCGCAATGAAACTTGATTCGTTCAAGATGTTGCGACGGAACTGATCTACCTGAGAACGCTCACCGCGACAAACATCGTTTAGCTCTCTAAGGTCAGAGAGCCTAAAAGCTTCAGGCAGTGCCGTGGCACTTAGGTATCGGAACGGATCAAGTTTTCCGGTGAAGGCATAGCGCAGCTTGCGCCATGAGTAGAAGACCATCTCATCGTGGTCAATGTCAAGAATGGAACCGGAGCCCATGTCAATTGGCAAACGTCGGTCGTGACCTCTGCGCTCCTTGGGCGAATAGCGGAGTCCGAATCTTGATACTCCGTCATACTCCTCAATGTCATTTTGGTTTTCAAACTTATTCAAGAAGGCTGAGCTATTAACTAGCTCAAGACCAACCTGCTCTTTGCCGCCTAATATCGGTGCGATGTCTTCTAGGTTGGCGAAACCCCAGTAGGTGATGGAGATAACTCGCTCACCTACCTGGCGCTCCGGATTATCAAAGATTCGCTCTTGCCTTAATCTCACCCGGGTACGGATGCCCAGCTCTTCTTGCACGAGTCGATGCGCTGCCTCATCAATGGACTCATCTGGACGAACGTCCGTAGCTGGCAACACTCTCTTATCGCTGGTGGTGGGCATCGCATCTTGATTGTTGCGGCGAGTAGCCACGAATAATCCCATTCCAAATTTCTCTTCAGAATCGGTTCCGAACGACACGACCGAAGTGGGGACAGTGGAGAGACTAAAGTCCTCTAACACTGTGAATAGGGCCACTGTTACAACCAATTTTGAAGAACTCATAAGTCAAAGTATGCCATAAAACAAAGGGGTATGGGTAGAAAAATAGACAGGTTGCTACTTGATAGCTCAGTAATGATGTAATGTGTGCTATGATTACTCACGTTATCTAATTCAGGAGGTTGTTATGGAGAGTTTCACTTCGAACCAGTGGGCCGGTTCACTAACGGACGGTACTCCGTTGCAAGATGTAGTTGCCGGTGCCAAGGCGCCGACTGCTTCCCGAGCATCCATCAACAAGCTACCGATGATGCATGTTGGATCTGGCTATAAATTTGGCAACCTAACCTGGTTCCCAGTTTGGACCGATGAGCCAATCAAGCAGCGGAACTACTCAACCGCCAAGAGCCAAAGGTTCTCGGTTACCGAAGTGGCTAACGCGGTGGTTCAAAGCCTGCAGGTTCAGAACCAAGCCGAGCTAGACCTACTGCTTCTAGAGGGAAGCATCCTCGAGGGTGGCTGGCAACACCGAGCTCTAATTAGAAGCGTTATTGTGCCCGGGAGGGCATCCTGTGAGATTCCAGTGGTGTGCGTTGAGCAAAACCGCTGGGGAGGCGCAGCCGAACAGGCTGCCGGCACCAAAGTTGCTCCTGCTGCCGTAAGGGTCGCGATGAAGGGCCTAGTTCGAGACAACCTGGGCAACGTCGCTCAAAGTGCTCCTGATCAATCTAGAGTTTGGTCCTCGGTTGCTTCCTACCAGACTCGTCACAACGCTCAAGCCCCAACAGCTTCGCTGGTGGATATCGAAAACCAAGTGAACCGCAATCTCGCGGCAATGCCAAAAATCGCAGCACTTCCTGGTCAGCGCGGGGTTGTAGTTGCAATCCTTGGCCAGCCAATCGCCTTTGAGCTCTTTGATCACCCGGACACATTGGAGGAGAGCCTGCAGGGCATGTTGGAGAGCTACCTGCTCGATGCTGCAGACCGCCCCTATAAAAAGACCAGCGGCCAGTCAGCCAGAGACTTTGTGTTCATGGTTTCAAAGCTCAAGCTTGATGCCAAACCACAGGAGCACAACACCGTTCGACTTCAATCGAAGAACTCTCGCTACGTAGTGGCCGACGCCTTACAACACCGAGGCTCTCTGGTTCACGTTTCTTGCATCAACTCCCAGCACGAGTTAGTGCTGGCCGCATGAACTGAGGCCGACGAGGCACCCGAACCACCAAGCATCAATTCAATTCAATTCAAATTCAAATTAGGAGACAAAATGATTCTCAAGGCATTTCTAGAGGCCAGCAAAATTAAAGCTGGCGAGCCAAAGACCCTAGGTCTATTGGTCGAGGCAACTGCACCAGCATTGCCTAAGCAAAACCTATCCCGCTCCCCGCAAGCCATTGTGTTTGTGGTTGATCGATCCGGATCAATGGGCGGTGGGAGTCTGGAGCTAGTGAAGCAGACAATCGGCGAGATGGTTGGTCAGCTAGATACATCCGACTACCTAGCAATTGTGTCCTTTGACACTGATATCGAAACCCACCTTCAGCTTCAGCAAGTAGGCGAGCTAGATGCTCAACAGCTGCGGCGTGACTTGGCTTCTTTGGAGCCAAGAGGCGGAACAAACATCGAGCTTGGCTACCGCCACGGACTAGCGGAAGCTGCTAAGGCGCCTTCTGGCATAGAGACCAAGTTGGTCCTGCTTTCCGATGGTCACGCCAATAATGGGATCAAGGACCCAGCTCAGCTTGGTCAATTGGCAGCCTTCGCTACCGAACACCTAGTGACCACATCAACCATCGGCATTGGCACTGGGTTTGATGAGACCATTCTTGCGAGCATCGCAGGATCAGGTCAGGGAAATCACTTTGCTGCGGTCAAGGTCGAAGAGGCAGTGGCTGGCTTGCAGGATGAGATTGATGGGTTACTAGAAAGATCAGTTCGTAACTTGACTTGCAAGATCACTCTTGTAAGCGCGAATCAGCTCAAGTCCATCACACCGGTTGGGTATGTCCACAGCAAGAAGCCCCTAACCGATGGAATCGAAGTAAAACTTGGAGAGCTGGTTTCTCAAGAAGAGCGAGGCTATGCCTTTTTGCTAGAGCTCAAGGCGTTTGACCGAAACTTCGAAGGCCCAGTTGAAATCGAGGTTGAGTTATTCGGTGAAAATGACCTGACCGGTGAGGAAATCGGGCAACGCCAGACCCTGGTGTTCGAGGTGGCCAGCCCCGTCGATTTCATTACACCGGAGCTCAATGAAAATGTGGTGGCCGAGATTGCAGTCTTCCGCATGGCTAATGTCAAAGAGCAAGCCGCTCGAGCAGCCCGAGAGGGCTCATACGACGAAGCACGAGCGATGATTCAACAGGCTCAAGGTGACACTCAACTGTTGATGGAGCAGCTCGACGAGATGTCGCCACGAGTCCGAATGCGCGTTCTTGCTGAGAATGAAGAGCTAGCAGATCTGATGGGCTTCACCGACATGGAGCTGTCCAAGCGTTCGACCGAGTCGAGCTTTCGGAGTTCAAGAGCAAAGTCCGATCCACGTAAGAAATCTGACTAAGGAGATAAAAATGAACTTACCAATTACTTCCCCCAAAGGGGGCTATGGGCACAACCAGGATCTTTGGAGTGAAATCCTTCCAGGACTATGGATGGGAGGCACTGGAGATGACTCAGTGCTGAACAGCTCTCAGGACAGACCAGAGATCACCAACCTGCACTTTGACACAGTGGTAACTCTCTATGCGAGCGCACTACCGGTCGACTGGTATGTCAAAGAGCTCCGGCTCGGATTCTTTGACCACGACAAGGTGGACATTGATCTCCACGATCTTGACCAGGTAGTTCAATCCGCTCACGCCGATTGGCAAGCCGGCAAGCGAGTATTGATTCGCTGCCAGGCAGGCTGGAACCGGTCAGGGCTAATAACAGCCTTAGTTTTGATGCGAGAGGGCTACCGCTCTTTCGAGGCCATTGAGCTAATCCACCAGATGCGTTCCGATAACGCCCTGTGCAACAGATCATTCGAGCAGTTTCTAAGAGATAAGGACACCAGCGATGTGGATATTCACTAGTACCGGTTTTGTAAGTGCTGTTAGGAAGCGTGACCGCCCAGATGTTTACACTGTCCGCTCAAGGGATCGCCTATCCCTTGAGCCACTTGCAAAGGCAACTGGCGTAGAGGTAATCACTTCCCCCCTTGGTGATTACCCCTACCGTGTCCTGGTCGAGCCAGCCCTCTTTACTGAGTGGCTGGCCGACCAGGCAAGCCAGATTGAATATTCAAATTTCAAGAATCAGGTCTCTAAAACCAGAGGCTATGAATACACCCACGCTTTGCACGATGTTTGGTCGGCAATGTTGAATACAGAAGACGAATTAAGCAGAGAAACAAATCCAGCTAACCAATCGAAAGGAAGCAACTAATGAATCAGATAAAGTGCCCGAAGTGCGGTGAGAGCTTCACCATGGATGAGGCAGGGTATGCCGACATACTCAAGCAGGTTAGAGACGAAGATTTTGAAAAGACTCTTCACGAACGCTTAGAGCTAGCGGACCAGTCGAAGAAGACCGAGATTGCTTTGGCAGAAGCAAAGCTAACCCAACAGCTCCAGGGTGAAGCGTCAAAGAAAGATGCGGAGCTTGCCAAGCTAAAAGCGGATCTAGGCGCAGTTGAAATCGCTCAGAAACTCGCAGTCAAAGAAGCTGTTGGCGCAGTCGAGAAAGAGCGTGACGAGCTAAAGAGCAACCTGAAGCATGCAGAGCTCGAGAAGCAGCTTTCTGAAAAAGCACTTGAAGACAAGTACCAAACCCAGATCAAAGACCGCGATGATGCGATCGAGCGACTGAGGGAACTAAAGGCAAAGCTCTCAACCAAGATGGTGGGTGAAACCCTCGAGCTGCACTGCGAGAACTCATTTAACATGATTCGCGCAACCTCTTTTCCGAACGCTTATTTTGAAAAAGACAACGACGTCAAATCCGGCAGTAAGGGCGACTACGTCTTCCGTGACTCCGATAGTGCCGGCACTGAGATTCTCTCAATCATGTTTGAGATGAAGAATGAGAGCGATGAAACAAAAACCAAGAAGAAGAACGAAGACTTATTGGCCGAGCTGGATAAAGACCGCCGAGAAAAGGGCTGCGAGTACGCAATCCTGGTTTCTGCACTGGAGCCAGAAAGCGATCTTTACAACACAGGCATTGTTGATGTCTCCCACCGCTACCCAAAGATGTATGTCATCAGGGCCCAGTTCTTCATCCAGATGATCGCCATCCTCAGGGGGGCTGCTCAAAACGCCATGCAATATAAGGGTGAACTGGCACTAGTGAAGTCGCAGAACATCGATGTGACTAACTTCGAAAAAGACCTCGAAGACTTCAAGGCCGGCTTTGGTAAAAACTACGAACTTGCATCTCGCAAGTTCGATGACCCCATCGGCGACATCAACCGATCTATCAAGATTTTGGAGAAGGTCAAAGAAGAGCTAAAGAGCTCAAAGAATAACCTGAGGCTTGCTAACAACAAGGCTCAAGATGTCACCGTCAAAGGATTAACTAAGGACAACCCAACCATGGCCGCAAAGTTCAAAGAGCTTCCAAGCGCTTAGAACCAACCAGCAAATTAAGCAGGAACCTCGCTGGAGAGGCTAACCAGTTCGTCTGAGTGCGGGCGAGAACTCCTATTAGGATTCTCGCCCGCATCTGAGCTGATCCACTTCGAACCAACAACAAATTAGATTTATCGTCAACTTGGAGATTTAAGAAATGATTCTAGAGATCAAGGGCACACTAGTGAACGCCTTTATTGAACCGCAGTTTAAAGAAGTTAGTAGCGGTCACCTAGTGACCGTTCAGTTCTCTGGCTTGGATGTACTGGGCAAATTCAAACATCACATGCAGGGTGACACCCGGATTGATCTGACCGATAAGTATTTCCACTTCATCGGTTATACCCAGCTACTAGATCTCAACTGTCACATCAGCGGCACAAGAATTGCACTGGAAGACCTTTTGGTTTCCCGGGACGTCAGCCCTGCCCCCGCCGCCTATAGATGGCAGGGCTGGGAAGACGACACCGAGGACGAAGACGGCAACCCAATCCAGGGTGATGACTGGCGTGGCTATTCTTTGCCAGAGGAAATTGAGGATGCCAGGTGGGCTCTACCAGTGTCGCTAATGGAGTTCTATGTGTATCCGATATTTAGGTTGCCCGTGGAGTTGGAAAAAGTGAAGCCGGCAGACTTTTAATTTACGGTTGCGACGGAATGGGTCAGTCAATCTAGTCTCTGAAATTCAATGAACATTTAGATTTCTTCTGGAGAGGCTGCAAATCACGCCCAGCGTTCGAGAAGGTGGCAAGTGGCAAGGGGTTCCTACTACAAAAAAGTTGAACCCGGTGAGAATGACTTGTTCTGCGTCACCGTTAGTTCTAAAAGTAACTTCGAGGCAGCAATGTTCGGTTTGGCGGGAGCACGCATCCATCAGCTGCCACGAGTCCACGATGGAGTAGGGATTTAAATGGGAAAGATGATGTTCTAGGACGAGCTAGAAAACCGCTTCGACAATGCCTACCTCGCAAGTAGCGATGGGGGCTTGCACCATTTGCACCGTCACTGACTAACTGGGTGTTGCCGTGGAGGTTGTTTCTGCTCCCTAGTCACTTTCAACCAAATACAGGTTCCTGGTTGCGGAGGTTAGCTATCTTTGGTCAGTTTATGAGTTGGCGGCCTCTGTGCTAAAAAGCAATCGTTCAACATCTCAAAGGGAAGGGCATATTTAGGAATGACAATTCTTATTTCATCTAAGCGTGGACTCAAAATCGCAGTTTTGGAGCCACGGTTTCAGGCAATCATCACTGGGTATCTTGTGGCAGTCGGGTTTTCCGACTTTTATGACGTCGAGAGGTTTTACTTTTATCCCAAGGGAGATGTTCTATTCGGTCAGAACAACCGGATGTTTACTTTCAAGAGCCTCATCCAAGTACAAGACCCGCACCGCAAACTTCAAGCTTGGAAAACTCTGGGCCACGTTGCAGGCAAACACGGTGTACCTCTATGAAAAGCCGGTCGCCTATTAGTGGACTCCTTACTCCACCGGCGAGAAGCAAGAGGATGGTAATCCAGTGGCTGAGAACACCTATTTTCGGCCGTTGCTCGACAAGCTCCGGAGGCTTTATTGAAAAGTTGATCAGCGTGATCGTTGCAGAGAACGGAGTCGTAACTCTGCCGAAGAGCCCAATGAAAATTAAGGGCCCGGCACTCAGGGAGTTTTTATCTAGCCGGGCCACAAAACTCATTAGATCCATCTCAACGTCATGCGCGAAAAAGAAAGGTTCCCAGCAGGGGTTGAGTTGATACACCTCGAGACCTTAGGGGTCAAATACAAAGGCCAGGCTGTGCAGCTGAAGAGTCAAGATGCATTCGAAGTCCATTCAAGTCGGTTTCCCCGGATGTCACGTCAGCATCGCAACTAATCTGTGCTGAGTGAACGATAGTCAACTCAAAGTTCGCACCTAGCCCCTTGAGAGCCTCAAAAGAGTTTTCTCTCGGAGAAGTTGGTCTTACGCCTGGGCTCTGTTGGTATGAACTTAAGGGGCTCCTAAGTCTGTGGGCGGAGCTTGAACCTAGCGCTCGTGAGTCTCTCTGAAGATGGGTGTTTATTGAGCAAGTCGGTAGATTTCTGAGAAACTTTGGTGCCACAAATAAGGCTTGAACGTTAGGGTCGCTGTCGAATCCTTAGGGGAAAATTGTAACCACGATTTCGGGACTGGTTGGTCTATCGAGGCGCGGCAGTGAGCGAAAGGTTGGCTGATAGAGTGGTGCTATCCTCGAAAAAAAACTAGTTTCCCAAACCAAGTTTGGACAAAGAGTGAGGCTGATTGCCAGTAGTGCAAGCAAGTTGTCAGAGGGAAGTGGCAAACTTTAAAAAAGGAGTAATTTGATAATTAGCCAGTTGAGACAAAGTTTGCCCCAGAACGCTACTACTCAAGCGGACAACGTTTTGGTGGTACACGACGATAATTTTAATTGGTTGCAAGATGGCTCCGTCGACTTAGTGCTCACGGATCCACCTTTCAACATTGCCAGAGACACCAACTTTCACACCTATGAAAAAAACACAATAAATTCTTTTCGTTTCGACGCGGATAAAGGATGGGACTCTTACTCCTCTGAGGTATTTAGAGAACTCTTGGGTAAATGGACAAGGGAGTTCGCCCGCGTGCTTCGTCCCGGTGGAAACTTCGCTATTTTCTGCGCGGATGAATATCTCTCGGATCTGATCTCCGCCCTAAAGTCGGCTGGACTCAAGCCTAGAAGAACGCTTACCTGGCGGAAGCCAAACGCTGTCCCCGTCAATCGCAAGTATATGATGATGAGCGCTTGTGAATATGTAGTCCTCGGAATAAAGGGGTCCAAGGGTGTGTTCCGGTCGAATATCGAGCTAGAGGAAACCAGCCAACTCACGGGTCGAGAGATTGTGGCAATCGCTGACAAGGCCGCTGCTGTGGCGGAGCAGGAAATTCGAAGGACGCTTCACGCGTTGAGCCACCGACCTAGCGTTGAGGAGATCAGCGAACTAGTGAAGGGGGTGCTCACTTCATCCTCATCCATGACAGCCAAAAGATCCGTCAACATATACTCTGAAGATGGGGAAAGGGCGGAGTTGTGTGTGCCGAACTACGTGTCATTTAACAGTAAGGCAGGCAATAGGCTTCATCCAACTGAAAAACCGGTTGCGCTTTTGACTTACCTTACAGAGCTTCTATCCAGTCCTGGAGATCTTGTACTCGATCCATTCGCTGGGTCTGCATCTATGGGCGAGGCTGCGATACTCTCTGCGCGTTCCGCAATTCTTGTGGAACGAGACATTGAATATTTTGATAAGGGCTCGGAACGACTCAAGAACCTCGTCACTGCAAAAGAGAACAGGCTTTTATAAGTCAAGAATCCGAGACCCAAAACAACAAAGTTTGTGTGATGAAAATCGTACGTTGAACACAAATTGACTTGCCCCCGAGTGTCAAATTACCTACAAATTTTGATTCCGAAAAGTATTTGAGCTAGTCAGTTTTTGTGGAAAACTGTTGTTTATTAGATAAAAATTAATTCGCGAAACGCGCAAATTCATCCATTCATAACAATTGAGCAATTGGAGAATTAAACGGAAGTCAATTGCCTATGTAGCGGAGGAAAAGCTTGCTGCTATAAGCAATTCGTTGTGGGGCGTCTCTGAAACTTCGCTGTGTCTATTTCTGTAGAAAACTTCCGAAAACCCCTAGAAATGAACTAAATAAGATCTCATTCCCTCACCTGTTGGAACAGGGCTACTCACTATATCCGTTCTTGCAAATGTCCTGGATTTTTTATTTGCGGGAGTGCCGAATTCAATCTAAAGAGGGGTTCCTTATTGAGCTAAAAACGGCAATTCTCTCTAAACATTTGAAAACGGTCGAATGGTTTGAGATTGCTTACGTTTTGCGATTAGAGGAGCCCGGCCCGAATCAACCCGCCTAAGTTGAACCGGAACTTAAAACAGTTCCTGTGGCTGTGTACTTGGAACTCAGCTATGGATATCTCTCCGTACCTCACAGTGCAACTTTCGTTCCATTCCAGCAAGGTTCGTGTGAATGAAATTTTTGATTCGTCCCACTGGGGGCTCTCTGATTTTTCGTATATTAGAACCTGGGTCGATGCTGATAGCTCGTTATCTTGGCCCAACACGTTGTAAACGTAGAGCAGATAGTCGCAATCGAATAGGTTCTTCCAATATTCAGCGAGGAGTGCAGCTGTGTTGGACTGCGCGACCTGCTTAAACACTTTGGCAGACTCTGAATATGATAAGGAGTTTATGGCAACTCCGTCCGGGACGAGGAACGGCAGTCGTTCCCAGAATGTGGCCGATGTCGGCTGTCCAATGTTCTGGGGTGCAGCTTTGCCTAACTCCCTCATGTTGGATTTTACTGAGAGCGTCTTCCCTCCCTCAAGGAGAAAATCAACCGCATTTTGGCCCTCAGCGACATGTTCAATCGGCGTGGGAATTTGTCCGACCGCGAAGGCGAGTGAAGGTGTCAAGTGTTTTATCAAATCGCTGCGCCCCCTCCCCTTGTATGCCTGATCAACCGTGACTCCGGTGAGGCTCGCGATTGCGATTTCCGCGGATATCCCGACCTGTTCAGTTCCGTATTCAGATAGCACCCCCCACCCCCTCCAATTAAAATGCCGAACTGCGACTTGGAATCTAGCTCATTACCCGTTTTATAGCCAATCACGATGATCCCTAGCGGAGACACTGGACAGCCAAATTCTAAGTCGCCGAAATTCCCGGGCGAGCTTCAGTTGACCAAACTAGACTTCACCGAAACAGCGACACAGCCTGTCTTTTTTTGTCGGGTGGGATAATCCTCACGGTGGGAATCTGCTTCGAATGCGACCTGCTACGGTCTTATTTTCGAGCAGCACCCGCTGGAGTTATGATCTGCCTATCGTCGGATATCCAATCTCTGCGATTGGAAATCCGAGGCTTGAGGAGCTTCTGGCTGAAAGGTCAGACTCTAAGTTCCTCGCAGTTGCTAAATAAGTGTCTAAATGGCTTCTTTGGCCATCCCCAACAACCCAGCCAACCTGCTAATACCCCTCACGTCTTCTAATGAGCTGAAGACTGCTTTGGGAAGGTTGGTCGAGTAGACCAGGTAGCAAACGCTCTTGGCCCTACTGATTGCAACGTTCATTCTGTTGCGCTCCAATAGGAATCCAAGGCCCCTTGGGGCATCTTGGGATGAGCTAGATGCGAAGCTGTAGATCACGACAAGGCCTGCTTGGCCTTGGAACTTATCTACTGTGCCAACGGCTACCTGATGGTGGCCGGCAAGGTCTAGAGCTTTGCGAATGGCGTTCACCTGAGCGTTGAATGGGGCGACAATCAAAATCTCTTCCGGGCCAACCTCATTGATGTGTTTTTCAACTAGCTCCATGACCTTGCTTACTTCTTCGGGGCTATGGGTCGAGTTACCGGTGTGATTGATTGGGACCTTATAGAGACCAGGGGCTATGCCTTGAATGATGTGATTTTCGGTGTCTGGGTGAGAATTGAGCTTGTTCTCATAAGAGAGCCAAGAGACTGGTGCATTTATATTTGAGTGCAGTCTCCTAGTTACTTCGACAAAGTAACCCATGTCTTTGGGAAGAATGTCATGTTCTCCCATGTAGTGACCGAGGGCTGAGTTTTCCAAGCCTCCAGGGTGGGTTGCCTGAATAACTTGGGAAAGCTGTTGAGGGTCTCCAAAAAGAATCATGTTCTGGGCTGTTCCAGAAACGGCCAGAGCATCAACTAGTGAGAACTGGGCTGCCTCGTCGATGATCAAATAGTCAAAGTGATTGGTTCGGATCTCTTTATTACAGAGTGCAAAGGCGGTGCCGCCAAGGACCAGGGCATCCTTTGACTTGGCCACCTTCTTGCCGATGGTGCCGGCGCTCGAGGCTGTAACCCACGGGTACTCGGCAGTGTCTTTGGTTTTTTTGGCTTTGAATATTTGTGCTGGGTTGACTCCTGCTTCAATCGCCACTTTGAGTACGTTCTCAACCGCTGCGTGTGAGTTGGAGCCAACCGCGACTGACTTGCCAGTAGCCAATAGGTGGGCTATTAGATGGGAAGCGAGGTAGGTCTTGCCACTTCCCGGTGGGCCCTGCACTGCTAAGACGGTGCTGTCCATTTTTTCCACTGTGGATATCAGGGCTGGTAGGTAGTTTGTTGGGTCGGGTTCGGTTATTTTGCCATCGCCTACAAGGCGAGGTTGGCGCCTGAATAAAAGATCCATGGTGGAGCTGCGTTGAGGAGCTGCGTTGCTCGGGGAGCCCCAAGCTTCGGTGATAAGCTCCGCCAAATTATTTAGCTCTTCTTGTTTGGCCATTGCGAGGAATCTTTGGAATTTGATTAGGGCATCTGGTTGGTAGACAAGGTGGTCTAAGTCTTGGGTGTCCCTAGTAAAAGTGATTAGCCCGTTTGCTGACTTGATAACCTTGCCAAAGTTTCGCTGTTGAAGCCCTGCGCCAATGGGGAACCTGATAATTAGTTCGTCACCTGGTGCTGGGTTATAGATTGATTCAGTCGGGTAGCTGGCTTCATAGGTGACAACGTGAACTAGGTTGCCCTTTTTATTTACTCTTTCGTCGCGGCTCAGCTCAGTCACGCCAGCCAGCAAGAGGGCTTCGCGGTCTTTCTCGAAAGCATCTTCGTCTTGGGTCATTCGGATCTGCAAATCAGCCCAGAACATTACGTCTTCGCGGCGATAGAACAGGATCGAGTGAGCCAAGGTCTCCCATACTTTGGCTCGGATATCCCCTTCAACTGATTTGCCCCATTCCCAATCGGCAAGGGGCAAAAAGAAACGAGCTGTTTTTGCTTCAAGCTCCAGAAGTTCCAGGGCTGAAGCACTTGGATTTTCTTCAGAGTCTTCGTCTTGAGGATTGACGTCTTCACCAAAGCGAGTTGTCGCACTGGGCATTTTAAGTAACCAGTCATAGAGCCTCATAGTAGAAACCACGTCTTCTTTGTTGTAGTCGTGGAGTGCTTGATAGAGCTTTTCGGCTCTGATGCTTAGATCTTCTCTTTGTTCTGATGTCAGAGCCTGATCTAGAGAGCCATCAACTAGGTCACGCCACTGGGCATACTCATCTATGCTTGCGCTCGCGCTGGTGACTTCCGATTCTCTTTCGAACTCGTAGTGGCGCTCAAGGTTTTTGATGGAATACTTAGGTTCTCCAACTCGAAGGCTCTTGGTGACAATTGGGTAAAGGTCAACTAACCGGCGCTCATCTCCGAGCCTTCTAACCTCTGGGCCCATAACACCGTGCCTGGTGGAGAGTTTTAGCAATGCAGTCTTTTCATAGGAGGCGTAGTGGTAGATGTGGGCATCGGGGTATGTGTCTATTCGCTCAGTCACCCAGTTCATGAAGTCAATAAACGCTTGCTTTTCTTGTTCCCTGTCTATCGCCCAAAAGTCAGTGAAACCTGAGTCTCTGGTCCAGTTGCCAAATAGGTATTCAAGGCCACCATCAGGGAAGTAGGGGAAACCCTCCATGTCAAAAAAGACATCGCCCTCACTTGGTCTGGGTAGAAACTGTAGTAGTGGGTCTTCGAGTAATTCGTGCTCGGGCGCTGCTGTTTGTTTGCTCAGGATTTGCAGTGCAGCTTGTTTCTGCATCTTCTCAAAGGTTGCCGCTGTGACATCGGGGACCTTGGTGAGCGTGCTTTGGGCAAGGTTACTGAGGGTCTGAATGCCTGCGGCATTCAGTTTACCCCTGAGGTTTTTGCCTAGGCCGGCAACAAGAACCAGGTCTTGGGTTTCTTTGCGGTCGTCTTCGCAAAGCTCTGGGTATTCACAGATCTCGCAGTCGCGGTTTCCGGCACAGTGCCAGGTGAAGTTTTCTAGTTGGGAATCTGTTGAGGAGTCGGAGACCCTAGCTATTGCTTGTTCTAATTCGGCTCTGGCGATTCTGGTGGCGGGGACTATCTCGCCCTCTAGAAAACTCATCATGGTTCGGTTGCCAAGAATCAGGCCGTGGCGAGCATTAGGGGCCTTTAGGCCTTGGGCATCTAGGGCTTCTATGTAGATGGCAACTTGGAGAGCGTATTCGGGTTTTGGGTGGGAGGAGTATTTGGCATCCCAGATGATGTATTTGGATGGGCCGGGTATTTCTTGTTGAAGTCTTGCGGTGAGTAGGCCATCAACAAACTCCAAAAGCCAGCCTTGTTTGACCAAGAAGTCTGGCTTGCCCTTGAACACCGAGTGGGGTGCTCTATGTTCAAGCCCACCCTGGTAGATGATTGGCACGCCTTGGTTCATGAGTTCTAGGGTTTGAGCTAGATCGCCATCCTTCTCGGGTCTGGCGACTGAGCCTTGAGGTAGTGAAGTCGTTAGCTCTTCCGTGAGCTTGAGCTCGTAGGCATCGCCGTATTTTTGAGGGAGTGATTTGTCTTCGCCTTTAGCGCGCTGCTCTTTTTGTTTTTCGATGTATGGCGCGAGTTTGCCCTCAACCTCCGGTACTTGAAGTGCGTGGAAGATCGACAGTGTTGTGCAGTGCTCGCAAGTGGCTGCTCGCATCAGATCGCGAGTATTGAAAAACCATAAATCCCCATTTTTATGCATGGATAAAGTATTGCAGGAGGGTGTGACTCTTAGATCTCGTGGGAAATCCTTGGCCCACTGTCCGATTACTGCTCTTTCTAAAACGTCAGACCCCTAGTGCAGGCTTCTTCTATAACTAGAGATGGAGGGGAACATGAATAAAAAGTCAAAAGCTAGTCTTAGAAAAAATCGAACTATCCACCTGATTGACATCGAGAACCTTTGCTTGAACAGCAATCCAACTATTGAGCAAGTCCAGCAGGTGAGGGCTGAATACTTTGAATTAGTGAAGCCGGGTCCTAGTGACCTGTTTTACGTCACAGTGAGTTCAAGACACAACTTGCAGTCTGCACTCTTTGGTTGGCCCAATGCTTGGCACGGTTGCAAGGAGGGTCATGATGGCGCGGATATTCTGCTGGCTAAAGCCATGCTGGAGGACGATTTAGAGACTCTTTTTGATGGCGTGGTTGTAGCCAGTGGTGACGGAGGACTGGCTCCCTTCGTGGAGAGCCTCGTTGGTAAAATCAAATCAGTGGTGGTTGTTTCGCAACCAAGCTCAATTGCTCTTTTGATTTCCAAGTCTGGTGGCTCGATTCGGTACCTCAGTTCCCAATTTGCGCTCGCTGCATAGCAACCCGGATCTCACGACCAGCGTGCTCCAGTAGAAGATGCGGTCCTAACAAAAGTTAGGGCAAGTCGTGGGGCGATAGCCCCCAAGCAAGAGAGGCTCTAATGTCCGAATCATTTCCACAAGACTGCTGGCTATATAAGCCGGGCCACAAAACTCGTTTTATCCAGCTCAACGTCATGCGAGACAAAGAAAGGTTTCCAGCTGAAGACTCATGATGCCGTAGGAGTGCATTTCGATTGCCTACATGCGTTCGAGAACAAGATTAGTTTTGCTCCAGAGGCGAATCTGCTGCACATACAATTGAGCGGTCCCACGGAGTCGACAGGGGGCTCTTCGCGCCCGGCCTACCTAGCCAAAGGCCAAATGCTGCCTTGTGCCAGCAAGGATGAGGATTCGGGCTTCTACAGCGTCGGCGGATAAGCAAAAAGAAAGAGACACGACCTTCTTGGCCCATGACACTTGCTTGAACTAGTCAGAGTCAGTATCGAATTGCTCTAGGTCTTTAGTTGGATCTGCCCATTCCCTGAGGGAGTAAAGCGTTGCCGGCTTGCCTGGTCTTTTTTGGCGTGATTCTGATACTCGTGATTCCGCAATGAAACTTGATTCGTTCAAGATGTTGCGATGTCTCAGTTCTCTAGCTAAAGCGAATTTGCATGTTCAAGTCAATGTTTGGAGCATCATCTATTGAGTAGACAGAACCGAACTTGTGACGGGTCACGCTTGGGGTGTCGAAGTAAGAATGGGAGAGGAGGTAATCTCTAAAAGAGTCCTCGTTACTCGACGAAAGTGCCAATAAGGAGCCATCTTGCGTGGCGACGATGTAAGCCCCGTAGGCTTCGAGGTAACCCGGCCAAGGCTTGCTAGGTGTCATTCCAAGGGCAATGGAATTGAGGAATTTCCCCAGTTTGTAAAGAGTTTGCCCTAGTTAGGTCTGTGGCCTACAGGGGTGCCCTGAGTGGAAGGATGCATTCCTGCTTATGGAATTAGAAATTAGGCTTAAATACTGGGACCTTTTGGGCAGGTTTGCCAATTGAAGTGGGGCTCGTCAAAGCAACAATCTCTTTCGCGACCCACTCAGTTCGTTGATCAATTAGCTCATGTGTCCACTCGCTAAAGGTACTCAAGCCATTTGTTAAGTTGATGTGTGAGTTCTTAAGTCCCTTGTGCCCCTGGCTGCTTTCCTCTGATGCAATAGCAGCAACACCTTGTAGTTTCTTGTTCCATGAAGCATTTCCGATTGACGTATTTATCTCGAACTCTAACAGGCTGAGATTTCCCCACTTATATACATACTCGGAGTAGCTAGTCTGACCCACGCCAGGCTTTGCTTTTGCGACTTTTGAGAACCAATCAGAATCAGCTGACGGCTTCTGAGGCGCTAAGTGCTCAATGTGAAGAGGATTATTAGCTAGCCAAAAGTTCCCGTGACCAGCTAGCCCTTCCTCTAGGCGACCCATCACGAATAGTTGAAGGTCCTTACGTGCGGGCTCACTAATAATGGATTGGCGAACGGTTTCATCCTTGGGAATGGCTTCAACTAGAGTGCTAAAAGCGATCTTCAACGATGAATCATCACCTGGGAGCAAACTGTTGGCTGCGACTTGATACATAGTTTCGAGTTCTTGCGCGTTCCTTCCAGTGAGCGTCCAGCGAAACGAGAGTGAGTCAAGGACTCTGAAGGTGTACTCCACTCCCTGTTTACTGAATCCCCCTCGAAGGACAGCGAGCAGCAAAACCCTGTGTGTTTCGGAGAACAGGTTCAGGCGGTGAGAAATTCTGTCTAATGTAGTGTGACCGGTGGTACCACCAGGCAGCACCTGAGAGTAAAGCTCAGCACTTGTCCTAAGAAGCTTTAGGTTCTTAACTGCCCCACCCTCACCATATTCATCGATGATCTTCTTAAATGTTTCGAAGATGTTTTTAGTCTGGACCTTGGAGGTTTGAATTGTGAGCAGGTAGTGTCGCAGGAACTTGGAAAATTGCACGCCCAAGAGTTTCTCAACCGTTGCGTCCCACTCATCGAGAACTTCCTCCAAAGAGTTTGGATTTTCAGCTTTGGCTTTTTGAAGAGTGACATTCTTCAGCAGATCACTCGGAGTCAACCGCAAGCCTCTGTCATTCAAGGTTTCGAAAAATACAAAAGCGTCATCTTCGCTGTGCATTTTTACTTCGAGAAAGACGTAGTTGTCCCTTATTCGGTTAACGACCTCCAAAAGCATTTTTCCAGTAGCTTCCTTATCTTCCCTTACTTCAGAGAACCACTTCTGTACCCGATCTTCAATCATGCCGTGGGCTTTTCGCAATTCCGTAGCGTAAAGACGTTGCTTGGAATCGAGGTCTTTGAAATGGGACTTAAAAGTTTTACGGCTTGGATGCTCGTTGCCCATTAGCACAAAATCTTTGAACACTTTCTCAAGCTTGTAGTTCGCCCGGTAACGGTCGGTAACTTGGTCGCTGAGCTTAAGCATCGAGTTGATCTTCGTTGGAATATTGACAACATTTTCTCCAATCACAATCCCATCAACACCTAGATTATTGGTCAGGTCCCTGAGGACGGCGAGCAGCATTATAGTCGTTGTTATTCGCTGCTGACCATCAATTAGTTCTAGCTCTTTTTGCTCTTGACGATCTAGAACAACGATTGATCCGAAAAAGTGCTCGCCATCATCTCTAATAGCGAGATCTTCAATGTCGTTTAGGAAGGCCTCAACCTGCTCAGATTTCCAAGCGTAGTTCCTCTGGTACACAGGCACGGTGAGTATGCTCTTGCCCTCTAAAAGTGCGCCCAGCTCAGACTGTTTTGCGGATATAAACATTAGTGCCCCCTTGTCTGACCTAATTAGATCACGGGGAGAGCTGGCGATCAACCCGGGTTCAAAAGGCGATCTATTACTCTTCTCACTGCATTCACAAAATCAGTATCTTTACGAGCCTTTGCGGATTGAAGTATTTCGTCCCAAACAGCGGTCTCATCGAGCCCAATCGCCCTAGCCACAGTTAGTCGAGTCAATGATTTCGACGGCGCAATTAGGCAAAGTCTTCCTAATTCCAAGAATGGATCTTCTTCACGATCCGCTAGTTTTTGGAAAGAGACACTTCCAGCATTGAATGTTAGGAATACTTCATCCCCGACCGTGGCCTCAATGGCATCGAGCTCATTTTTGATAGTTGAAATGTTTGCTTGGTTTCCATTCCAGCCGAGTCTGATTGGCGCAGAGGTTGAGGTCGATGTGAAAAACATTTTTTCCCCGATGGAGTTACCCAATGCCACAGCTAGCGAGGTCGGGAACATACTCCCGCTGCCCCTCGCATGGTCGAAAGTCACAGTCGTTCTAAATGCGTAACCATCTTCCGTGATGTACGAGCCCTTTGCACGTGGAAACGGGCGACCGTGAGGGGTTACTTTGACTTCTTGGCGAGAGACCACACCCTGCTCACTCTTCAGGGGCCATGCTGCGGCGTAAGCGCGAACGCTAGATTCGGCTACTCCAAATTTCGACGTCAGTTCTGCGATCAAGTCCTCCAAGGGAATCGATTCGCCAAACTCCACTCGCGCCAAAATTGATTGCCTAATGGACGAGAACTCCTCATCGCCCCATTCAGACAAGCCCCAGGTCTCCATGCCGACCCTCCGAATGTTCGGATCCTGAGCCATTTGATTTGCAAGAGACCTTGATGACTTTGACGAAGCCACAATTTTATGTATTTCGTTTGTGGTCATCGAGGTACCTTTTATTGCTAGGGCAACGGCCGTTAAGTCATTCATCGACCTAACACTCGGTGCCACCAATGCACCAAGAAAAACCTTGTATCCAATTGACTGTGTCCAAAGCAACAAATCTTCTGGACTAGCAGACCCCCAGCCGTCGAAAATCTCCATCACGTCCGGTGCCATGACGAATTTTCCGTATTTACTCACTTCTGCAAACTTCGAATTGAAAAGTTCAATCACCTGTGAACGGTCTGGGGCAAATGTCCAATCATCCGCGCTTTCAAATGTGCGGCTCAAAGATTGGACTAGTTGCCATGCCGGCACTGACACAGTCTCAGTTGGGGAAATCATTATTGATACTTCGTCAAGTGACCCAGGAATTTCCGAGAATACGTTCGATGAGCGAGCAACCAACTGTGTAGAACCAATCACACTTTCGGAAAAATCAGCGAAAGTCGGATTAGACGACACCCACTTGTCAAGTGTTGTCTTGACAGACTTTTCCAGTTGGCGAACTCTCTCGCGAGTTAGATTCAGTTGAGCGCCAATCGATTCCAGGGTAGCCCTCGGTTGTCGGATAAATCTCAAGTAAAGAATCTCGCGATCTCTATAGTCGAACGAGCAAACAAATTTGCTGAATTCCTTTGAAATCGTTTCTTCAAAGTTCATGCTATCCATCCTCCAACGCTCTTTAGGCAACAAAATTATTAATTGCAACGAGATTCCTGTCCACCCAAGATGCTCATTACGGGAGCCATTTTTGCCACAGCCTGAGACTGAGCTTTGGATAATCTACCGAGTGGAAGAAATCCGCTTCCCTTGCCAAAGACAGGACTCGAGACTTAACCATCAAGAAACTCGTCGATGCAAATCCAACGATGAAAGCAAAGTTGTAAACGCTTGGCTAGCCTGATAACTGTCGACGTCCGGGCCTGCGCCAATGCTAGCAGAGCGGTTATCGAGATCTTTCTGATGATGAAGGCGCCAAGCATCCTCGCTAATTAGTCTCGATTCGATATCTCAGGAGCCCCGGGGCTGATGGTGCTGCCGGTATTTCATGCGAAGCGATAACTGCTAAAACGTCACACCCCCATGTCATCCTTCTTGAACTCGATTACAAGGAGTCCACATGAACGAGACGAAGCTCAAGAACTACCCAGTTTGTGGTTGGGACTTCCTTTCTATTCTTTATGGCTACCCATCAAAAGAGGCTTTTGAGAGCAAGGAATTCTTTATCGGCGGATGCATCATTGAGCCAGATAGCCCTGACATCGGTTGCTCAAATTGTCAGTGGACAGGTGACGAGTGGCAGGTGAGCGCTCCGCTTATGCCAACTGTCTGGATTATTCAAGATAGGGCAGGACTTGTTCCACCAATAGGGCTGGTGTCATTGCGTTTTGACGAGGTTCAAGAGCAGTTTTTCTTCGGTGTCTGGCAGGAAATCAAAATGACGGCAGATTATGTGAACTGGATAGCAGCCGCTGTCGATCCGGTTGTCTTCATTGCACTGTTTGGAGATGTCTCACCTGGACTCATTGCGCAGTTTCGAATCGGCAGCAAGATGCTTACCGAAGAAGAATTCATTGATGCGAACTTCGAGGAAATCAGCAAGCCACCCAAGTTTGATTTCAACCAGGTCATGCGCCGCATGGAGCAGTAGGGGGCGGAAATTCGCGTCTCGATTGAGAGCCACTAATCTTGCACCTGTGACCAAACTCCTCGCCACCAAAGCACGCAATGCACTTTGGTTGCAGTTCTTTGTTATGGGTGTTGTTTCTATGGCATGGGTGCCTAGAATCCCTGAGATTAAAACAGCCAATGAGTTATCTAATACTCAGTTTGAAAAGGTAACTTAAACGCCAACTGTGGACTCGATTTTGGCGTACGCTCACGCGCTTGGTGTGAAGGTGAAATCCAGCATCGCTGCCAGTTGAACTCCGAATCGAAGGCCAGCTGCAAAGTCGACCGAAAACTCTAGATAACTTGCCTTACCCAAACAAACCAGACATGACACCAGACCAAGCTTGACGAATCTCGTCGAGCTTGAGATCCGCAATGTTTTTAATTTCAACTAGTCCTGTCTTCGCAAAGGACTTGGAACTTCAAACAGTCTTCTCTACCAACGCGGACTAACACCCTGGCCTGAGACTCTGAGAACAAGGCGGCTGTCTGGTCTGTGTGATCGTGATCAGGGATGTCACCAGAGCAACCCTGATTAACGGCGTCAAGCTTGAAGTTCCCAATATCTTTTACTTTCATTAAACGTATGTTAGCTTTCAGGTTATGAAAACACTTCCGGCAAGTCTCATGCCTATCTTTCGAAGCGATGTGCAGGGGAGGATCCTCGCGGTGTTGTTTGCTAACCCTGGAATTGAATTCAGCGTTAGCGATCTCGCTAGCCGAGTTGACACCTCACTACCCACAGCACTAAGAGATGTGCGCAGGCTTTCAGAAGCTGGAATCTTTTTGATTAGGGCAAGCGGGAACATGCGACTGGTGAGTGTCAATAGAGAGCACCCGCTCTACCAGGCGTTGTCTGAGGTTGTCCTTTATAGCTTTGGCCCTTTGGAGATACTCAGGGACAAGTTTGCCGACCTTGAAGGCTTAACCGCGGCCTATATCTTCGGGTCTTGGGCGGCCAGGTATTCCGGCGAGCAAGGGGTGGACCCGGGGGACGTGGATCTGTTGTTGGTTGGTCAGTTCGATCGGTCCAAGGCATTCGAAATTGCTCTTCAGGCAGCTAGACAGGTCGGCAAAGAGATTAATGTGAACAACTTAAGCGCTGATGAGTGGAAGGCCAAAGAATTGGGTTTTGTGAAGACCCTAAAATCCCGTCCACTTATTCAGATCATCGTCTCCTGAAGTGAACGTTGACCTAGAAGACTTACTTAGAGCCGGGCAACTAGAGAAGGTCGAGGTTGGCCTTCTCGAGGCTGAG